>Ga0209727_1001246_pt1 | contig 21813 bp, 21 predicted proteins | sample RifGroC1_FD_183995 | JGI IMG/M metagenome (GOLD analysis project Ga0209727, IMG submission 183995) | Groundwater microbial communities from Rifle, Colorado, USA - Groundwater C1 (SPAdes) (version 2) | ecosystem: Environmental > Aquatic > Deep subsurface > Groundwater | place: Rifle, Colorado...
CCCATCTGCCGCTCTTGCTCAATAAAGATAAAACCAAAATGTCCAAACGCAAGGGCGATGTGGCGGTGGAAGACTATATAAAGAAAGGCTATCTGCCCCAAGCCATGATAAATTATTTGGCTCTCTTGGGCTGGAACCCGGGCCTGTCCCCCGAAGTTTTAGCAAAGGGGGAGCACGAGCAAGAAATGTTTTCCATGCAAGAGCTCATCCGAAACTTTGATTTGCATAAAGTCCACAAAGCCGGAGCGGTTTTTGATATTGAAAAATTAAATTGGTTCAATTCCCAATATTTAAGAAAGTTCTCGGACGAAGAGCTGTTGGAAAAAACACGGCCATATTTACCAAACACGAAAGATTTCAGCAACGAACAAATCATCAGAATGCTGAATCTGGAAAAAGAACGAAGCGCCACGCTCGCCGCGATAGGGGAGAGCGTTAAGTTTTATTTTAATCTCCCGGAATACGAGAGTTCCTTGCTTAAATGGAAAGATATGGCGGATTCGGACATAAAAAAATCTCTGGAAACTTCACGCGAGATTATTTCACAAACCGACGAACAAAGTTTCACTTCGCAAAAACTTTCCGAAGTTTTTCTGGAAAAAGCCAAGGGATTCAAAAATAGGGGAGAGCTGCTCTGGCCTTTGCGCGCTTCCCTTTCCGGACAAAAATTTTCTCCCCCGCCTTTTGATATTTTGGAAATTTTGGGAAAAGGAAAAAGCTCGGAAAGAATCAACGCGGCGATTGAAAAAATTTCTTAAAAATAATCTCAAAAAACAGCCCATGTTTTTGTTTGAAAAATTTAAAAAAGAATTAGCCGTCATCGCCATTTTTTCGCTTTTTTTGAATTTTCCCGTTCTCGCCCGCGCCGAAACGGTTGATGATCTGAAAAGCCAAATACAGCAAAGCCAAAATCAAATTCGGGAGCTTGAAAAGCAAATCGCCGCCTTCCAAGAAGCCCTTAAAGACACGAAAAGCGAAAGCGCCACCCTCAAAAGCCAGATCGGCAAAATGGAAACGCAGATCAGAAAACTTCAGGCCGAGGTTAGCCTCACCCAGGCAAAAATTTCCCAAACTTCGTTTAAAATCGAAGATCTCTCATCGGAAATAGAAACAAGAAATATCGAGCTCGAAAAACAAAAAGCGAATCTGGGCCGGATACTTTTTGCCATTGACGAATATGACCAGGAAACTCCCTTTGAAATGATTTTGAAAAATCAAAATTTTTCGGATTTTCTCAATCAAGCCCAATATGTGGAAGATCTGCAAAATAACCTTCAGCAAAAAGTCCGCGGCGTCAAAGAAACGAGAACGCGGCTTGAAGAGCAAAAAACGGAATACGAAAATCAAAAAAATCAATTGCAAGAATTAAATCAAGAGCTTAAAGGCAAAACTTCGGTTCTTGACAATCAAAGGGACGAAAAACAGGATCTCTTGGCAACAACAAAAAATCAAGAAAAACAGTATCAGGCGATGCTTGCCGACCTGCAAAAAAAACGAGATCAGATTGAAAATGAAATTTACCAAGCCGAAGAGAAACTGCGGCTTGCTATTAATCCCTCCTCAATTCCCGGAAGCAAAAAAGGAGTTTTAATTTGGCCGATCCAAAAACAGCTCACCCAATCATTTGGCTGTCTTCACGCCAGTTTTGCCAGAAAATCATACCCTTCCTGCGATAACGGCCAAGGCGGCTATCATAATGGCATTGATATCGCGGCCAGCATCGGCTTACCGGTTAAAGCGGCGCTGGAGGGAACCGTTTCCGGAATCGGCAATTTGGGAAAATATTCTTACGGCAAATGGATCACCGTGCGGCATGATAACGGACTCACAACTCTTTACGCCCACCTTTCGGTCCAGTCGGTTTCGGTTGGACAAAAATTAAAGACAGGGGATGCAATCGGTTATGCCGGATCAACCGGTTATTCAACCGGCGCGCATTTGCATTTTACCGTTTATGCTTCCAATACTTTTCAAATCCAGCAAAAGTCCTACGGCCCCGTGCCTATGGGCGGATCAATCAATCCGATGCTTTATCTGCCTTAAATTTTTTAAACGACATTAAAAACCTCTTCTTTTTTAAAGAAGAGGTTTTTTTATTGCCAAAATAAAGAAAATAAAGGATTGGAAAAAATTACTTTTTAAATTCCGTAATCTTATAAAAGGCGAAAGAGAAAAGAAATAAGAGAAGAGAAATAATCACAAGTTTGATGCCTTTGAACATTATGTCTAATTCAATTCCTGATTTGGAAAAAAATTGGATCATAATAGAAAGAAAGCAAACTAAACAAAACATTACCGACAGCACCGCCGCAAACAAAATAATTTTTCTGACGGGCGCGCTTAGCCTTTTCTTTAACATTCTCAAAATCCTCCTTTTCTTTATTTTCGCATCATTTTTTATGTCTCTATATTGTGCGACATAATATATTCTGATTTTTGAAAGATCTATCGGCAACCTCCTCCGGACTTTGCTAAAATCTTCGCTTTTAAATGTCCTCCAAGCCCTGTTTGGTTGTCTAAAAGCATTCTAACATATCCAAACTTTCTAATTCAATAAAAAATCAACTTTTGGATTTTTATAAAAAACCTTAATTTGCCACAAACCTTTTCACGGGTTGAAACATAGCAGGGGGAATTTGCCAAAATTTTAATTTTTTTGGCGCACCTTGAAACAAAACAAGATGAAAGATGATAAAGAAAGAGGAGAAATAAAAAATATTTTTTATTTTGGCTCATTTTTTTCTTTTGTTGCGGGTAGGTGAGTGGCCAAGAAGAAAATAAGAGCAAAGACAGCTTATTTGGCTTAAACACAAGGTTTCGCTCCCAAAGCTATGTCGCAAAAGGAATCTTGTGCGACATTCCGTGGAACGTTTCGCGACCCTCCCCTTTAGAGTTATCCACAGTCTGTGAATCGCCTTGACAAAACCTTGATAGATAGTTTTTGCAATATTTTTGTCAATTTTAAGGAAAAATATTCGTAAAGCATAAGCGTCTTTATTTTATGAATTCATTTGATTTAAAGCTGCGACTTCCCTACCCTCTTCTTCCAAAGCAGCTCAATTCCCGCTTTCAGCGGAAATAATAAAAAATAATAATTTACTTTTTTTCAAACCTGATGGTATGATAAAATCAAAACATATTAATAAACGCTTATGCGCGTCTCATATTCCGGCCTTGAAACATTCAAAAGGTGCCCGCTGAAATTCAAACTTCAGTATCTGGATAAAATCAGAACCGCCAAATCAACAGAAGCGCTTTTTGGAACATTGATTCACAAAACTTTAAAAATGCTCCATGAGCCGGGGCTCTTGATTCCAACCGAAGAAGAACTCCTGAAATTTTTTGCCGACAACTGGAATCCTTCGTCATATCAAAACGAACGCGAAGCCGGCACGGCCTTTGCCCAGGGTGTCAAAATGCTCAAGGATTATTACGCCAAAAATTATCCCGGCCAATTCAATGTGGTGGCGCTTGAGACACCCTTTGAAGTCCCCTTCCAAATCGGAAACGAGTATCATCTCATCACGGGAAAAATCGATCGCATCGATAAAACGGAAGAAAATCTTTTTGAAGTGATTGATTACAAAACAACAAAAAAAATGCCCTCGCAAGAGAACGTGGAGAATGATCTTCAACTTTCCATCTATCATATGGGCATCGCGGCCCGCTGGCCGAAATTGATCGAAGAAAAACGGCCGGTGAAGGTGAGCCTTTATTACCTCAAGCACGGCGAAAAATTATCAAGCCTCCGCTCCCCCGAAAAAGTGGAAGAAGTCAAAGAAAACGTTCTGCAGACTTTTGACCAAATCGCCAAAGCCCAAAAAGAGGAAAAATTCAGCCCGCGCCCCAATGTTCTTTGCGACTGGTGCGAATACCAAAAATATTGCCCGCTCTTCCGCCATAAATTCGCCGAGCAAAAAATCTTTTTTAACGATCAGGATGTTAAAGCTCTTATCGGGGAATATATGAGCGGCAAAGAAGAAGTGGAAAAGAAAGAAGAAAGGCTGGATGAGATAAAAGCGGATTTGGCAAAGTTTATGGACCAAGAAAATTACGAGCGGCTTTTCTCGGACGATGGCTATATCGCCCGATCGGTTATCCAACGTTTCAAATATGACAGTGAAACTTTGAAAGGAGTTCTCTTTCCTTTGGGCATCTGGGAAAATATCTTGAAAGTCGATGAAACAAAATTGAAAAAATTTTCCAAGCAGCTCCCCCGCGAGGTTCAACAAAAAATAGAAGAAGCCAAAAAGCTCGATAAAGAATATAAAACTTTTTCGGTGAAAAAAGAAAAGGCGAAATCAAAAGAATAAAACTATAATTTTTTTAAAAACGAGGGCTAAAGCCTCGTTTTTTGTTTTGTTCCTCACATATTGACACTGCCATGTTTTATATGATATAATATAAGATACTCAAAAATAGATAGAATCTTAACAAAAAAATACAAACGCAAACATTTTGGGAAAGGAAATGGCAATGGTAAAATTTATCGCTGTTTTCACGGCCTGTTTCTTGGCCGCCGGGCTTGCTTTCGGCAAGCCGCAGATTCTGATTGAAGAAGAAATTCCCGGCGGTTTTTGGCCGGCGGTCTGGACGCCGAAAGATTCGCCGGCGTTAAGAATATGCGAACAAGGAGAATGCATTTATCTTCCGGTTTGCTTCTCTTCTCGCGGCCCGAGCGAATCGGCGCCGTTTGAGATTATGGGAATAAAAATTCTTTATCGGGGAAATGAGGATCTAAGAACTTTTTCAGTCCTCTATCCTTCCGGCCGAATCAAAGAAGCATTTGTCTCAAAAAATGGGAATTTTTTCAACGTCCAATTTAATGAATCAACTTCTCTGCCAAATGAAAGCGTTGTGCAGATTTTTCTAATAATTCCTTTCGCCCGAAATGCGAATACGGGGATAATTCATGAATTTCAGATCGAAGGAGCCGAGTTTAGAGCGGTTGCCGGAAATAAGATATTTTCGGATAACCAAAATAAAAAAATATTTCGAGTCGAAATAACAAGAAGAACCCAAACCTCCGTTTCTGAAGAAATACCGGCGGAATTTTCTTCGCTGGCGAATTATCCCAACCCATTCAATCCTTCCACCACGATTGATTTCACTCTGGCAAAAGCCGGAAATATCGCGATTGAAATTTATAATATTTCCGGACAGAAAATCGTCACGCTCGCCGAAGGTTTCAAATCGGCGGGCCGGCACTCAATCGTTTGGAACGCCCGCAGCCTTTCCGCCGGAAATTACTTTTGTATTCTTCGGCAAGAAGGCAAAATTCTACAAACCAAAAAAATGACTCTGCTCAAATGAGCGAGTCATCAAAAAACCAAGCCGTTGCGCGAAACATTGCGCAGCGGCTTTTTATTATACCTGATACAAATTTTTACTCTCCCTACCTCCCATTCACCACTCCCCTCGTTATCGTTCTAAAATATCCCTCGGCCGGGGTGATGTTTTGTTGTTTTTGGAATTTGATCAAAGCGGCTTTGGTATTTGAACCAAAGCATTGGGTTAATTCGGGATAGGTAAAGAATCTTTGGATATTGAGGAATTTAAGGAAAACTATTTCTAAAATCCTCCGCCTCATTCGAGCCTGTCATTCGACCCTGAAGGGTCTCAGACCCTGAATGGGAGGGCTCTCAGACCTGAACGGCCTGGCACCTCCTTTAGAAAAGGAGGGATGGATCCGCATTCCTCCCCTCTTCTTTGAGGATGGGTTGGGGGAGGTAATCCTGAATTAATTACCCCGTCGCCCCCGCTACTGCGGAGGCACCTCCCCTTAGCTAAGGGGAGGTGGAGGTTACTCCAGCTTCACTCCGACTTCTTTGGCGATTTGTTGAACCCACTTTTTAAGACGGGCGATTTCGGCGTCACGCATGATTTTTTCTTCGGAATAATCCAAATAGTCTTTGGCGGTTTTATCGAGGGCGGAAAGAATGGCGCTAAGCTGCTTTTTGAGATCGGTAATATCCGTTTTTAATCTTTTTTCCATACTGGCCAAATCTTCCTTGGTGGCCATATTCTTTTTTATTTCAACAAACCCTCTTTGGGTCATTGCCGCCAAATCTTCAATCGTCATTTTTTTAGTTTTGTTTCCGATTGCTCGCATAAATTTTGGAAACCGATTACGCTTGAATTATATAGTAAAACCGCTTTGCGGGCAAACGGATTATCCCCAAATTATTTCGCCGCATACCCCGCCGGAGCGGAGTTGGCGATGCAAGCGCAGGGAGAATTCGGACTCAAACCAAACCTGATTGGATTCTTTGATGCTTTTGGCATATGAACACCAAGGCCAATGATATTTCTTTCCGGACTTACTTGCCACAAACATCCCTTTTTCGCTCCTGAAGGGTTCCTCCAAATTGCCAATAGACGCTTTTTCTCCTTCAATTTGATTCGCGGGAAAAGCCGTTAAATCCTCAATCATAATCGGATTTCTGACGGTCTCGGGAGCGGTTAAGCGCCCCGCGCCGAATGAGATTAAGGCAATTAAAATAAAGCCGATTATAATGGCTATATCGCCTTGATTGGCCTTGAGCCACTCCCCTATTGGCGATTGATTGAATGTTGACATTGAAGGGGTATTATGATAAGATTAGTCATATTAACATGTTAACATATTAGCATTTTAACATATTAACATTTTGGCATATTGGCATGTTGACAGGATTTAGAAATTTAAGAATTCCAATGCTAAAATGTTAACATGATAAAATGTTAACATGATTTATGGCGCATACCAAAGCGGCGGGGTCTACCAGTTTAGGCCGCGACTCGCAACCGAAATATTTAGGCGTTAAACTTTTTGCCGGAGAAAAAGCCAAAATCGGCAGCATTATTGTCCGCCAGCGCGGAACAAAAATCGAAGCCGGCAAAAACGTTCGAGAAGGAAAAGACAACACCCTCTACTCGATTGCCGACGGCATCGTTAAATTCACCACCAAGACTTTCCGGAAATTCAACGGCTCGAAAGTGGCCAAGAAAGTCGTGAATGTGGTTGCGGCAAAATAATTATAGAACAACTGGCAAAAACACTCCAGAGATGGGGTGTTTTTACTTAAATGGAAATCGCCATCCCCATTACCTCTTCCGCTATCTTATGAGCATTTCCGTGTTTTAATAATCCCAGATAAGAATTTAAAGCAGCTTCAGATTCGTTTTCCCGCAATCTTCGCATCATTCGTTTCTTGGTCGTCGTCCGCAATACTCGATGATCCGGAAAATGCACCCAGCCCAGGAAATCCACGCCGGAATACAATGATTTTATAAAAACTTTATCGGGATGCAATTTTAATTGAAGATCCATCGATAAAAACTCGGTAATGATCGGAATTTTCTTTTCCAGCCAGCCGCGATTTTGATAAAATATCACAAAGTCATCGGCATAACGAATATAATATTTAATCTTTAACTTGTGCTTAATAAATTGGTCAAATTTATTCATATAAATATTGACAAAAAGCTGACTGGTTAAATTCCCCAGTGGCAGTCCCTTATTTGGAGCTATACTCGAAAAACTTTTTACTACCCGCTCCAAAAGCCAAATAGTATTTTCATCCGGAATATATTGCTTCAAAATTCCAAGCAGAATTTCTTGATCTATGCTGGCAAAAAATTTCTTGACATCGCCTTTCAGGACCCATCCTGTCCGCATATTATTTTTGCCGACGATCCGGGAAAATTCGCGAAAGCGGTTCAGCGCCCGATGAGTTCCCTTGCCGATTTGACAAGAATAGGAATCAGCGATGAATGTTTTGGCGAAAAAAGGATATAAAATCCTATAAATAGCGTGGTGCAAAAGCCGATCGCGAACGCTTGCCTTGTGAATATCCCTGGGTTTTGGATCATTGATTTTAAACGCTTGATAACAGCCGTGTTTATAGCTATGATTGAAAAGATCGCGATGGAGTGAAAAAATATTATCCATCAAATTAAGCGAGAATTCGCAAACATCTTTTTTATTTCGTTTGCCGCGCGAAAATTCTTTCCACGCCTCCAATAAGTTTTCAACGCCAATAATTTTTTCAAAACTATGAGCCAATCGAATTTTCATAATCAAAATTCTAACCTCTTAAAGCCCCCCCCCAACGCTTCCATCTCTGCTTCAGAAAATTAAGACTTTTTACATATTATGGTATGAATATTTTCAAACTCTTCCCAAACCGCATCGCTACACTTTGGGGCAAAAAATCGATAACCTGCTGGCGGAAATTATTGAAGCAATCTCAATCGCAATATTTTTAAAACAGGAAGAAAAATTGCCCTATGTCCGGTTGGCGATCAGAAAAACCGATACCCTAAAAATATTTCTAATGATTCTTTGGGAAACAAAATCTCTCGATAACAAAAAATATATAGCGCTCTCGGAAAAACTGACTGAAATAGGGAAAATGCTGGGCGGCTGGAACGGACAACTTTTAAAACAAAACTCTCCTGGCAAACTGCCGAGAGAGAAATGAAGTGAGTTGCGAGGCGACGAACGCAAAGCCATTGTCGCGATACCACCTGTAGCCAGGAACGTCGTAGTAAGCGTTGAGCCACTGGCCGTCATCGTCACGGTTCGCGCCCAGGAGATTCGGATCGCCATCGGATCGCACGAAATATCTTCCTTGCCACTGCCCATTGATTGCTCTTTGGGCTGTATCTGATTTGGCATCTTAAATGCCCTAATATTTCGCGCCAAGTAGCTTCATTTTTTGAAGTTTCTGCATGCACCGCGCTATTTCAAACCTTGGTTGGAAATATTCTGAATGCATGGATACTGGTTTCGGAGGCGGGAAACCATGGTCGCTCGCTCAATCCTACTACCTATTTCATTCTACCACACAAAAAGAAATACCTCGCATGATTTCCATGCGAGGTATAATTTTTTTCGGTTTCAAAGGACAAAGATTCAAGGATAAAAGTTTAAAGAATCTTAGTCCTAAGCACCGACTTGCGAGGCGACGAACGCAAAGCCATAGTCGCGATCCCACCTGCCGCCGGGATTGTCGCAGCAAGCGTAGAGCCACTGGCCGTCACCGCCACGGTACGCGCCCAGGAGAATCGGAACGCCATCGGAATCTTTGATGGGTTCGTGCATGACCACTATCCGCCAAAGACCCATAGATTCCATTTCTTCATCCGAGAACTTTTCCCGGATTAAACAGGTAATTTCGGCATTGGGCTTGGTCCAACCTCTTTTTTCGGCCTCGGCGCGAATTTTCAATGTGATCCGATTATTGTCCTCAAAAAGCATTCCCTTGAGGACGGCTATTTCGTATGTTACGCCGCTGGTCGGCTTGAAGTCCGGCGAACAGAGCACCTGCTTGGCATAGTCGCCGATCCGGAATCCTTTTTTCTTAAGCCGCTTGATCCACTGTGCGCCAGTCGCGCCATCGGAAGTGACAGATAAATAAATCATGCCATCCTGTCCGCGCCAAGAGTAAGAAGGCCTGGAAATTACCAGCTCACCTGACAGAAAGGCACGGATGCCATCTGCCGTACCCATCCCGGCATCTTGGCCGATTTTCATCAGAGCAGCATCAAGCTGCCCGCGGGTAAAATCTTTCAATTCGTTCACCTGACCCATAATTTCCTCCTTTGGCTATTTGCCAAATTTTTTCGCTACCCGCGATTAGGGGCTAAGTCATTATTGGCTATAGCCAGAAAAAGCCACTAAAAAGCGTCTTTTGGCTACAGCCAATCACAAATCATAATAAAATGAACCAATTTAATATTATATATCCAAAATTTGTGTCTGTCAAGCCAAAAGGGCAAAAAAGTAAAATTTCCGCCGATAGGGATTCTTAATTAAAAATCGCCGCTTTGATAAATTCCTTAAACAACGGATGAGGATTTAACGGAGTGGACTTAAATTCCGGATGGAATTGCACACCCAAAAAGAACGGGTGTTTTTCTTTGGGAAGCTCCGCGATTTCCATCAGGCGGCCGTCCGGAGATTTGCCTGAAAATACAAGCCCTTTCTTTTGAAGCAATTCAATATATTCCGGATTCACTTCCCAGCGATGGCGATGGCGTTCGGAAATTAAATGATTTTTATAAGCGTCAAAAGCGAGAGTTCCTTCGGTCAACGCGGCCGGATAGGCGCCCAAGCGCATTGAGGCGCCATAATTTTTGTCGGCAAGATTCTTTTTTTGTTCCGGCATAATATCAATCACCGGATTCTTGGTCTCGCGATTTATTTCCGTGGTATGGGCGTCTTTTAAACCGCAAACGTTTCTGGCAAACTCAAGCGCCAACAGCTGCATTCCGTAGCAAAGCCCGAAATACGGAATTTTATTCTTGCGGCAAAATTCAATCGTTTTGATTTTTCCTTCTATCCCTCTCTCGCCAAATCCCCCCGGAACAATAATGCCGGCATATTGTTTTAAACCATTAAGTTTTTTGGGATCATTTTCATAATCCTCCGCGTTTAACCAATCAATCGCCGCCTTGCGTTTGTTGGCAAAGGCAGCGTGTTTAACCGCTTCAATCACCGAGATATAAGCATCAGAAAGCACAAAATCCCCCGTGCTGAAATACTTGCCAATAATGCCGATTCTAACCGCCGGCAAATCGGATTTTACGGTTTTGACAAATTCTTTCCATTCTTTCAAGTCCGTTCCTTTGGCTCGGGAGCAAAGCTTCTTGAGAATAATGCCGCTTAATAAATCTTTTTCGAAATTGATCGGCACTTCATAAACGCTTTCTATATCGGGCGCGGAAATAACGTCTTCCTTGCGCATATTGCAGTTGACGGCGATTTTTTCTTTTCTCTTTTCATCAAGAGCGGCGCTGGAACGGGCGATAATGATATCGGGCTGAATGCCGGCGGAATTCAAAGTTCGCACGGCGTATTGGGTGGGTTTTGTTTTCATCTCGCCGATCTTTGAAGGAATCGGCAGATAACTCACCAAAATGAAAAGCACATCGCTCGGTTTTTTGAGCTTTAACATTCTGGCAGCTTCCAAAAAAAGAACGTTTTGATATTCCCCCACCGTTCCCCCGATTTCAATCATCACAAAATCCGCTTTCGCTTTTTTGCCGGCTTTTTCAATCCGGTCAATCACCTCTAAGGGAATATGGGGCACGACTTCCACACACTTGCCGTTATAGCCCAAGTTTCTTTCGCGATGAATCACCGCTTCATAAACGCTGCCGGTGGTCATATAATTGATCGCCGGAATTGAAATATCGAGAAATCGCTCATAGTTGCCCATATCCTGATCGCATTCCGTTCCTTCATCCAAAACAAAAACCTCACCGTGTTCGGTGGGGTTCATGGTTCCCGCGTCAACATTAACATAAGGATCGATTTTCAAGGCCGTGACCTTAAAACCGCGCGCCTGAATTATCTTGGCGATCGAAGCCGTGGCGATTCCTTTTCCCACGCCTGACATAACACCGCCTGCCACAAAAATATATTTGGCCATAAAAAACAAACCCGCCTAAAAGCCTGAATTTAGCGGAGGCAAAAATTCTAAATTCAAGTTTCTAAACCAAGCTCCCTGGACACCTCACTAAATTACAAATTTATCACTAATTATACCAATTTACGAATTCACATTTATTAGCAATATTTGCAATGAAGAATTCGTAATTTGGCAAGGTTCTAAATTTCCGCTTCTTCCTCTTTTTTTTCTTCCAAAACAACAAGTTTTATTTTCGCTTCCAAGCCATGATCCATTTCCACCGTAATTTCGTGCTCACCGGCTTCTTTGATCGCTTTTTCTTCCAACTTTATCTGCTCTTTTTTGACGACAAAACCCAAATCTTTAAGTTTTTTGGCGATCTTAGCCGGAGTTATCGCTCCGTAAAGTTTTCCCGAATCGTCGGTTTTGGCGGCAATTTCAACTTCTTGTCCGTCAAGAGTGCCAACCGTTTCTTCGGCCTGTTTCAATTCCTCTTCCGCTTCTTTGGCGGCGATCGCTTTTTGGATTTCCAGCTGCTTGAGCGCCGATTCGGTGGCCGGTTTGGCCAAACCTTCCGGAATCAAGAAATTTCTGGCGTAACCGTCGGAAACATCTTTAATTTGATCTTTCTGCCCGATCTTTTGGATATCTTTCAGGAGAATGACTTTCATAAATTTTGCGGTATTAATGATTTACTTTTACTTAGTGATATTATAGCAAAACAAGAATAAAATTCAAATAGATCGCAAATTTTCTGCGAGCGAGGGAAGAATTAATCTATTTTAACATCTCCAACGCTTTATCCAATTGCGGATCGCGGCCTTCGTCTATGTCTTCTTGATTGAAAGAAACCTTCTCATCCGGTTCCAAACCGTCATCCATAATCGAATGTCCTGAAGGAGTGAGCCATTTGGCAACGGTAATTTTGAGCGAAGTGCCGTTTTTCATTTGTTCCAGTTCTTGAACCGATCCCTTGCCAAAACTTTTTTCGCCCGCCAATCTTGTTCCCAATTGATCGCGCAACGCTCCGGCCAGAATTTCCGAAGCCGAAGCCGAACCTCCGTTAATCAAAACAACCAAAGGCAACGAAGAAAGCTGCTGTCCGCCTTCGCTAAAATGTTCTTTCTTTTTTCCATCCCCGTAATCTTCAGAAACTACCAATTTTCCTTTTTCCAAAAATTGGCCGGCAATCTCAACCGAAGACTCCAAATAACCGCCCGGATTGTTTCTCAAATCAAGAATCATTCCGTCAAAATCGGAAGCCGATATTTTTTGCGAAGTCTTTTTGAATTCCGAAACCGAGTTTTCCGTAAATTGGCTCAAGGAAACATAGGCGATTTTCTTGCCGTTGATTTCTTTGGTTTCGAGCGTAACTATGGGGATGTTAATCACATCCCTGATGATTTTTATTTCTTTTGAAGAAACCAAAGAACTTCTGGCGATCGTCAATTTTACTTCCGTTCCTTTTTCTCCCCTGATAAGACTCACCGCCTCTTCAACCAAAAGGCCTTCAGTTGACTTCTCGTCTATTTTCAAAATCATGTCCCCGGGCATAAGACCGGCGGCCTTGGCCGGAGAATTTTCCAAAGGAGAAATTACCGTTATCAATCCTTTGCGCAAGCCAATTTCGGCGCCAATGCCCTGAAAATTTCCCTGCATCGATTCGGAGAATTCCTCGTTTTCCTTGGGCGTCATAAAAACGGTATAAGGATCATCCAGCGCCGAAAGCATGCCGGAAATCGCCCCGTAAACCATTTTTTGCGGATCCAAATTATTTCTGTTGACGAATTTTTCTTGGACCTCTTTCCAAGCGTCCCAAAACAAAGAAAAATCCGCGCCCGCGGGCTGCCCTTCCAAAGGATTGAGAACCCCGCTGATTTTTTCAACCGAAGGGATTGAATTTTTTCCGTACCAAAATCCGGCGCCGAATATTCCGCCGGCCAAAACGATCATCAGAATTAAAGAAGAAAAACGTTTGAAATAATTGTTCATGATCACAATACGAACAAATGCGAACTTTATGCCAACCCACTAACCGCGAACGGGAATCCAGACATTCAATGTCGAGATCCCGGACATTGAATGTCTGGATTCGTTAATTTATTGTTAGCATAAGATTCGCAGGTTCGCATTATATTTATCTGTATTTCCAAAAGTATTTTATGGCGCTTGAAATATGGATCCAAGTGTACTTGTTAAAAAGAAGGTCTGAAATTCCTCCTTTCTTTTTGCTAACCTGACCGTGGCAATGGTACATTTTCGCTTCCGGAAAATAAACCACCTGCCAATTTTTTTCGTGAAAACGCCGACACCAATCGGTATCTTCAAAAAACAAAAAGAATCTTTCATCCATAAGCCCCACTTCTTCCAAAGCTTTTCTCCTAATCATCATGGCCGCCCCCTGAAGCCAATCAACTTGCCGATTTTGCCGGTGGTCAAAATCATTCATTAAAAACCTGCCCAATTCTTTTTTGCCGCTTTTTGTTTTTCCCAGCCAAGTTCGCCGATAGATGATTGTTTCGGGACGGTAAAAACGGAAACAAGAATCTTGGGTTAAACCGTTAAGGCCGATGAGTCGCGGTCCGAGCATGCCGACTCGGAAATTTTGTTTCATAAAAGCGACCATTCGCGAAATACTTTCTTCCGTCAAAACCATGTCCGAATTAAGAGCCAAAATAAAGTCTCCTTTGCTGTTTTTTATTCCGTGATTCACCAGTTTCGCGTAACCGACATTTTTCCTGAAAGCAAAATATTTCACTTCCGGAAAATCAGACGCGATAAATTCTTCCGTCTCTTCTTGCGCTTCGCAATCTATGACAAAGACTTCGCGTTCCAAACCCCTAACCGCTTTTCTGACCGATTCCAAGCAAAGCTTAAGCATCGGAGATTTATAATGTGTGACGATAATCGAAATCATTTGAAAATATTTCGGCAATATTCTTGGATTTTAGAAAATTCATCTCCCACCGGCAAAAGAATATAAGCTCCGCTTTCCGTTTTTGAATCATAAAGAAAACCTTCGGGAGTCGTGTCAAAAACTTTATGCTTTATATCTCTGTTTTCAAATCCGCTGACCAAAGAAACGAGTTCGGCCACTTTCGAAATCGGCATATCGGTTCTCACGTTTTTTCCCAACGAATCAAGAATCTGAAAAATCTTTACCGGATTGGCCAAAACTCCCAAAGAAAATGCTTTTTCCTTTACCGCTACCAGCACCTGCTGCTGGCGTTTGGCCCTGTCAAAGTCACTGGTTGAAAATCGGGAACGAACGAAATAAAGAGTCGTCGTGCCGTTCAAATGGTTTTCTCCGGCCGGCAAGTCTATAATCATTTCTTTTGAAAATTGGGAATCTTCGCGAAATGGTCTTTCAAGAGTTATGTCTATTCCGCCCAAAATATCAACTATCTCTCTAAAGGCCTCGTGATCAATTGAAACGGCATAATCGATATAAAGACCGGTTATTTTTGAAATAGCCACTTTGCTGAAGAAAAGTCCGCCGGCCGATCCTTTTTTCTGATAGCCCAAAGCGTGGGCGAAATTGATTTTTTCTTTTTTTTCTTCGCCCGGCATCTTGATATAGAGATCCCGAGGTATTGAAATCATGGCCGCTTTCTTATTTTTCAGATCGATGCTCAAAAGAATCAACGAATCGGTTAAAAGTCCGCCGTTGGGATCGTCTTCGCCCCTAAGCCCGAGCAAAAGCACGTTCAAACGATTCGCGTCCGGCTGGGGAGTGGATTCGGAAAGCGGCAAAAGACCGCTGATATCTTCGCCGTTCGTCCAAACTTGGGAATAAGTGAAACCTGTTTTATAAACCAAAGCTCCCCCTGAAACCAAAAAAGCGGAAATCAGCAAAAACATCCACAGCTTGAAAAACACCCTCCTGGCCATTGAAGGTTTTTTGCTTGAGAATTCCGAAACTATATCTTCGTCGGAATAATCTTCTTTGTTTGTGTTTTCGTCAGACATTAACATCCTGCGGAATTACGAATCTTTACGGATGATACAAATAGAATTACCTTGAATTACGAAACACCCGATTTGTCATTCCCGCCCCAAGCGGGAATCCAGAAAATTAAGATAAAATCTGGATTCCGGCTCTGCCTGCTGGCAGGCCGGAATGACAATAAGCGAGTTTCGTAATTTAAAGGAAATTAAATCTGTAATATCCGTACTAATCTGTAATTCCGTAGGGTTCTATGCAAACCATCTCTCAATCTCTTTCGCGGAAATTCTCTTTTTCGCCATTATGATTTTTCTTTTTTCCCAGGCTCTCGGCGCAAGCTGAAACAATTCCTTGATGGCTTTCCAGGTAAATCTTTCAAAAACCAAAACGTACGCCCAAGCGCCGATTTCTTTTGGCAAGAAAAAGAGAAGATGTTTCAAGAGCGGCCAAAACTGTTCATTTTTTATCTGCATCAAGCGCTGATTTTTGAAAGCGTGATATTTTCCGAATTTATTTATTTTCAATCTTTCCCTTATTATCGCGAAATAATTGACAGCGGCGCTGTCTCCGGCTGTTCTGGCGTGCCAGGCGACAGCTTTTGGCTCGTAAAACGATTTCCAACCGGCCAAACGCATCCGCCAGGCCAGATCAACATCTTCCTTGTACATAAAAAAATCTTCGTCGAAATATTCGCCAGAATTATCCAAATCTTTAATTTGGCCATAATTCTGAACGCCCGCCGAAGCTTTTTGAGAGCGAATGCGGACAGGCAATTTAATATCTTCCAACGCGCTCTTGCGGAAAACCGGCACGGCTCCATCAACTCCGAAAATTTCTTCCCTTTTCTCAAATTGTCCCCCGTCTTTTTGGCCTTGTCCGGCCGCGATGATCCTCCTGTTTTTCAAAATAATCAAACCCACGTTATCTATAAATTCCGTTTTTTGCAATTTTTCTCCATCAACTCTCAAGCGCAAAAGCTTTCCCTGGACAGAACCGATTTTTTCATCACCCCTAAAAACTTCGACGGTATTTTTTATGTAATCCCTATCAAGAATGATATCTTGATTTAACAAAATTACAATCTCTCCCTTGGCCATCTCTATTCCCCGATTATGACCGGCCGCGAAACCAAGATTTTCTTTGTTTTCCACAACGCGCCAGTCGGTTAAATCATTTTGCGATTCCAAAATTTCTTTCGCTTTTCGCGCCGTGCCGTCTTGCGAATCATTATCAATCACCAGCAATTCAAAATCTTGAAAACTTTGGGCCAATACCGATTCCAGGCACGGTTTTAAATAAAATTCGGGTTTAAAAAGAAGAAGATTGATTGAAACTTTTTTATCCACAAATTCAAAAATTTTTAATTTTTGAATTTTTAATTTTGTAAATAATTCTCTAATTTCTTAATGTTTAAAAATTAAAGAATTAAAAATTATTTAAAAATTACTTGTCCTCCCAAGCCCCGAGTTTATCGAAGGGCGCGGGGGGATAAAATTAAAAATTATAAAATTATCTATTTGTCTTTGTTAATTCCTTGGCTCCATACAATGTTCCCAGAACAGCCATAAACAATAAAAACGCCTTATCATTAAGGAGCACCACGTCAAATAAACTATAAACCAAAATCCAAATGAAGTAAAGCGCGAAAAATAAGCCAAAAAGCCTTAAATAATTCTCTTTTGAATGCTCAAAAACCAGCCAGGCATCATAAAGTATAAAGCCAAAAATAGCAAGTAAAATCAAGGCGCCAAAAATGCCGATTTCCGAAGCAAAATCCAAATAAAGGCTATGGGCGGAAGCTCCTTTTTTGGCGACACTGGCGTCTTCTCGCAAAACATCGACATAATTGCCCAAACCGACTCCCAGAATGGGGCGCCGGCCGATGGATTCAAAGGTCAAGCGCCAAATTTCCAAACGGCCTTTATTGGAAATTTCCCAAAAATCAGATATGGATTTGGCCCGTTCAAATAAAGCTATTTTGAAATTTCCGGCGCCTTCGCCGATTCCCTGCCAAGACTGGAATTTGTAAAGAAAAAAAGGATAGCCCGAATAAGCGATAAAAGCGAAAATAAAAATAAAAAAAGCGGCAAAAGATTTTTTGAGAAATTCTCTGTTAAATCCCCGCCAAAACAACAAAACAGCCAATATCATTACGGGTAAAACGCTCACCCAGGCGCCGCGCGAACCGGAAAAAACGATGCTGAACAAACAAAAAACCGCCGCCGCCCAATAAATTATTTTGGCGCTTTTCCTTTTGCTCAAAAAAACAAGAACCAGATAAATCGGAACTAACAATACCGAAAACATCGCCAAAGAATGCGAATCGGGGAAAACGGAAAAAAGACGCAAAGTCGGCGGATTTTGGGCATAGTAAGCAAACCAAGTATTGGAATAAGAAAGCAAGCTCGCGAGTTCCCCGCCGTAAAAAACCGGAATTGCTTTATTCACCCAAAAATTCCAAAAAACCGAAAGAGGAACGAAAAGCACGGAAATAAATTGAATGATTGAAACAAAAATAACCATCGATCCTCCCAGCGCCGCTGATTTCCAAATTTCAATCAATGATTTTTTGTCGGAAATCAACTTTAAGGCAACAATGAAAAGCAAAAAAATATTAATCAAAAACGCCAATTCTTTCAGGGCCATTGTTTTGCTTGAAGCGATAAAAACCGAAAGTATGGATAAGCCCGCGAATGATCCCAAAAGATAAAACCAAATTGTTCTTTTGGCGATAAAATTTTTAAAATCTTGAATAAATTCTTCCTTCCGCTTCCAAAAAATATTCAGAAACAAAACCAAAACGATTATCCGCCAATTGGCCATATGGTCAAAAGATTCCGAAACGGGCAAAGCAACATAAAGAGGAATAGAAGCAACAACCATTTTTAAAGCGTCCAGAGGCTCACTGAATAAAACAAAAAATACCAAAATTCCGGTGACAAACAAAACGGATTCCCTTGGCAACAGCCCCATAGCCGTCAAAAAAACAACCGCAATTTCCAAAGCGAAAACAAGAGAAAAAGGAGTGATATATTTTCTAATTATGTCGGTTTTCGTCATTGCGAGGAATGAGACCGCTTCGGTCGAAATAACGAAGCAATCTCGAGGAAAGATTAAACATATTTGTGATTATATCACGGGATTGCTTTGGATCCCGATTGCTATCGGGATCCTCGCAATGACACAGTTTTAGCAAGACCCTACGCTTTTATCATTGCTTCCAACACTATCTTCGCGCATTTTTCCCAAGAAAATTTCTTTTCCTGTTCGTAACCTTTCCGAATCAAATCTTCACGCAATATATTATCCTCGGCCATTCTTTTCATCGCCTGATAAATTTCTTCCTCGTCTGAATTATTTTTTACAAGCAACACGGCGTTCCCGGCCACCTCTTTGAGCGAAGTCAAATCGCTGGTGATCACGGGCGCTCCCAAACTCATCGCTTCAAGCGGCGGCAAACCGAAACCCTCGTAATCGGAAAGGTAAATAAAAAACGCGCAAGCGCCATACATTAATTTTAAATCGGAATCGCCCACAAAATCAACCCGCAAAATCGCTTTTCTTTTTAAATCTTCGTTGGCCGAATCAATCAAAGAATCAATGTTCTTTTTATCGGTATTGTCTTTGCCGCTGATCAAAAACTGCAAATCTTGCTTTTCCTCGGCCAAACGAGAAAAAGCGCCGATAACTTCGGGCAAATGCCGGCGGTCAAAAATCGACCCGGCAAAAAAAGCGAATTTATTTAAAATACCAAGTCGTTTTATTTGCGTTTCATTCGCGTTTGAATCGGCGTTTTTTAGCTCCTCATCCACCGCCAGCTCCGCCACCACGATTTTCTCATCCGGCACTTTGAAATATTTTTTAATTTCCCGTTTTGTATGTTCCGAACAAGCAAAAATCACACTCGCCTTTTGAGCCGATTTTTTGGAAACCCACTTGAGCAAAATTTTATCCGCCCAGCTTTGCCAATGGAACCATTCCGGATGGGCCTCATAAATTATATCGTGCAGCGTTAAAGCAATTTTTCCTTTATAGCATATCGGCGCCACGTATCCCGGGCAAAACAAAACATCAACTTTGTCTTTTTTGGCCGCCCGCGCCAAATCCCAATGAATAAATTTAGCCGTGCTTTTGACGCCGAGCAATTTGAATTCAAAATTTTGGGCCTTGGGCATATCCGCCGGAATTTCGTCTTTGAAATAGAGGACGAATCTAGCGGTAGTCGGCAGCCGGTAGTCGGCAGACCAGACCTTTACCAAATTAAAAAGCACCCGGCCGACTCCGGTTCTGTTTTTTTCCAAGCTGTGAGCGTCAATGCCTATAAGCATAAAACTCCTCCCCTTATATAAGGGGAGGTTGGGAGGGGTTATAACATTTAAAAATTAAATGAATTAACTCCCCCTAACCCCCTCTTATTCTAAGAGGGGGAAAATTCTTCTTCATTATAAAATTTTTTTCGCCATTTTTCCAGAGCATTCATTCGCATGCATAAAAAAGCACCTGCTCATGTTTGAGCAGGTGCGATTGATCTTCTTTTCAAATTTTTAGCGATAAGCGATAGGCCGTAAATTAAAAAATAAAACGAGAAGCCCCCAAAAAAGATATTTAATACAATTTGAGTTAACACGTCATCTTCATCAAAAGCCGAATCAACTCTTAATCTTCCGCGATTAAGCGATACCTTTTTGATATTATAGTCACTCGGAAAACGACTGGGAATAAATTTAACAGCATATTCGTAAACTCCAGCCGTCTTCGGATCAGGCCTCCATGCCTCAATAACAACTCCTGAACTCCAAATAGCATAGCCATTTTTGTCATTCACTGCATTACTGCCAACACCGTATGACATCAATCCGTCGTCTCCCCACTTACTCGTTTCAGAAAAGTCAACTTCAACCGTGAATGTTCCCGGATGAATTTGACTTTGGGGTTTGATCCTCCCTGTAAATTGAGGCATCGAAATTTCATAAGAAAGCGGAAGCCTCCAAAAATTCTGATTGCTTTTTATTGATAACACGGCGATAACTATTGCGCATATTACCAGAAAAAGACCCATGAAAATAGAAGCATACCGCCGAACAGCTTTTTTATTGACAAGATTACCAACCAAGTCATCGGCTTTTTTTAAATGCAGTTTCAGAGCTTTCATTTTCTGCTCCTTGATTTTTGAGTGTTTTTAAATTGAAAAGGGCTAAGGCGAATTCTATTAGCATATACTTTCCTTATCATTATGTCAATAATACCCTTCCAGCTTCCCTCTCTTCCTTTTCCAGAAATCAACCACGCCTTTCATCACGGGACGAGCCCAGGCGCGTTTATAGCCTGTCAGATATTTGATGATTTGTTTTAAAAAGATCCAAACGCTTAAAATCGCCACAATAATTTTGGGACCGAATTTCCAGCCAAAGATCAAACCATTGCGGGAATGGTAATAAATATAGGGATAGGAAAATTCGCCGGCGCTTTTGGATTGCTTGTGGTAAATTTTTGATTCCGGAACAATGGCACATTTGTAGCCGGCATTTTTGGCGCGCTGGCACCAGTCGGTGTCTTCATAATAAAGAAAATAATCTTCGCTTAAGGGCCCGATTTTTTCAACAACCTCGCGCTTAGTCATCAAAGCGCAGCCGGTGATGTAGGAGACGGGTCTGTCATTCCCGCGAAAGCGGGAATCCAGATCCGAATTTAATCCAGAATTAATCTGGATTCCCGCTTTCGCGGGAATGACATCCGAGTTTAGTTGTAGTATGTGCTCTCCCCTCGTTTTTGACCAGTTTATTTTTCCTCCGGCGAACTGGATCTTGGCAGGATCATCATAATAATAAATATATGGCCCGATAATTCCAATTTTATCATCAGACTGCGCGGCTTCAACCAATTTGTTCAAAAAATCCGGCTCGACTGTCGTGTCGTTGTTAAGCAAAAGGATATAATCAGCGCCGCAGCCTTGCGCCATTTTAATCCCTTGATTGTTCGCCCCCGCAAAACCAAGATTAAAATCATTATAAATTTGCCGGACTTTTAGATTCCGGGTCAAGCCCGGAATGACAGAATAGAGCGGCGGTTTTTCGGTTGATGCATTATCAATCAAAACAACTTCAAAATTATCGTAATCAACTTTTTCCAAAGACCCTAAACACTCCAACGTATCCGGCCAGCCATTGAAGTTTACGATGATGATAAAGACTTTGGGCATAATTATGATACGAACATACGAATCTTATGCTAACAATAAATTAATGAATCCAGACATTCAATGTCGAGATCCCGGACATTGAATGTCTGGATTCCCGTTCGCGGTTCGTAGGTTGGCATAAATTTCGTAGGTTCGTATCATGGTTTTATTTTATACAAATACGCATCCTCCACCCTATAGAGCAACTCAAACATCTTTGGATTATCCGCCAGCCATTTCCACTCGTATTCCGGATAACCGCCTTGGGGGTAAAAAATATAATATTCTTT
>Ga0209727_1001247_pt1 | contig 21774 bp, 29 predicted proteins | sample RifGroC1_FD_183995 | JGI IMG/M metagenome (GOLD analysis project Ga0209727, IMG submission 183995) | Groundwater microbial communities from Rifle, Colorado, USA - Groundwater C1 (SPAdes) (version 2) | ecosystem: Environmental > Aquatic > Deep subsurface > Groundwater | place: Rifle, Colorado...
TGTTCTAGTTTTAGTAAATCTTTCTTATGCTGTAGGTCAAGCTGCCTCTGTTTACCTTGTTCTAAACCTTGTATAATCCCACTGAGTAAACCTCCAGCAGCCATACCTTTCGTACCCATAGCCATTCAAACCACCTCCTCTTTATGCGTTACCTGTAAGATACTGGTCATAAAGCATCATACCTAATGTTTGCCCAGTTTGACTTAATTGTTGTGACCCTTGTTGATATAGGTTAGTAGCCATATTCATAATAGGTTGTCTAGTAGCTGCTGCACTCTGTATCTGTTGACCAGCTAATGCTGGATTTGCTATACCTAGTGCTTTAGAAAAAGCATCGTCATACATCTTACCTGGTAAACTACCTATATCAGAAGCTCTTGTAGATTCTAACATAGCTAACGCCTTAGCCAAAGCACCCTCTCCTTTTACATTACTTTCTATACCTTTTCTGGCCTGTGCATACTGACTTTCTAAAGGATTTCTATAGTTAGCATACATAGGTAAAGTAGATGGGTCTGTTTTACCACTCAGTATAGCTTCTAGTTGTCCGTATGTCATATCCCTCATAGGTTGACCTTGATTATACAAATCAATTTGCATATTAGACAACCTTTCCATAGCATCCGCTTCTCTACCCATTATATCTGACTGTTCACTCATACCTAGATAGTTTAATAAACTAGAACCTCCTAGTAACCAGTAGGGAACATTAGATTTTGTAAACAGACCTCCTAAAGTAGACGCTAAAGCTCCAGTACCTCCAGCACCTATAGCTGAAATACCTCCAGCACCTCCTGCTCCACCAGCTAATCCACCAAAACCAGAAATAGTAGCACCTTCTAAACCTGTTGCACCCGCACTAGCTCCTCCTAAATAAGGAGCAGCTAAATAACCTCCAGCTGCACCTAACCCTAATGTACCTGGTTGTTGATACCAAGGGTCATCTCTTTTACCAGAGAAACCTAGAGTTAAAGGTTCTTCAACTAAATCTTCTAAACTCCACCCATTACCTAAACCTAAAGTCTGTGATAAACTAAAGCCCATCTTAACCACCTACCCTTTCTGTATAAACTCCCTCTCCCAAATCTGTGTAGTAACATAATCCTGCCTTAGACCCTCAAGCCTGTCAAATCTATCTTCTAACTGTGTCAGTATAATATTAAGGTCTACTATCAACCTCTTTAAATCCTCAGTAAACATCAGTCGATATGTAACTCCCTTCTTACTCAATGCTTAATGCCCCTATAGATACTCTGCTAGTAACACTACTCTCTATTTCAATTTGAGGACTTTTCAGAGATACTCCTTGTAGAACTCTACGTTTCTGAGTTTCATTGTCTGTAAAACTATGACTATAAGCAGAACTCCCGTTTGCTAAATAACGAACTGTAACAGTATTGCCACCACTATTGCCTATATCATACCTACCCAAACTAGGCATAACCTGTGTTAAGCCAGCTAGTTCTCTACTCTGAACTTTAAAGGTAAAACTAGAACCATTGTCATCTTCACCTGTTTCTAATCTAATTAGGTTTCCAGAAGTATCTCCAGCTACTAATCTGTTGTTGTATATATCTACAAAAGCTGATATAAATTGTTTACTGTAGTCAAAGATAGAAAACTTAAACTCATCAAAGTCATACACTAAGACCTTATTAGGAGTAGTATAAGTAGAATCAGCATATCCGTAAAACATCTTACCATTAAAATAAACAAGCCAGCTACTACCTACAGCCTCTAAATTAACTGGACTTACTCCATTTACAGATTCTCCTCTAAACAGTGGATCAACCTTATCTCTAGTTAAGCAAACCTCAGCTTGTCCGTTAAAAGCATAAATCCCGTCATAACTACCATACAGGATACCTTTCTCTGTAGCCTTAATAGCATGTTTAGAAGCTAATCCACGACTAGCCATTGTCTTAACAGGATAAAAAGTATCGGGGTCTGTTCCTTGTACCATATAAACAGCAGTTTTGGTAAAGATAAATATTAATCCTGCCCAGTCTACTAATGCCATAATAGTATCATTAGGAGTTCCTACATTGAAGTAGTATAAAACGGGAAAACTCTCTGGCCTACCTACTTTACTATAATAGACTGTATTACCTGTAGCTATAAAGATAACATTAAAAGCTCCAGGTCCAGCTATACTAGATAGACTAACAGCAGGGGGTATATCGTTATCTACTTCTATTAATGCACCTAAAGCACTATCAGCAGTAGTATCAGCATAAGTTACAGTTCCTATAGCTACTTCTGTTAGATAGTAGTAATCATTGGACCCAGACGCTCCTCCGTTTAAAGTTCTGTAAACCCTCACATGTGTAACCTGACTATCCGAAGAAGCTGTCCAGGTTACGTCTACTGTTTGATTAGCTGGACTAGCTACAGCCGAAGCCGAACTAGGATTACTCTCTGCTACTAGAGTAGAACCACTCTTCCTGATGTAGGTGTAACGGTAGTAGAAGCTGCCTGTTAATCCAGTACCAGACAAAGCTACTGTAGCTACATTAGCCGGAGCTGTAATACCCCAGTTTGTTACACTACTACCCTCTACCTTTTTATTAGCTGTTCCACTGACTAAGAGAGCCTCAGTAGCTATATTTCTCAACTTACAAACTCCTAGTGCCGTAACAGCAGAAATCCCTGTAGCACTTAAAGCTGTACCGTCTTTGTAAACATCTGTATCTACTGAGTAAATGAAACCCTGTGCTCCACCTATTAGGTCTACTCCTTGTGAACTATATAGGGTAGTAGAACCATTTCTACTCCTAACTAAGCCTTTCTGTCGGTAGTCAGCGTTTTGAGATAAACTAGTCTCATTTTCTGCTATCTGTTTTGAGTCGTTTAAGTTTAAGCCACCGTCTAGTTTTAGGTTCATATTACCATTCTACTGATATTACTGGAAACATTATAGCTGGTATATCAGCTCCAGTTTTTCTTCTGTTATGTACAACTGCTGCTGTATGTAAAGCTGCCCACAAAGGTTTGTATTTATTATACTTTTTTAAATCTGTTAAAGCTAACACAGTTCCTAAAGCACCTAAACCAACTTCACCTGTTGAGTTTCTACTCTGTACAAGAGGTTTAGCAATAGGATTACCTTCTTTATAACCTTTAGCAGTAAAATCTGCTGTTTGGTTTAAATCAGACAACATAGCTGATATTAACCAGGGACTTATATCAATAGTAAAAGGCATTTATACGTACCAAATTGTTATCCAGCCACGATTATAAAAAGTATCAGTATTAAATGCTGTAGAATCAAATAATCCACCACTTCTTATTGTTAAAGTAACAGATGATGATCCTATTTTAGTATAACCATCAGCTATAGTAGATGCCATACTTGTTATATCTAATGGATAATAAAACGCATTAGAATCATCCCTCACAAGAACATCTATACTTCTTATGTTGGATAATGTTAAACCGTGATTTACCAAAATATTATCGGAACCAGACCCACCTCCCGAATCATACATATTCCAATCACCAATTTCAATTACTTTAACCTTTAAACCATTATGCTGTTCAGCATTAAGATTAGTAACAACTGTCCCACTAGCTGCACCAAACAAACCAAAAATATAAGCAGATACTACCGAAGCATCATTAGAAAGAGCTATAGCAAAAACTCCCTGTTTAAAAGTACTAGGAACAGCCTTTAATACAGTAGTTGAAGTTTTTAAATAATCACCTCTAACAGTTGCTCCTGTTACCTTAACACTCCCTACATACCCTCCTGTAGCTACTAACCCTGTAGCCAAATTAGCTATAGTCTCTAACACCACTCCCAGAACCAAAACAGAACCTTCTGATGTTGTAGTAGTAAAACTATTATCATTGTTAGTATCTATTATAACTACATCTCCAGCTTCTCTACTAGAACCACTTCTATTAGTCAACTTCTTAACATTAGAACCAGACTCCTCTCTGGTCATACACTCAGACAAGGCAGTTTCTACCTCTGTACCTGTAAACCTTCCAGCACTATCTACCACCGGTATATGACTAGCTCTTATCTTAGTAATAGGTATAAACTGTCCTGACTGACTCTTTCTCTGGAAGGTGTCTGTACCGAAGTTTATATCTTCAAAACCTATTAAGCCTTTTTCTATACTCACTACTACCTCCTACTAACGCCAATAACTTGGATAGCTTGATGGAAGGTCTGCTAACTTCCTACTCCGCCTAGCCATTGCTCCTGCGTCATCCAACCTATACCGTCTAAGAGAATTCTGCTTACTCTTATACTTAGCTACCTGCTCTAAACCTGCTTCATACAGATTATGAAACATCTGTGCTATGTCCTTGTTAAAAAGGTCTGTTTCCATTACCAGAAGCCGTGATATAACCCTACACTCTATAAACTTAACTACCCACCTAGGCCATTCTATAGTCTGACTAGCAGAGGTCAGTGGTAAGGGTGTGTGTCTGTAAATTATCTGTAAGGCATCAGTAGATTCCTGTGCTCTTGTTACTATACCAAGATTAGAATCCATATCCTCAGTTACGCTAAAGATAACAACTCCGTAATCTGTAGCAGGATTTAAACTATCATTAGACCCATCTGCATATACTACCTCACCAAAATCAGAACTAGCCTCAGTAATACCGTTTACCTCTACCCTCGGATACAGGAAAAAGGTATTACTCTCCTTGTCTTCTATGTAGATAGCCGGCCTAGTACCAGAGATAGTTTTAAAACTCTGCCCTACAGAACCTATATCCTCCCTACTAATACAGTCAATCGGCTTGTTATCATACGCAGCGTAGAGTAACTCTGTATAATCATCAGGGAAGTAATGCCGAAGTCTGTTCTGTAACAGAGCATACAGAACTTCCCAATTCTGAGTTCCCGTATACCCACCTGTTACACTAGGCTCTACCCCTGCATCTACATGAGGTTCCCAAGGTTGAGTATAACTGTTAGAACCCATAAAGTTATAGACCACTGTAGATGGTTTAGCTATGTAGTCTTCTTCCCATAGGTGGGTGTAGGTATAACAACTAATAGCAGGTACAGCTAGATTAACAACACGTTCAAAGATAGAGGTTCTCAAAGCTACTTGCATACTAACCTCATCAAAGACCCTAATAATAGAACTATCTGTAAAGACAGAACTATTTGTATCCCTGATTAACCGTCTAATCCTTGTTAAGCTATCACTTAGTAGCAAGTTATTTCTCCTGTAGTTTTGTAACCTTATACGAAAGCTGTGCCGTCTTCTTACTATCTAACCCCAGACCTACAGAGTAGCTCTTAAAAAACCCCAAAGCCTTCTCTAACCTACGCATAGACATCAGTGTCATAGCTGCTGCATAATCCACTACTGGTCTAATCAAGCTACTACCTAAATCCACTACCTCATCATCTGTAGAAAGACTGGGTGGTAGGCACACGCATGACCCTTCTAGGCTCTGCCCGTTGGTACTAGGGTAAGGAACTACACGAATAGTATTCACCCCCACAGGGAAAAACACTCTCGGAGTACCCGTCCGAGTCATCCAGTTATAGTCCTCCCTAGCGAGCTTTGTCGGGTCTGCACCACCCAGTTCGTAACCTTCTGGTTGTAGGAGTAGGTGTTTAACCCACAGAAACTGTCCACCTTTACCTGGGTCTACCCTATACCAACTTCTGTCTGCAAACAGTGGTAAGGTAAACTCCTCAACATACTGTCCTGTAACTAAACAAACCTGCTCTAGTCCGTCGTTAATCCATTCTGTAAGTTCAGAGTCATTAGAACTATTCCAATACGTAGGACTAGAACTATCCTCACCTACTATGTCCATTACCATTAGTTTTATGTCTTGTAAAGTATAAGACACTATCTTCCTGTCTGTGGGGTTAAAGTCCCACCATGAAGTATTGTAGTAGTAGCACCACCATCAGACATCATTTTACTGTGTTCATGAGTACTAGCAAAAATTAAATCAGTTATTTTATGGTCTTCAGAAGACCAATCTAAGTCTACACCTTTAGGCCCATCAGGACCACTACCTTGAGGCCATCTTTCTTGTCTTGCCTCAAACATAGTACCTAAATTAGTATTAACTATAGCCCAATCGGAAATCCTATGTAACCCACTCTCATTATCTATGAGTAAACTTCTACTAATAATAGTCACTGTAACCTCCTTTAGTTAGTCTAAACACCTACTAACTCTGTTAATATAACTGGGTCTTTTACCCACCTATACGGATTAATTGGATAAACACCGTTTTTAATAAACTCTTGTTTTACTAACTCTTTATTCTGGTTTATATGCTCTACATTCATTAAATCGTAGTTATAAAAATAGTTAGTAATAACACTACCACCTGATTTTAATCTACTAATTAAATTTACAAACACACTACTAAACTTTTCTGGGTGTAAATGTTCAATAGCATCTAGTAATAATATCCAATCATAATTATCTGTTAGCTGAAACCCACAACTAATTTTATGTTTTTCACTTCTCCATTTAACAAACTCTTCGGCATAACTACCAGGAACATCAACAAAATCTACATAATGACCTCTCCTTGCTAACTCAAAACCAACTGGAGCAGAACCACAACAAAAATCTAAACCCTTTATAGGTACTCCGTTTGTATGATTAAACATAGACAATATTGCTACGTCATTCTTTTTAATTCCTGGATTACTGTGAAATATAACATTTCTAGCTAGTTGGTTTACACCTAAACCCCTGTAGTAATCTTCTAGATTATTTATATCAAAGTTACCAAAATTACTATCTTTGTACATAATAGCTAACTCTTCTAATTCATACATAGACTTACCACTAAACAATCTTGCATCTGTTTCATAATCTGATAAAGTAGAAAATACAGGTTTAGCTTTTTGTATATCAGAACGAGCTAACCACTCGTCTGTTTCTTTTACGTGTTTAGCAATATTCTTAGAAGTTATAACCTCCCTTTCAGTTTTTATATGCCCTAACTCTATAGAGGTATCACACCAAATTTCAAAACCAACCTGTTTAGCTTTTCTACAAACTTGTATATCTGTACCGTATTCAAACTCTGGTTCAAACCAGGGTGAAGGTATTTTGTCAAAAACCTCTTTACGTATAAGCATACAACCCCCACCAGTTACATCTACCTTCTGTAAACCACCAGTAACCTCTTCATGAGTTTTAAAGAAATACTGTCCGTTATATTCCTCCATGATTACAGGTTCACATTTACCTCCTCTTTGGTAATACAAAGCACCAATTATACCCTTTTTAGAATCAGCCTCTAAGTGACCAATTAACACTTTTAAAAACTCGTAGCTAGTATCCGGTCCTAGTGTTTTATTAATATCAATAACATGGTCATCATCTAACATAAGTATATAATCACTATCATAAACAAGTGCTGCTTGTACTATTGCATTCCTAGCTCTGAACTGTTCTGACTTACCTTTAATAGCTAAAAAGAAATCATACTCAGTATATCTTCTGCCTAAGTAAAAAGCAAATCTCATGTAATCTTCAAGAACTTCAAATGGTACGTCCCTATAACAAGGAATACCTATGCAAATAGATTTCTTTTTACTCATTTACTACCTCCTCTATTGGTGTAGGTCTATTAACAACCAATGGACTTAGTTCTTCTATTTTTTCAAATAAATCTAAAAACCCAGGGTCTATACCCCAATCTTTACACTGTTTCATTTCCACTGTTTGTAGAACCTGAACATTTTTTATACGTCTGTTACCACATTTAGAACAACTACCTATCTTATGGATGGTTGTTCTAAGTAATAACTCTTGACATGAGTCACACCTAACAACAGGGTCATTAAACCCTTCTTGTGATTTTGCATCGTAATCCATATAACCCCCTCCACTATTAAAAATATAGAGTCCCCTTTCTCTGTAAGTTAAAAGAGGACTCTATTAATTATTGGTCTACTTTTAACCTACAGACACTTCAAAAAGCAAGCTATTGCTTTAGTAGTATAAGACGCCTGTGCAGCTAATGCAAAACCACAACCGTGTATAACCTGAGCAGTTTCTGCTGGTGTTACACCCTCAAGACCAAAAATAGCTGTTAACCCACCAGCAAGTCTAGTACCCTTAGCAACAGCCGCTCTTGACTCGTGATATACATGTCCTGTTGAAGTTATGGTTCTGACTCTAACAGCACTATGGTAACCATAAACCTGTATAAGTCCGTAGTCACCAGCAGCTATAGTCTCAGCAGCTATACCAGCTATATCAATACCAGCAGCTACGTTCTCAGTTGCTGTAGCTAGTGTAACCCCTACACCATCAATATCTGTAGTCCAATCCCATATAACAGCCTGTCCATTTGTTAGTGAAGCAGTTGAGTAACTATTTCTTACTGTTATAAACATCTTCTCTGGATTACTACGATTAATTCTTTGAAATAACATCTTACTCCTCCTTTGTTGTGACTTACCTTTAATCCACTATAGATTAAAGAGTTTTGTTAGGAAGTTATACTCTGACTAACTCCATGAAGCACACCCTGTTTTCTCCTATTAGAACAGGTCATATTACCATACACCAGAATATGAGCTACCTTAGCATCCTGATTCTCAGGTTTTGTAAATGGTGTAGTTATAAAATTTGTCTGACTATCTACTATTAGATTAATATACTTAGTATTCAACATAAAAAATGTTGAGTAAGCATAAGAACCACTTTCATAATTCACACCCGTATACAAATCCGGTACCATTTCGTCCCAGTACATAAGACAACCCTTTTTAAACATAATATTATCAAACGCCAAACTACCAGAACTCTGCTGAATATATCTAGTCTTATCTGCAAGACTAGCCTCAAAGGTTTCATAACCAGTAGGGTCACAGAGAATCATATTAGGTAATCCACCCGCTCCTCTACTACACTGATTATAAACCTTCCTAAGTGCTGCTTGTAGTTCAACCCAGGTGTTAACAGAATCAGCTACTCCATCTTTGTACCTAGGTCTCCACCATGCGTTTGTTGACTGACTAAGTCCTCCTATAGAAATTGCGGTAGTGGGGTCTTTAGGAATCAGAAGTGCAAGAGGGTCTAAATCCTTCTCCCCATTACCAGCTACAAACACAGCACTAGATACAGTCTTACCCAGGAGTTGATAATTAATCTCCTCTGTTAAAGACATTTCTGCTTGTTTAATCTTAGCCTGTAAGAGGTCAAAAATCTTACTCGACCCACTGTTCTTTCTCTCCTCTATTCTACTAATAGCTATTGGTGTAGAAAGCTGCTTCCAATCAAAGAAAGCTGCTGTCATGCCGTCACTAGGAGTGGTATCTAATACATCATACCCACTATAACTAGCGACTGGTGTTCTTCCGTACATAAGCTGTTCACGAATCTTGTCACCACCATCTTTAGTTTGAAAACCACCCACTGTTTTAAGAGCAGATAAAAAAACCGAACTAGCAAATATATTATCTACTAACTGGTCTCTATAGTTATCCAAAGTGGAAGTAAGCAAGGCATCGTAGTTTATTGTCCTACTAGATGCTGGCATTGTTTAGTTCTCCTTTTGTAAATGGACATTGTTTTGTGTTAAAACACTGTCCTTTGTTTAATCCGTAATCCCTAACTGTTTCTTAGCTATATCAAAGGCTTCTTGTACTGTCTTAGCTTTGCTAGGTGTAACAACTCCTCCCCTACCTTTGCTAGTCTGAGTAATAACCTTCTCTGTTTTAGTAGATGCTTTTTTAACAGTAGCAGCTCTATCAGCTCCAGTCTTACTCAAAGTGTATAAACTATCAAGGTCATCTCTTAAAGAAGGGTGTTTCTTTACCAACTCTGACATTACATCTTCATACAGATACCAATCTGGATGATTTTCGTTCAGGTATGCAATAGCAGTCTGAGCTTTTATATTAGCTTGTTCTGTTCTCATACTAGCTATCGTCGGTGCTAGTGTATCCTGAACTATTTTACGTATCCATTTTGTAGTATCTGTATCAGATACTTCTTCACCAGTTTGTTGATTAACTGGCTGCTGTATCTGAACTCCTGCCTTTCTAGCTAGTTGTTCTATAGCCTGTTGAGGATTTGTCATAAGCTGGTCGTACATAGCTACCTTGTCTCTGTCTCCAGCTATACGTTGCATTGCCCTAGTGAAGGATTTTTGCATAGCCTTAAAAGAAGGTAGCAGTTCCTTTGGTAGCTCATTAGGGTTCATAAATGTTTGTTCTTTATCAGAGGGTTCAACCTCAGTCTCTGTATCAACTTCAGCAACCTCCTCTGTTTCTACTTCTACTTCTACTTCTACTTCTTCCTGCTCCTGCTCCTGCTCAGTGAGGTTCTTACCTTCATCAGTAAGGTTCTCATTTTGTTCTACTACTGTTGGCATTTTAAACCCCTCCTTTTGTTAATAATTACATACTTAAACTTTCTTATAACACTTAAAAAATATATTAAGATAAGTTTTTTCATAATATTAAAATATAATCCTCACCTTATTACTGGAATACGTGCACTAATTGGCCATTTAACAGGAATACCTGGTATATCTTCAGGGGTCACTGAAGCAGCATGAATATAACCATTAAAAGGCGGTGAGATGTCCTGAGTTCCAGTATAGTCGCTTGAACCATATACAAAGTCGCCTATTTTTATAAAATTTATACCATCTCTGGTAGCATAGAATATTCCACCTTTACCTTGAGTATAAGCACTAACAAGACCAATAAATAGAGTATCGTCTACAACAGATAAACGGTATGCTTCTTGTTCATAATCAGGGAAATCAAACATTTTAGTCCAAGTTACTCCATAGTCTGTTGATTTATATATTGCCCCACGATAAGGAGAATTATTAGAATTATGTGTGCCAATATAAAACGCTCCGTTAAAAAATACTAATGAATGTAGAAGCTGATAACCTGCAACATTAAAATCAGTAGTGCTAATCTTATTAAAAGTTGTCCCGTCGATAGATTTATAGATACCACTATCAGCATCAGGCACATTACTGGTAGTAGCATAAATAGCCCCCCCATGCACCAACATAGATGAAAACATTTCTATACCAGTTGGCATTGTATATATAGATGCCCAATTACCACTTGTCCCGCATCCATTGCTTAATAAGCATCTGTATACAGCCCCAGTTTCATTATTATCCCCTTTTACGGACACATAGAGATAACCAAGCCATTCAAAACACCACCGGCCATAAGCCAGTGTTGAAGGTAAAGTGATAATTGATGTCCATGCACCTTCACCTGTATCAGAACGAGTAATTCTTGGAGAACTGGCACTTGTAATGCAGTATAAATACCCATCAGACGCCGAATGAAGCCTACGGCAACCAGTACCAAAAATAGTACCTGTGGACGAAGTCCAGGTAACTCCATCGCTACTATAAAGTATACTCATAGTATTAGTTATATACGTTCCACCAACAAACAGTTTACCTTCATGGATTGCCCAACTATGAACTGTACTTCTATTTGACCCCGCAATGCCGAAATTTGAATTTCCCTGTTCCCATACCCCGTTAGGCAAGGCAAAAACCATTGAAGGCAATAAACTAAATATAAGTGCTATAATAAGTTTTTTCATTTCCACACCACCGTGACATCAGCATCAGGAGTGCCATTTGATGTTGTTATACATAGACCTGAACTGAAATATACCCCTGGGCCATAATTCAAAAACGTCTGTGCTCCTGTACTTACTATCCCTATAGTTGTCCCTGAACAGGCTGTGTTATCATAAATTGTCGCTGTAGTAGAAGCTCCGGCAGTGTTAACCACAACACTAAAAAGATACCCCGCAGCACTCTTGATTTGTGTACCAGTATCTGTAGTTATATTTGTATAAGATGGAGTGGGAGGATAAACGGTGATACTATCCACGCCACTGGAAATTGCCGTGCCGAGGGTGACTTTAAGGTTACCAGACGAATCTATACTAATTAAATCCCCATCTGCATCTTTAATTTCAGCATTTACTTCTAACTGATGTTCTGCATTAATCTCAGCACATATTCCAGTATTAACCCCACATAAAGTTTCACTGTAACTATTAGTAGAAATCAATAAAATAAACAACCATAATATTAATTTTAGTAACATAATTCCTCTCTTTCTGTTAACATTTCTGTTCTAAACCCAAACTTTGTAGAAGTTCCCTTTTATGTCTAGGACTTTTTACAATACACTCTAAAACTGGGTCCGTATAAGGATACCCAACCATACCATTTCTAAATCCATTTATTATAATCTGGTGCATATAACCACCACACTGTTCACAATTTGGGCTTTTATGTCTATCATCTATTTTTCTAAAAGCCTCTTGTCTGTGACCACAAACACATTGATAATCATACACAGGCATCCTAATCACCCACCTCTCTAGCCCAAAAGGGAGCTTCTCTCCAAGCTACATCTACTGTAACCGCTGTTGCAGAAGGTAAAGTTATATAAAGATTAGCATTCATAAGACCCTCTACAAAATCTGGATGTTCATTAAAACCATAAATAGCCCCTGTTTTAGGATTCCTAGCACCAGCTATTATACGGTCTCCTAGCTTTATAGTAACCTCTCCAGTTATGTCTGCATTAGGGTGAAACAGAACACTAAATACCTTTAATTTACCGTTTTTAGGAGTCAGAACCAGATTATCCCCAGAACTAGATACTACAAAACTTTTCTTTTCTACAAGTTGTCCACTCATCCTAACACTCCATTTACTATTTTAGTTAACTCATCACCTTCTAACCACGGATACTCTATAACAAGTTTAGAAACAAGTTGTTCTCTTTTCCACCCAACGGGTTCATAACCTATATAGTTTCTGTTAATTTCATTTACTATAACAATAGCTCTAAACCATATGTCTTGTAAGTTATCCTGTTTCTTTAGTTCAACACTAGAACTAACACTAACCTTAAAACCCTCTTCTTGGTATTTTAGAAAAGATAAACACTTTAACAATAACTTAATTAATAACTGTCTCATGCTAAAATCCTCAACAATCTAATGTTGTTAATCTCCCACGGTTTAAAAGTTACAACCGGAGGAGTTCCAGAAATAAATCCAAGTGTTGGGATATACTTAACAGAACCTGGACTAAAACCTATACCCTGTGCTATTATAAACTTTATCACTATGTAGCCCTTGTTCTTAAAGTTGGGTTAGTTCCATCGTCAAGAGTGAAGGTCATTGATGTTGTTATTCCATCCAACTTTTTACAAGTTATAATTGTTCCGCTTATAGAGAACTCTGTAAGTGCTGACAGTAATTGGAATAAAGCCTGTGTCAGTGTTGGTGCAACCCCATCAGCAGCGTAACTTTCTGTTAATGCACCAGATAAAATAGCTAACCTCGCTTCAGTACACACAGATGCAAGGGCAGCACTATCAGTCCCTCTCATAGCAGCACCATCAAGACCAGCTACATCTACGGCTACGGTATTTAAATCTGTTGCAAGATCGCCAAATGTTGTAGCCCCTGTATGGTCGGCTTTAGCCTCATCCCATATAGCATCAGTTATGTTTTGCACACCCGTTGCTGTAGAAGCTATAGCATCTAAACCTGTTGCACTTAACGCAAAACCTGTTTTATCTCCAACCAGAACGCTTGCACCAATATCTCTTGCTGTTTGAGCAGTGCCAGCTACATGAGTCACATCAACCTCTGGTACTCCATTTGTTGTAGGGGTTGCATAAGCAGTACCGATATGTTGAATTGCATCTATTTGCAAGTAATCAGTAGTAGCTGCTGCAAACAGGGAATCAAACACATTAGCGTTAACCACCATAAAATCATGCCGGACAGGTAAACAAAGGGAGTCATCATTAATAAGTATAGTGAGCCTACCTTCTGTGTCTACATCACCAGTTACAAGGTCAAGAGCATAATAACCATCTGCACTTGTTATAGCTGCCAATGTGCCTGTAATTGCTGTCACTGTAGTAGCCCCATGCTTTATAATCTCTGCTTCATCTGCACCGGCTATAGTAAGTGAAGTTACAGGAGTAAAGCCGTCTCCTACCGCTACTACGGGACCTATTAAAACTTCTGTTACTGTATCTGCTTTAAGATATTGCATTAAACTCCACTCCCTATATGGTGATTATAATGAAACATGGCGATTGGTATGGAAAGCCCACCACCACCTGCTGCTGTATAGTCTATATACATTGACCCTTCTCTTGCATACACCCCGTTTCTTGCACCAAAGGGATTTGGTAATGTTGTCTGATTATCATCATATTGCATATCCTCATAACCAGGTGTAGTAGAATCATAATAAATTGTATCTCCAACAGCATCACAGGCAACAGCAAGAAAATAATCTGTCCCTGAAGTCAATCCTGTCCATGTAACAGCACCAGATACCCACGCGCCAGAAGTACTTGTGACTAAAGCAGCATCAGCACTATTCAGCTTAGCATTTCCAGATATATCCCCATCACCTACCTCGTAAGCTCCACCAAGCCATGATTGAGATGTAGTAGATTTACCGTAAACATAGAATGTTCCTGGATTTGCATCTCCAGAAGCAGAACAGTTAAAACGATTAACAACAGCACGAACATTAAGGGCATATGTACTTGCACCAGCTACGTTATATCCTATAGTTGGGTCTATAGTTACAGGGTATGCAGCCTTACTTAACCACATATCATCAATGATTATTGTCATGATTTTTGTAATTGGGTCAATAAAAAGCTCTCCCCAAATAGACTTCCCCATAGCATCTGTCACGTGAGGTCTATAGATATGGCAGAACTTACCTGTCTGATACTGATTATTTTTCTTATCCCAATAAACAGCATAAGAACCAATTACATTATCTGGTCTATAACAATCCATCTTCTCTGTATTTGTAAGTTCGGGTTGATAGTAGAAGTTAAGACCATCAGGGAAAGCTAAATTGAACGTAAATTTATTTGAAGTTGGTATAATTGGAAGTATAATTTCATATTCTAATTCATCTTTTGGTGTCATGTAAAACTTATGAATTTCTCCATTCTTGTCTGTTATCTCAACAGCATCAGTTGAATAAATTTCCTTCTCTGTTGTAATAGAAACTGGATAATTAATATTCAGCCAACATTCATCAGCCCACCTATTGAAATTGATATTAGGAACAAACTTATCAAGTTTACTCCCGATAAGAATATCAGTTTTCAAGTCCTGAAATCCTAAATGTGATGCAGAATATTCTGTTTTTGTTTTAACTAACTCCATTTACTGTATCCCCAGAATTTTAGGTGGGCTTGCCTTCTTTTTATACATCTAAACACTCCCATCCATTTCTGCATGTATATGAGTAGCCTCTACAATAATATCCCAACTATTACCGAGTTCAATTCGTAACATTCTAGCTATTTCTTCTACCTTACCTACCTCTAAATTCTTAGTTCTTAAATCCCACGCTAGGTTTTTATAATGCAAAGAACCCTGCATGTGTTGTCCGTCATTAGCTGAGGTTATAACCGGAACTATGGAAGGTGTATATAAGTCCCACGCTTTAATCACGGCTGTAACAAAAGCTGCAAAATGTAGATTAAAGCTGTGAAATTTAACACCGTCTTTTATTAGTAAACCTCTGTCCATATCTGTTCCTGTTATGCCTCCGCTCATTTATGTATACCTAATCTAAACAACGCACCTAAAGCTATTAAACTTAGAATAGTTATAATAACCGCTTTTATAATTGTTCTCCATATAGTTTTAGAAGTATCGTCACACCACTTCATCCATTTATCTATAAACTTATGATGTTCAAAATGTAACTCCCTATCTACCCAAAACTGACTCAACTTCTCATCTATAGCTTCTGCTACAGCACTTTTAACCTCATCACGTGTCACTGATTCATTCCCAAAGTTTTAGCCATATCTCCAGACATAGATGGCTGACCTGGTTGGCCGCCTTGTAATTTCTGCTGTTCTATAATCCTCATAGCTGCTTCTTGTAGTTCTGCTATGATAACCTTATCTTTTACACCAAACATTTTAGCTGTTTTCTGTAACAGAGTAGGAGATAAAGCTATCTGTGGGTTCATAGCTACAAATTGTGTAAAAGTTACCCAACTAACTCTTTCAGATTCAGAAGTTTGTGGTACCAAACTGTCTGCTGCTACTTCGTACAAAAACTCACCCTGACCACTCTGTAGGTTCTGTGGATTCAGGTTCTTCCATTCTGCTCCTGTTTCACCTACTATGTTAATTAGTGTGGGTAGAGTAAGTTCATTTTCATACAGTAAGATTAACTTCCTAGCTACTTGTTCTAAGAAGTCAGAAACACTACCTAAAACTCCACGCTTTCTATTCTCTTGTCTATTACTAACTAACTGTGCTACAGTAGCCTTCTCAATCTGAGCCATTTCGGATTCTGGTATAACCTCACCAGCTACATCCATAAAATCCTTACGAAGCATGTTAACATCAAAATAAACAGCTTGGTCTAAAGAAGGGTCTTCTATAGCGTTTATATTCCTACCAGACCCACCTTTAGTTTTTATAACCATACCATCATAGGGTTCTTCTAGTTTAGAAAGTTCTGTATCATCTATAGCACCTTCTTCTACTTCATATTTTCTGTTAAAACGCTTCCTGTGTGTAATAATCTGATTTCTGGTTATGTTGTATTCATCCTGTGGCCCTAACTGGTGCCATATATAAGGTATAGGATAGGGACTATTCCGACGGTCTATAAACCACATAAACGCATAAGGATGACCCTCTATACCATCAGGAGTAGGGTCATTACGGAGTTCCTTGTCATAACCCTCTGATATACAGATAATCCGGTTTTCTTTTATGTCGTAAATTTCCCACACATAAACTATTTCACGTTTCTTATTTGTAACATTACCAGGTAGGCTGCTGTTACCACCAGACAAAGGCTTAGCTATATCGTTACCTATTTTACGTTCTTGTTCTAGTTCCTTATCCTCCTGTCGAACTTCAAAGGCTTTTATGTCTGCTGTGTTCTTGAATAATTTATTAGCCTTAACCTCATCAACAGTCATCTCTATTCGTTCAGCTACCCAGGTTATGGTTTCTATACTGTCTGCAAAAGGGTCAAACAGTATATCATCAGGATTTCTACGTTGTACTAGAAAGTTCTCTTTGTATAGTTCTGTAGAAGCTTCTTTTTCTACATAACCATTTTCATCCATTGTAGGTAAGCCAGTAGGACCTGTTATAGCTTTACCAGCATTAGGGTTGTCTCTGTGATAGGGTGTGTAGAAAGTTTTAGCTACTCCGAAGTTTATAAAAGCATCTAGTACTACTTTTTGTAGTTCTCTTTTAAAACCCTGTTCCCTAACGTGATAATTTAACACAGATTCTCTTAGATTAGATTGTTGGTCTAACTGTTGAGCAAGCATTATAGAACCTATCATGGTTCTAGCTGGACGTACGTTGAATTCGGGAGTTATTGTTTTAAAACTATCTAACTGAGTTTTAACATTAGCAAATATTAGGTTAATAGTTATAAAGGTTTCCTGTGGCCACCAGCTAGGCTGTTGATAACCTTCCCAATACTTATCGAGGTCATCTACCCTGAAAGTGTCACGCCATTTCTTTTTAGTAGCCTGCCCACATTTAATCTTGTCAAGCCATTCTGTTACTAGTTCACTTGGCATTTATAAAAGCACTCCTTAACGCTGATTGTACTTTACCTTTGTGTTTCTTTCTCTTGTTAGCTGTGGCGTAGAATACAGACTTCCCTTTTTTCTTACCGTATTTAGAAGTCATCTTTTTCATAACTTCAGAGCCGTGACCACCATAATATTTACCAATAGGCATAGCTACCTCTATTAGCCTTCGGGGGCTTCGCCCCCTCAGTGGGGAACATTTTTGTAGACGGGATAGGATTTCCGATTTCGTCTGACCCAATAACCACCAGCGGAACGTTCCCCAACAAACCGCCTAACTGTTTAAAGTCCAAGCTACTGGGCCAAGTCATATAATACCCCTGTTCATCAACCCAAACACTTCTCTTCTGTTCTGTCCAGTTCTTTTACTAATAGCTGTAGCTGTTAACATACGTTCCCGCAAGGCTAAAAAGCTATTAAAAGGAGTCTTAGCAGCTATCTTGGCTGGATTAGGTCTAGTCATTATACCATACCGTAAGGCATCACAAGCATGATCGTTCATTTTTTTAGGTTGTTCTTTACTAGTGTCTTCACTACTACGATTCTTCCATATATAATCAGGTATTTCCAGAATAAGGTTAACACAGTTTCTGAAAATAAAAAGGGTAGGGCTACCTAGAGTAGCTGTTAGTGGATGAATCTTATCTGGCCTAATGGTCAGGAACTCCCCTACCCTATTTATACCAGCTTCTACTTCGTTGTTAGCCTTGCTACAGTATAGACCGTGTTCTCTGTATTCATCAGCTACAGACCAGAATTTGTGGTCCTTCTCCATAGTCCTACCCCAAGATTCGGGAGGAAGTTTTGTACAGGTATAGTCTTCATTCTCTGATAGCGACTTAATAGCTTTACAGTGGTCACTGACCAAGCCAGGACTGTAATACTCCCGATAAACATAAATATTCCCGTCATAATCTATAGCAAACCATAAGCAAGCTGTAGGATTAACCTGCCCGTGGTCTATGGCTCTGAACTTACGCCATTCCTGTGGTATGGAGAAAGGCTCTATAACATGATCGTTGAAGTCAAACATAGGCCAAATCTGACCAGCTAAAGCATCCCAGTTCCCTTTTATATACTTAGAAACCCAAGATTCTGGATTTGATTCTTTAAGGTCAGGGATGTAGTCAGAGGGTAGGTAGGGATTATCTGTAGGAAGAGCCTGTATAAAACTATGTCTAGGTAAAGGTTTACCCATCTTCTCAGGAGTTACAAACAGATTCTTAACCCAACCTGGTTCAGGATTACTGGCTAATAGACCTGTAAATGGAGGGTATGTACCAGAAGGGAGCTTCCATCTAAGGCGGGATTTCAGCATTCTGAAGTTATCCAACACTGTTTCAGAAGCTTCGTCTATACCAAAAAAGCCTATCTCCAGTGACTTAATACGTTCAAAATCAGAAGCCTCTCCCAAACCACCGTAGAGGATTTCACTTCCGTTTGTAAAGTAAAGCATTTTATCTGTTTTATGGTGATTAGACAACAACCGCTGCTTAGTGATTGATTCTATTTCTGCTACTAACTTTAGGAGAGTTTTCAGTGTAGTATTAACAAAAGCTCTAGATTCATGTCTACAGAGAAAGCCTCTATTACCATTAAAAGCTAATGACAACCGTAAGCTCTCTGCTGCTACTGCTACCGACTTACCTCCTCCTACCGCACCTCCGTATAGCTTATACCTAGCTGGACAATCCCTGAACTGAGCCTGTCTGTGTGTAGGGCCTTTTACTCCGTATAGAAGGTCTATACCAGTGTCAGTCGGTGTTAGTAGCACTATCTAGTTCTCCTGTTTCATTCTGAACCTCCCAGTGAGGAGGAGTATATAGATTAATAGAACCTGAAACTTCTTGTTCTAATTTGATAGCAGGATTAAAACCGGTTCGGTTTAGGATTTCCCTCGCTGACTGTAGCCGAACTCTGGGGTCTGTATCGGTTACAGTATCAGACAGAGCATCTATAGCTTTATCAGACAGAATATTCAACTTGTCCTGCCTACTAGACCTACGCTCTTCACGGAGTTTAGATTCAACCTGCTTCCATATTTGGCTACTTCTCAGAAGGGAAAGCCTAGATTCTGTTATAGAAAACTCCGCTGCTACTTGTCTAGGTAGAACTCCTTCCAAAAGCCTAAGCATAATCGCTTCGTGTCTGGCAGATAGCTGGTCTATATCGGACATAAGAGTAGTCATTTCCTGTATAGTGTAGCAGGGCTTTTAGGAAATGTCAAGATTTTTTTTAAAAACAAATGTCCATTTATACACTCTTAATACACTTTGTAAACATTACACCCTTGTATAGCTCAGAATGGCCAAAGGTCGCTTAGACATTTACAAAATAGCTTTTTCAGAAATGTCAAGATTTTTTTAAAAAGAACGGTCAATAGATATAACTAAAAGAATGTCCAATAAAATTATTAAATTCTTATAGTCAGTGCTTAGCTAACAAACAATGACCGTTGTTTAGAAGTTACCTAGTTAGAAACAGAGGCTTCCCTGCCTTTAAACCACCCACCGCCCCCGACCCCCCCTTATGGCCTCCTACTTAGATCGGGATAGCTGGAAAGGATAAACTCCAGCTATTTCGGAATAAAGACTTGCTATCCTGCTGAGGTCTGCTATAATTATATTAAGACTTGCAATTATGCAGGCTATAAAGGAGATATAAGATGAATAAAAACCACAAAGAAACAAGAGAGGTAGATGCAAAAAAGGTCAATCAGAAGAAGACTATTGATATTATGGTTTATTCTGATGCAGACCTTAAAGAATGCACCCACTTTCCTTTTGAAGAACTGAAGTTTATCAATAAACAACTTATAATCAAGGCAATGGATGCTTGTAGAAAAGAGATGGAAGAGCCTGAAAAGGCTAAAGATAGAGAATTGCTATCCCTGCTGAAGGGCCTTTCTCCGGATCAGCTTGCAGCTATTCAGAAGATGCAGCCAAAGGGATAATATCCCTGCCCAATAGCACCCTATAGAGGGCATAGCAATCAATCGCTATGCCCTCTTTTTTTGCCTTATCCCTGCTATCCTATCCTATCCTATAGCTTGCTATCCTGATAAAGGCTATATAGCCTTGTAGAAGCTCACAAGCCCAACTCTATGCTATCAAAGGCTTTCTGAGCTAAACTATTCAAAAAAAATGCTATCCCGAAATTAGAAAATATACCTATCTATTCCTAAGCTATTGATATATAAAGCTATATCCTAAAATAAGCTAAAATAAAAAGAGATAAGCTTTCCCTATTCCTAAGCTATTGATATATAAGCCCATACCTCAGAATGAGCAAAGGTAGGGATAAGCTTTCCCATCATGCAAGCTATTGATTTTATAGGCAATATATCAAAATGAGATAAGATTCTGCAAAAGGGCTATGCCTATGCCTACCCCCCCCCTTTTTCTATGTAGTCTTCCCTTACGTGTAGTCTGTACGTGTGTGATTTTTTTTTTTTTTTTTTTTTATATAAACACTACACGTAGTCTGACAGTAGATTAGTAGGACAGACGTAAGCCGAGGCATAGGCAGGCATAGCCTATTTTGCAATTCTTATCCCTATTTAAGAATAGCTCATATATATCAATAGCTTAAATAGCATCAAAGCTTATCCCTACTTTATCTCATTCTGCTATTTAGCAATAAAATCAATGGCTTAGAGATAGCAAAAGCTTATCCCTACTTTAGCATTATTTTATTTCTTAGGCATTCATATCAGATATCAAAGCTATTGATTTTATTAAGAATTTCCCTCTTTAAATATATGCCTTGCTATTCTATTCTATCTCTGCTATATTATAAGGAATGAGCAAATATTATAATAAAATGCAAGCATATCTTATTCAGAAACAACGTGTAGCTACCTACTCCGAGTCTAAAAAAATAAAAAACCTTCTATGTGAATTAGTCCGCAGAGACCCTTCCTGTGGTCTGGATGTGAGTGAGTTCTGGAAGTTAAGGGAACAGTTAAGACATTTAAGTAGAGTTCTGGACGACAAAATGCGACAGAACTTCTTGCTACGTATAGGAGATATAAACCCACTAAAAACTTTAATAAAGTAGGTAGTAGATAGAAAACCGAAAGGAGGTGATGTAGGATGGATTTTGTACAATTAGAACAGTTTCTTAGTAGTAGTCCAGAGATGTTGCAAAAAGAAACTG
>Ga0209727_1001251_pt1 | contig 21701 bp, 25 predicted proteins | sample RifGroC1_FD_183995 | JGI IMG/M metagenome (GOLD analysis project Ga0209727, IMG submission 183995) | Groundwater microbial communities from Rifle, Colorado, USA - Groundwater C1 (SPAdes) (version 2) | ecosystem: Environmental > Aquatic > Deep subsurface > Groundwater | place: Rifle, Colorado...
AAAAACATCTTGAGAAAGATTATAACAGATTTTTACATTTTTTGAGGGGAAAATGCGGAAATCAGTTTTGTTAGCTTAATAACAAATAATCGAGGGCAGAACGGGGGTCGACATTGGATTTGACCATGTCGATAGCCTTAAGAATTTTTTTGATGAAATTAAGATGGGGTAAATTTGGATTTTTGTTTAGAAGTTGGTGGTAAATATTTAGCTGATCTCGGAGATAGATTAGAGTTTCCGGTGGCGAGAGGCTGTTTTTTTCAGAAAGAAGGAGATTGTCTTTGACAGAGGAAAGAGGAGTTAAGGGTTTGTTATCTGATTTGGTGGAATTTGGGGTAGTTTTGATTAGGTGACAGCGGGAAATTATGGTGGGGATAAGGGAATGGGTGTGACTGCAGGTGAGAATGAGATAACAATCTTTGGGGGGTTCTTCCAGGGTTTTTAAAAGAGCGTTTTGAGATTCAAGGTTGAGATTTTGGGCGTCAACAATAAGAACGATTTTGGTGTTGAATTTAATTGGTTTTTGGGAAAAAAAGTGGTTGATTTTTCTGATGTTTTCGATGGTATATCCTGATTGTTGGTCGATAACAATTAAATCCGGATTGTTGGGTTGATTTTGATTTTTGAGGGCGGCAAAAAGTTTGTCGGTTTGTTTTGAAATCGGTGATGAGTCAGTGCCGGTAATAATAACAGACGGGAAGTTCATGTATTGATATTGTAACTAAAGATGAAAGAAGTTACTATGATAGTAGTATGATTAATGGTTCTGCCCAAAAGACATATAAAAATTTGCGTGATGTCCTGGTTGATAAGGGCTTAATCGATATAAAGGTAAGTGAAGAAATATCCTTAAAACAGGTAAAAACCGGAGAGAGTGAAGAAGAGATAATCAGATCGATGAGGTTGGTGACTGAGGAGCAATTGACCGAGGCAAAGTCTGAGTTTATCAGAGTACCTTATGTTGACTTGGATTCAATTGGATTTGCACCGGAAGCTCTGTCGATGGTACCGGAATCGGTGGCGGAAAAATATAAAGTAGTTCCCTATGGTTTGGATACCAAAGAAAAAGTATTGATGGTAACAATGGTCAATCCTCTTGATCTGGAAACGATAGAATTTTTGGAAAAGAAGACGGGCTTGTCGGTGAAAGTGGCGATGTCAACAGAGAAACAAATCGTGGCCTTTATTAAGGAAAAATATCTTAGAGAAAAAGGAATAACTTCGGAAGTGACAAAAGCTCTGGATGAAAGAAAGAAGGACGAAGTTGAGCGGAGTACCCTGGTAGCGAAAAATAAAAAAGTTTCTTCGGAAGCGCCGGTTGCAAAAATAGTATCGACAATTTTGGAGTTTGCGGTCAAATCAAGGGCTTCTGATATTCACATTGAACCTCAGGAGGACAACGTCAGAATCAGATATAGAATTGACGGTATTTTACAGGAAAAATATTTATTACCCCGTAATGTTCATGACGCGGTGGTGTCCAGAATTAAGATTTTGTCAAATATGAAAATTGACGAAAAAAGAATACCTCAGGATGGTCGCTTCTTTTTTTCAGCGGATGATAATGATGTGGATTTGCGGGTTTCGACAGTACCGACGACTTATGGGGAAAAAGTGGTAATGCGTCTTTTGAAAAAAGCCCAAAAAGTACCTTCGTTGCCGGATTTGGGTTTGAGAGGTTTGGCTTTGAAAAATTTGATGGAATCAATCGAAAGACCGCACGGAATTATTATTGTTTGCGGACCGACAGGATCGGGAAAAACGACAACTTTGTATTCGGTTTTGGATAGAGTGTCTTCGTCAAAAGTAAATGTAATGACGATTGAAGATCCGGTGGAATATCAAATTAAGGGAATTAGTCAGGTTCAGGTAAACTCGCAGGCGGGATTAACTTTTGCAAATGCGTTGCGGGCATTTTTGCGGCAAGATCCAAATATTATGATGGTGGGAGAGGTCCGTGATGCCGAAACGGCTGATTTGGCTATTAACGCGGCGTTGACCGGACATTTGGTGTTTTCAACTTTGCACACCAATAATGCTTCCGGAGTACCGCCGAGAATGATTGATATGGGAGTGGAACCGTTTTTGTTGGTATCTTCTTTAAATTGTGTGGTAGGCCAGCGGGTATTGCGCCGTGTCTGCAAGGAATGTTTTAAAGATATTCCGATTCCACCGGATATTGAAGCTGATATGAAAAAAGTGTTGGGGCCAATTTACGATATGGTTGAGGACAAGTGGAAGAAGGAAGGAAAGAAGATGACGATCAAACAGATTCAGGGGTGTGAAGTATGTGGTAACACCGGTTATTTTGGAAGAATTGCTATTTACGAAGTGATGCCGATAACTGAAAAAATCAGTAAATTAATTGTGAGTAAGGCATCGGCTAGTGATATTGAAAATCAGGCGATGGAAGAGGGAATGTTGACAATGAAACAGGATGGGTACGTGAAAGTTTTGGAAGGAACGACTACACTAGAAGAAGTTAAAAGAGTTGCAGAATATTAAAAAAATATGGATATAAAAATCAAACAACTATTGGAATTGGCTCTGTCGAATGGAGCATCTGATGTACATATTTCCGTGGGAGAGTGGCCAAAGCTTCGGGTGCATGGAGTATTGGCTAACGTAACGAATTTTGGAGAAGTAAGCGATGAAGCAATGACGGAAATGCTGATGACTTTGGTAGATGAAGAGCAAAAGAAAATTCTTTTGGAAGATCGGGAATTGGATTTTTCTATTTCAACGCCGATGGCTAGGTTTAGGGCAAATATGTATTTTGCCTTGGGAAGATTGGCGTGTTCACTGAGGGTGGTTCCAAATGAAATTCCGGTTTTGAAAGATTTAAATTTACCGGAGATTTGTGCAAATATAATAAATGAAAAGCAGGGTTTTGTAATTGTTGCCGGTCCGACAGGGCATGGAAAATCGACTACGGTAGCTTCGATGTTGAATCAGATAAATGAAAATTTGAATAGTCATATAGTTACCATTGAGGATCCGATTGAATATGTGATCAAACCAAAAAAATCGATAATCTCTCAAAGAGAAGTTCATTCGGATACCTTGAGTTTTGAAAATTCCCTGAGATCTTGTTTACGTCAGGATCCTAATGTAGTGTTTGTGGGTGAGATGCGGGACTTGGAAACAATTTCTTCGGCGTTGACGGTGGCGGAAACGGGACATTTGGTATTTTCGACATTACATACAAATTCAGCGGCACAAACGATAGATAGAATTATTGACGTATTTCCGGAGGTATCAAAATCTCAAATCAGAACTCAGTTGGCAACGGTAATTACGGCGGTAATTTCCCAGAGACTACTCCCCTCTTTGGACGGAGGTCGGGTACCGGCGGTGGAGGTGTTGATTGCTAATCCGGCAGTAAGAAATTCGATAAGAGAGGGTAAAAATTTTATGATTGATAATATTATTCAAACCAGTTCGGATTTGGGGATGATTAGTTTGGAAAGTTCACTGGCAACTTTGGTAAAAACCAATAAAGTTAAAGAAGAGATAGCAATGAGTTATGCCTTAAAACCGGACGAATTACAAAACAGACTGAGAAGTCAAAAATTTCAGATTTAATAAATGAAGAAATATAAATTTAAAGCTAAAGATTGGAATGGAAAAACCGTAAACGGTACTTTGGAGGCAATGGATATAAATGAGGTGGTATCGTCGATAAAGGGAAATGGTTTGGTGCCGATAAAGGTTAACGAGGATAAAGATAATATATTTAAGGAGTTGCACTCACGGATGTTTAATCGGGTTACCGGGAAACAAATTTCAAATTTGACCCGTCAACTGTCGACGATGATGACAGCCGGTTTGGCTCTGACTGACGCATTGTCTTTGTTGAGGAATCAGAGTCCTTCGGGGAGTGTGATGTATCAAATTATTGATGATTGTTTGACTATCGTGCGGTCGGGACAACCGTTGGGAAAAGCTTTGGAGAAATACAAAAATTATTTCGGGGAAGCTTACGTGGCTTCGGTCAAGGCCGGTGAAGAAGGCGGAGTGCTGGAAGATGTGTTGTCAAAATTGGCGGATAGTTTGGAGGCGGACACCGAGTTTAGGGGTAAGGTAAAAGGAGCCATGATTTATCCAATAATTGTGGTTATCGGAATGTTGATAGTGGCTTTTATCATGATGGTATTTGTAATACCTAAACTTTTAAGTCTGTATGGAGATTTTGGGTCGAAGATGCCGGCAATTACAGTGGCCCTGATGACGATATCGACTTGGACGGTAAAGTTGTGGTTTTTATTTCCAATGATACCTTTGGGAATATATTCGGTAATGAAAGCCGGTGATAAAAATGAAAATTTCAGATATAAAAGAGATGAAATTTTTATGAAATTACCGATTATTGGTGATTTGACCAAAAAAACGGTGGTAGCCAATACCAATAGGACATTATCGATGTTGTTGACGGCCGGAATATCTTTGGTGGAAGCATTAAGAATTGTGTCCAATGTTGCCGATAATGAAGTTTACCGGAGGGCATATTTAAAAATTGCCGAAAGAGTGGAAAAAGGTTTTAATGTGTCGGAGTCTTTTGAAGAGGCGGGGGTATTTCAACCGATTGTGACGCAAATGGTGGCCACCGGAGAAGCGACGGGAAAGTTGGATGAAGTGTTGCTAAAAGTGGCCAAATATTTTTCGACAGAAGCGGAACAATCAGTAAAAGGTTTGACGGCGGCGATCGAGCCGTTGATTATGATTGTGTTGGGAATTGGAGTTGGATTTTTGGTGGTGGCGGTGATAGTGCCGATTTATAACTTGACATCGCAATTTTAGTGTTCAATAATGAATTAAGATTTTAATAATTAAAGATCCTGAAATAAATTCAGGATGACTGAAAAATATGACAAACAAACTGCTCCAAAATGTACGTAAGCTGTCAGGGAAAGGTTTCACCTTGGTGGAACTATTAATCGTTATCGCCTTGATCTCGATTTTGTCGGTTGCGGTATTGGCTACTATCAATCCAATCGAGCAATCTAATAAAGCCCGGGATGCCAGAGTTCAAAATGATGCGGCTGAAGTCCTGAACGCCTATGAGCGTTACTATACTAATTCGGCTACTTATCCTTGGATGGATGTAACTGGTTCTACTATTCTTTCGGTAGATGAAGCGTATTCAGGTAGAAGTAGTATGGTAGGTTTTGGTTTGTGTGGAACATTAACGGCAACTGGAGTCAGTCAGACTACCGGTTGTGATACTCAGACTACTCCGGGGAAATTAATTGAAACCCAAGAACTTAAAGAATCGTTTTTAAGTAAAACTTATACCAGGGTGCAGGCAGATCCGGCTTGGACTTTTCAAGATGAGTTGTATGCTGTTAAAACTGATAATACTGCTGGGAATTCTATATTTGTTTGTTATGTACCAAAAGCAAAGGCAAATAGAAATCCGCCTGCAGCAGCTACTTGGAAATTAAAGTCGTTGGCAGTAACTGGTACTGATAATGTAGGTGTTGCAACCCAGGTTATAGATGCTACAGTGGCACAGATGGCGGCAGCTACTTACGTTACTTTGGCAGCTGATGATACTTTATTTAGGTGCGTACCGGAATAGTGCTAATTTAAGAAAGTAATTAAAACCCCGACGGAAGTCGGGGTTTTTTAATGGGAAGGACCAATCTCCCCCTACCCCCTCTTTGACAAGAGGGGGAAAAAAAATACAATAAATTATGGTAATTTTAATATTTATATCGGTTTTAGTATTTTTGTTGGGGATGAGTTGGGGGAGCTTTGTAAATATGCTGGAATATCGGGTGGCGGTGGGATATAAAATAAAACCCCCTTTAGATCCCCCCTTGAAAAGGGTGGCTAAAAACAGATCATTTTGTGATTGGTGCGGGGAAAAATTAAATTGGTATGACAATATCCCCCTATTCTCCTGGCTTTTTTTGAAGGGAAAATCCCGATGTTGCGGTAATCCCCTACCCTATTCTTATCCATTGATAGAACTGATTTTGGGAGTGATTTTTGTGATTATTTTTTGGGTAAATTTTGAAAATTGGTTTCAGATAGTTTTTTTGATGCTGATTTCGGTGTTTTTGGTGTTTAGTTTTATTTTTGACCTGAAGTATATGATATTGCCGGATTTTTCGACAGTAATTTTGGTAATTGGAGCCGGAGTATTATTGTGGAGTGGATATGGAAATCCACCCTTACAGCAACATATCTTGGCGGCAGTGGGATCGACTTTGTTTTTGGGAGTTTTATATTTAATTACCAAAGGCAAAGGCATGGGTTTGGGAGATGTTAAGTTGGCTATTTTTATCGGATTGTTTTTGGGGTATAAGGTAATCGTGGCCTACTATGTTGCCTTTTTGACAGGGGCAGTGCTTGGAGGTGGTCTAATGCTTTTAAATAAGGTAAAAAAAACAACACCTATACCATTTGGCCCATTTTTGATTTTGGGGGTGGTGGTTGCTTATTGGTGGGGGGAGAAAATTATTTTTTGGGTGCAGGGTTTTATGTGAGAGATATGGTAAATTTAATTATGAAAAAAATGCAGGGTTTTACTTTGATGGAAATGGTAGTGGCGATGACGATTATGTTGATGTTGATAGCGTTGGTAGTATCTTCGATGAATCCCTGGGGAGTATTGAATAAGGGGCAGGACGCAACCCGAAAGAAGGATTTGAAAAGATTGAGTGTGGCTTTTGAGGAATATAGTAATGATCATGATGGCTGTTATCCGACCAGTACGGTGTTGGCCGGATTGGCGTGTAATTCGGATGATTTTGCTCCTTGGTTACAAAGATGGCCATGCGATCCCGATGGCAGTCAATATTATATTGTGGTGGACGATGTGGATTGTCCGAGGTGGTTTAAGATTTTGACAAATTTGGACAATGTTAATGATGCCGATATTCCGGAGGATTGGTATGACAGTTTTAGAAATGTCGGAGGCGGAGGGGTATTGTTGCCAAGCCAGGAAGTTAATTATGGAGTATCAAGTACAAATATGAATTGGTATGAATATGTTATATCGTCAACATGTAGTGGTATTTGTAGTACGGATTGTGGACCTTCGGGATGCCAATCAGTGGTTAGTTGTGATTTGACTACTCCCGGCGGGTGTTATGCTGATAATAATGGCGAAAATGCAGCAATTTGTGTTACAGATTGTTGTGGACCAACTTGTAGTAATTAATTTTTAAAATTGTTGTATATTTAATTTAGGAAATAAAGACAAAAACCAGAATAAAATGAAAAATAAAAAAGGGTTTACATTGATTGAGATGTTGATAGTGATAGTGATTATGGGAATTTTGACAACAATTACGGTGGCTCAATTTATGACGGCACAAAGAAAAGCCAGAGACGTTCAAAGAAAGGGTGATATCAGTGCTTTGGGTAAGGCTTTGGAAATGTATTATACCGATTATGGAGAATTTCCCAGATCAAGTCTTGGTGAAATTCAATTAATTAGTGGTGAGATAATACATTGGGGAGGAGTTTTTGAGGATGATGGCTATACTTATATGGCAACGGTTCCAACAGAAAATAGAATAAACAGTCCGCCTTATCAATATTGTTATGTAGTTTCGGCTGATCAAAAAATGTATGGATTGTTTTCTAATTTGGAAAATAATCTGGACTCGGATTACAATAAACTGAATAACGGTAATCCTTATAATTTTTGTAGTCATGATTATAATTTTGCCATCATAAGCCCAAATGCACGATTATCAGATTTATAAAAATAAAGGTTTTACGCTTATCGAGTTGTTGGTAGCGATTAGTATTATTGCTACTTTGACGGCAATATTGCTTCCAAATTTTATGGGGGCCAGAGAAAGGGCTAAAGATTCTCAAAAAAAGCAGGATATGACGGCAGTCAAAAATGCCCTGAGGCTTTATTATAATGATAGACAGAGTTATCCGCCGGGAAGTCAGGTAACGGGTATTGGGGTGACACTTGGTTCGTATTTACCTTCAGCTTCGGGCATAGGTTATACCTATTATTATTCTCAGGTTAATAACGGCGATGGATTTCAGTTGTGCGTGCCTTTGGAGGCGGCGACCGGGGAGGATGTAGCAGATTCGCAAATGAGGTGTGCAATTACGAATACTGTCTGTGGTGCGGGGATAACAGATAGTACAAGTGAAAAATGGTTCGTAGTTTGTGCAAATTAGGAGAAAAGATACTTAAATTAGTAATTAAAATTATAGAAATGAAAATAAATAACAGAAGAGGATTTACACTTTTTGAACTTTTGGTGAGTATTTCGATTATTGGAATTTTGACGGCTTTGGTGTCGGTCAGTTTTTCGGCAGCACAAAAGAAAGCCAGAGATGCCAGAAGATTGGAGGATATGAATGCGATTAAAATTGCAGCGGAGCAATATTATTCACTGAGTGGAACATATTCATATCCGGTTAACACTTCGGCCCCGGCTAGCTGGACTGCTAATGGCCAGATAGTATTGGAATTGTTTCCGACTGATCCAAAAGGGGTAGGTTGGACAGCTTATTCTTATCCGGGAACAGTGACCGGTGGGTATTGTGCTTGTGCAGCGGTAGAAAATACGGCGGCAGGTAATTCGACAACTAATAACTGTGTTTGGGCTTCCAGTGGGGCTTATTTTTGTGTTAAAAATCAACAATAGGGCAAAACCCACCCCTATCCCCTCCCTTGAAAAAGGAGGGAAATTAAAAAAATAATAAAAATGAAAGCTAAAAACAAAAAAGGATTTTCTTTAATCGAATTGATTGTAGTAATGACAATTATTATGGTGATATCGGTAGTAGGGATAGTGACATTTACCGGAACCAATGAGAAAGCCAGAGATAGTAAAAGGATGGCAGATTTGGAAAAAATCAGAGTAGCTCTGGAACTTTATAAACAGGAAAATGGAATTTATCCGACGGATGCTGAAACATATTTGGTGACGGAATTTTTACAGGAATGGCCAAGCGATCCAAAGGATTATGATTATGTGTATACCCAGGTGACGTCTTATACCTATACTTTGGATGCCTATTTGGAGTCCGGAGGTACAAGTGTTGGTACAAGTTGTGGTGGATCACCGGCGGTAACTTGTAATTATCGGGTGAGAAATCCGTGATAAACCCTTTGCTATTATTAATATATTAATATGATGACAAGAAAAAGTGGATTTACATTGATTGAGTTGATGGTGGCGGTGGCTGTTTTTGCGGTGGTGGGCGGATTTAGCTTGAATTACATCAATGGATTTGGAGCCAGGCAGGATTTGGGAGCCGTCAGAGATGAAGTGGTATCGGCAATAAGATTGGCCAGAAATTACGCGGTGACTCAGCAAAAAGCCAGTGGTTTTGTCGGAGAGATGAGATATGTCAGTGTAAATATCGGATCATCATTGGTGAGTATTTATCCGGATGTTAGTACAGCAACTCCGTATTATTCGAAAGATTTTACGTCTAATTCGGTAAATATTTCCAAATCAAACGGAAATGATACCATTAGATTTTCCAGTTTTGAGGGAAAGATGGTGGGAACTACGGGAGTAACGTTGGGAGTGGGAAGTAGTGTGATGATTACTTTAACTTCGGTGACAGGGACGACCTCGGTAGTAATAATTGATAGTTTGGGGGTAGTGAATGAATAATAAAGGACAAAGTATTATTGAAGTGGTATTTTCTTTGGGGGCGGCGGCTTTGGTGTTGATGGGGGCGGTGGTGTTGATAATTAATTCTTTGGGGTCGAGATCTAAGGTTTTTGATCACCGGAAAGCTTCACAGTTGGCGGAATCAGTGATGGAAGATTTGGTGGCGATGAAAGCCAATGATCCGGGAACTTTGTTTAGTTCAAGTTGGCAAGATACTCAATTAGCAGTGCAAAGTAATTCGGATTTTCCGGGATATACTTATAGTATTGATTTTATTTCACAAACAAGTTCCAGCGGAGTATGTGCCACGGCGGGAAATTGTGTGACGGCAGTGGTGACGGTATCATGGACAAATGATGTGGCCAGAACGGTTAGTTATGATAAATTTTTTTCAAAAACGAGATGAGAAAAAAAACAGGATTTACATTGATAGAGACTTTGGTGACTTTGGCACTGACTTCGGTGGCAGTGATGTCTATTACGGTGATTATTTTCAATTCACTTCAGGCGAATAATAAAATAAATTATTTGGAAAAGGTCGATAGAAACGGATCGGCGGTGTTGGAAGAAATCAAAAAAAATCTATATAAGGCTGATGCGACTACGATAGATTGTGGCGGAGGACAAAGCACCGTTACTTTTACCAATAAGTATGACGGGGTGACGACAACTTTGCGTTGTATCGAGGGGATTACGGGACAGATTGCGTCGATTTCGGGGGTGGGAACGACAGTGTCTTTGACCAGTAGTGACGTGGGGGTGAGTGGTTGTGGTGGTTTTGTAGCCAGTTGTATAACGGGGTCGGCCTCCCCTACTTTGGAGTTTAATTTTGCCCTAAGTGCCGGGTCAACCGATCCGGGTTCAAAAAATTATGCTAAAAAGTTTTTCCGGACCAAGGTAGTCATAAGAAGATAGGCTTGATTTATTGGGGGTAGGTGGTAAAATAGCTGGTAATATTATAAGATAAATATATGAATAATAAAAAGGAATTGGCGGTAGTTTCAGGAGCGACGATTGCGAGTTTGTTGACTGGTTGTGCGGCTCCGATTATTTCGGAAGTAGAATCTCCGACCCAACTACCAAATTTGGATTTGGGTACGCCGTCTCCGACGCCGGAAGAACTGGGTAGAATACAGGATTATTGTGAGAAATTAGGCTATGATAAGGTTAATTATGCTGCTACATGGAAGATTGTCGGGGAAAAGCCTTTTGCTTATTCTTATTGTTCGGTCCAGGATGAAGGGATTGAACAATTCGTGGTAGTGGGATATCAAAATCAAACTGAGTCGGTAACCATGAATCAGATGTTGATAGCGGAAGAAGCGACAGTAGACGGAAGAACATATCAGGTGGCCGGAATAATTGATCCTAAAGATGGGGTATATAAGGCGATTATTACGGTAGATCCGGATGGCAATCAGGCGGCTTTTGATCTAAGAGATGCGTCCAATATGGTGATAGTACCTCCCAAGGGTGATAACGGAATCGGTGATCAGGTAAAAGGATTTTTGGAGGATTTTTTTATAGAATCGGCGTTGGCGGCAGAACTAGAGCCGACATTGACACCCGAGGTGGGGGTAGAACCGACGGCGACAGCGATGGCGACAAGTGTACCGACTGATGAAATACCGAATGAGACAGCGACGGCGACGGCTGAGGTGGCCCAAGTAGTCTTTTCGGAAAAATTAAAAAATCAAGGAGAAGGTATAACTATTCAGATTAGTGAAGGAGCGAGAAAGATTGGGGAGACTGTGTATGGAGAACCGATAGAGTCTTTTTTAGTTACATCTGAGGCGCTAACTAAAATTAGGGAAGATTTTATAAATTTAACTAAAGAATTATATGTTAATACTGAGCATATTGCATGGAATGATAGGATGGAATTTTTAGTTTCGGAAAATAGCGAGATAAAGTGGAATGGATCGAGTTTTGTGGTTGATTCTGATCCATCCAAGCATTGGGATACTAATAAGTTATTAAATTTGTTTGCCGTAACTAAAGAAGAGATAGAAATTATAAAAGATGATTTAAAAATCAAGGATCCTGAGGCAAAATATTATTTTGGTAATTTTTCGATTCTCGATGGGGAGGACATTTTAATCTATAATGATGAGACAGGAGCAACTAATGCTTATTCAACAATTGATAAGGCGGTTGATGATAATTTTACCAATAGATCTGGTAGTTCTGTAATGGCTTTTACATTTATCGGAAAACCTGTAGGAGCTTTTCGTCAAGTAATTATTACGATGGCGATTAAAATAGGTAAAAGGACTGGTTTTTCATATTCATCCAACTATTTATACGAGGATTTGGGATGTAATCTTTATGATTCGATGGATAGTTGTTCGGCGCTAACAATCAACCAGTAAATTGACAAGGGGTATGGTTTTTGTCATTATCTATTAGTATCATGGTTAAAAAATTTGTTCTAGTCAGTATTGGAGTGGTGATAATTTTTGTTGTTGGATTTTGGGTTGTGTCCAGTTGGAAAAATCGAGGTGCTGTATCTGTAGGAGGATTTTTAATTAAGACAAACAAAATAGCTTTAATATCTGAGGTTCCCGGGGTGAGTTTTGTCTGGAAGGATGAAATTGGGTTTAACAGTTATTTAGATACCTTGGATTTTTGGGGAAGTAAAACTGTGAAGGATTTTAGCAGTCCTGCTATTTTGAAAGCTGATGCGAAACGAATGATAATTAAATTGGTAAAGGAAGTTAAAGATCCGTTTTATGTGTCCAGTGATATTGAGGGTAAAGTCTGGGATGCAATTGGCGAAAGTGTTGGGGCTGATGGTACGGTAAAAATTGATATCTACAGAAGAGATTGGGATGAGAGAAGTGTAAACATGGGGATTGCCCAGACCGTTTTTAAGATATCAAAAGGAGGGGGGCCAATTCCCGGCAAAAATTTATTTTATGATTTTGATCCAAAATCTATTAATTTGGACGGATATTTTAGGATAAAGAAAAGATGAGAAAAGGGTTTTTATATCTATCCTTTCTTTTTTTATTTTTTTGTGGATTGTTTTTGGGTGTGGTCAAGACGCAGGCAACAGATTGTCAAGGCACAATATATTGTGGACATGGAATATATACAGTTTGTATCCCGGAAGGGTGTAATCCGGCAGATTATTGGTGTACGTGTGAACCGGAGTGTGTAGGAGAAGCTTCTACGGCGTGTTCAAATTATAATTATGATTGGTGTAATGATGGTGCATGTAGTGTTTGTGCATCAGCCGGAAGTTGTAGTTGGCCAGTATGTGATCCGGTGGCGACAACTTGCGGTGAGTGTTCGGTGAGCTGTGGGGGAGGGACTCGGACTTGTACCGATGGTTGTACAAGTTGGCCTCAAACTTGTAATACGCAAGCTTGTTGTGTAAATACTTCTTGGGCTCCGGCTACGAATACAGTTTGTACTGACCAACCGTTTACTCAAACCGGAAGTCCTTGCGGTGATACGAGGACGGCATATGGAACATTGGATATTCCCCAGACTTGTACCGGAACGTCGATAGAATTTGTAGAAACTCCCCAAAATACGGGTACAATTTGGGTACGGGCACTTGGGGTAGGAGTATCGGCGACCAGAGTTAGGTTTCCAACTTGGTCCACGGTTGGAGGTCAGGATGACATTGTTTGGTACGAAGGAGTAAATTTGGGAGGCGGTACGTGGCAGGCGACAATAAATGCGGCTACTCATGCCCAGGGAGGGTTTGTTAATGTCAATGTTTATATGGATGGATGCGGGACGGTAAATAATCAGTGTTTTCCCAATACCGGATATACTTATGCTCCAAAACAATGCAGTGTCAGTTCTAATATGTCGGTAGTTGGAATCGGGCAAACTTTTAGGGTGACGACAACAGGTAACGCCCATATCAATGCCGGGGGAGATACTACCCGTTTATGGGTGTCGAGAAATAATTTTACGGCAATTAGTAATTACGCAACTGTGCTCAGTCCGGGGACTACTATGTATGATTATAATCCTTTATATATCTATAATTATGGAAGTTTAAATCGGACTTCGACTAATGCGGCCAGTACTTCGGTAACGGCATCTATGTCAATTGGATCGACGGGAAATTATAATTTTTGGTGTGATTTAAACGCTGATTTGAATGGAAATTTAGTAAAGTGCAGCGGAAATCCATTGTGTGATTTTAACGGTGGGGCCAGTTCATGTGCTGATTGGAAAAATTGTTCCGGAACGGCTAATTCAACAGGAGGAGACAATGCGTTTGTCTGTGTTAATCCGGCAGGTGCCTGTGTACCGGCGTGTGGTCAGGCATCGACATGTGGAACTTGTTCTTCGGCGGATAATGGTACTCCACCAACGCCTGTACAGGTGTATCCTTTGGGGACATCAACGAATCCGACAATAATTCCTCATTTGAATACGGCTAGTTTGAGATGGACGGCCAATACAGACGGTTTGACGGATGGTTATCATTACAGAATTTTTAATGCGGCGAATAATGCAATTTTGGCCGGGACAACAGTAGTGGGAATAGGCTCAACCGGAGGTACTTTTGTGGGGGTGGGAGGCACAGTTTATTATTGGAATGTTTACGCATACAACAATACTTGTTTGGCTTACAATCCTTCTGTAGGAAGTCCAATTTCTCCGAATCGTTATTTCAGATTTAATGCTTCGCCGACTTTTGTCAACTCTCCGCCGGGGGCAAATTTAACTTTGGCCAATAGTGACCATACTTTGGTAAGGATTGAGAATACAGGAACGGGATATTCGGGGAATCAGATTTGTGATAGCCGATTTTTGGGGAATAGGATAGTTGGGATAGGAGTAACAGCAACCGATCCGGATGGCGGCGGTGATATCAGAACAATCAGTATTAACATGGGAGTGATGACAGCTACGGTAAATTTGGGAGCAACAAATTCGTCAACTATATCTGGAACAGGGGTAGGATATTTTGGACCGGTTACCGTTTCCGCGGTTAGTGGAACTACCAGATCAGTGGTATTTCCGATTATTTTTTATGATAATTATGCGAGTACGGCTTTGAATCAATTGCGGGTGGGGGTGACGGATATAGCAAATGCCAGTAGCGGATGGATAAATAGTAATAGGTATTTGAAGGTTTGGAATTGTCAGGTGCCGGTAGTTGGTACGGTTTATGATAGTACCAGTTCTTTGGGAGGAGCAGTTTGTCCGAATACTGGTTTTAATGTTACGGCGCCGGCAGAATTAGGGTTTACCTCTTTAACTTATACATCCTCAGTAAATAAAGTAATGACAGTAACACAACCGGCAACTTATAGTAGCGGAGCGAATAGTCTGATATGGGGAAGTACGTATCTTAGGGATTTTGGGGAAATTAACGGAACCAATCAGGTGATGAGGGCAATTGATTTGGGTAATATTGGGTTGGGAGCAACTACATGTTATACAACACTTAATGTTGGTAGGACAAATCCTTATATAGTCACTCCATACTCAACTACCCCTTCACTTAGGGTAGATTTTTCATTTTTGAGGAATCAGGAACCTTGGTTTCAGGTAGCAGGTGCCGGAATAAAATCAGGCGTTAGTATAACTGATAATGTACCAATTACTTATTATTTAAATAGTCCGGCGTTGGCGGCGATGAGCATAAATTATGGTGAAAGTAATAACGGATTGGTGGCGGCACCGGCAATTGATAATAATTCAGGATGCAGTGATTGTAGTATTGGATTACCGAAAAATATGAATAGAGAATCAAATTTGATAAACGATAGTTATGACTATGAATATTTTTATCAGGAATATTTTTCAAAATTGGGAGTGGGAGTGACTTTTAATGGAAATCAGACTTTACAAACAATTTTGTCAAACAGTAATGTGGGCGGGACGGGTTTGGTATTTGTAAACGGGAATTTGACAGTAGGTGCGGATCAGAGCTTGACGTTGGGTGGATTTTTGATGGTGGTGGTGAACGGCAATATTACGGTGGCTCAAAATGTAAATACAATGACCGGAATATTTGTGGCTGATGGCAGTTTTATTACCTCACTGGCAACATCAAACAACACTCAATTAGTAATTAATGGATTGGTGTCGGCAAATTCAGGAGCGACTTTAAATCGGGGTTTTGCGACTGTTTCAAATAACAACTTAAATCCGGGGGTTTTGATTAGATATAAAGGAGATTTATTATTTACTATGCCGCCGAGACTAAGTCGGGGAATTTCCGAATGGAAGGTGACGGCAAATTAAAAATATGAATATAAAAGTAAAAAATCAAAAAGGTCAAATTGCCTTGATAATGCTTTTGGTGACGGCGGTGGCATTGACTTTGGGATTGTCAGCGTCAAAAAGAATTGTAACTGAGACTAAAATTGATACTGATGAGGAATCTTTAAAACAGGCATTTAATACGGCAGAGTCGGGAATTGATTATTATTTGGGTACGGGTAGTACTGAGTATCAAGCGTCTGACAGTGATTCAAAAGCCTTTATTTCGACCAGAGAAATTGTGGGTACCGGAAATACTTTGGTGTCGACAACTTCGGTGCCGCAAAATAAAAGATTTAATTTTTGGTTGGTGGCACACGATAGTAACGGAAATGTAAACTATAGTGACACGTCAAATTATGATGGAACGGTCTTTTATATTTGTGTGGAGAATGCTTTTACCGGTTCGGTGGGGGTGGACTATTTTTATAGTCAGACGTCGGGAGCTTTGGGGACAGTGGGAGTAGGCAGAACCGGAGCGAATTTGGGTGCGAATATTATTTCCGGTTTTGCCAGTATTTCGCCGGCAAATAATAGCTGTGTGACTGGGTACAAGACGGTAGCTACTTACAACAGGGGTGGTGTTTATACTGATAATACACCACTGCTAGTGTCTGTGGTTCCCTATTTTGGATCGACCAGAGTGATGTTGCGGGTTGGTAGTGGTGTGTCAATACCGTCTCAGGGAAAAGAAATTGCCTCAAAAGGAATAGTAGGAGATGAAAATACCGGGGTAAGAAGGACGGTTCGGGTGATGGATACTTTTGATTTTCCGGATATATTTTTTGAGGGGTTAACTTCGGAATCGGGAGACATTACCAGTGAATAAAATTCGTGTTTGTTAATGACGGAAATTTGTTTATACTGTAATCATGAGTGATTTATTTGGTATAGATGTCGGAGTGGGTAGCATTAAAACAGTCTCCCTGTCCAAATCGGGTAACGGTGTGTTTTTGGATGCAATTGGTGAAGTCAAAAACCCGGCTCCGGAATGGATCAAAAATGGAATTAAGTCTAAAGATTGGTCAGAAGTAGCATCAAGTGTTAAATTGTTGTTTAATGATTTAAAAGCCAAACCCAAACAGATTGTGGCTTCCCTGCCGGAAGATGAGGTGATCAGTCGGTTGATTCGTCTGCCGCCTTTGAAAGACAATGAAATAATAGATGCTTTAAAATTTGAAGCGGAGACTTTTGTACCTTATCCTTTGGATCAGGTGTCGATTGATTATGAGGTAGTGGAGAAAGATAATGCCGGGAGATTGTCGGTGTTTGCGATTGCGGCCAAAAATGAAACGATTCAATTGTATGTAAAATTGTTTAAAAGTTTGGGAATGGATTTGGCAGCTTTAGAATCGCCGGCAGTGGCAATGAAAAGAGTGATTAACCATAGTGTTGAAGCGGTAAATTCCGTAATGCTGGTAGATATGGGGGAAAAATACTCGGATGTTGTCAGTTTAAATAATAAAAAAGTTTATTTTACCCGGTCAATGTCGGTGGGAGGAGAATCTTTGACTAGGGCTATTTCGATAAATTTGGGTTTGGATATGTCTTCGGCGGAAGAGTACAAAAAGGCTTATGGTATGAAAGAAATGCAGTTGGAGGGTAAAATTCGGCAGGCAATTCAGCCGGTTTTTGTCAGTATGGCAGAAGAGCTTCGGAAGGCAATTGTTTCTTATAGAGAGGAATTGAATAAATCAATTGAGTTGCTGGTGCTTAGCGGCGGCGGGGCCAATATGCCTGGTTTGACCGAAGAATTGGCAAAAGTTTTGGGTATAGAGGTTCAGGTGATTCAACCGTTTTTAAAAATTGATACTAAAAAAGTGGTGTTGCCGATAAATATTAACGCTGACGGATGCCGTTTTAGTTTGGCGGCGGGGTTGGCGATGAGAGGTCTGGAAGATGACAAATGATTTAAATTTGTTGCCAAATGTAGCTAAATTTCAGGCGCAAAGGCTGAAATTTAAAAGTCAAATTATATTGGCGGTAGAGGTATTTGTAGGGGTTTGGGTATTGATGGTGGTGTTAATTTTTGGTTTAAGTTTTGTTAACAAAGCCCGTTTTAATGTGTTGGATAAAAAATATCGAGGAATTTTACTAGATATGGATAATTTTGCCAAAGATGTGGTTCTGACTCAGCAGATTAAATATAAATCAAAAATTGTGGGAAATATTTTAAATAACCGGTTTGAATACGGAGAGGCTTTTGACGCTATTGCGGGTTTATTTGGTCCGGAGATATCGATTACAAATTATGATTTGGTGGAAACAGGCAGTATTTCGATTCAAGCTATAGCTTTGGGATTGACAACTATGGACATTGTTGAAGATAAAATTGAAGAAATAAATTCAGGATCCGATGAGACTTTTGGGTCGGCTGAACTAAGTTCTTTGGCTTATGATAGTAATGCTTGGAATTTTACGATGGAGGTAAAACTGAAATGAAAATAGAAGTAAAGTCAGACAAAGTTTTTGGATTGGAGTCTTGGCAGGTAAAAATGATAGTTTTACCTTTGAGTATTTTGGTTTTGGCGATAATCAGTTTGATTTTTGTAGTGATTCCCTCATTTAATCAATTAACTTCAACCAACAATCAAATCAAACAAAAGAATATTCAGATAAAAAATCTCGAAGAAAAAAGGAATTATTTGATGAATTTAAATCAGGACGAAGTTGAAGCTAATGCGGAATATTTAAATTTATCTTTACTAAAAAATAAGGATGCCTATTATTTGGTAAATGTAGTGCGTAATGTGGTGGAGCAGAAAGGTTTCAGAATTGATGCTTTTTCCATCACACCGGGAGAAGTTGAGGCAGAAACTGAGGAAGTTGCCGAGACGTCTCAGACAGTCAATAATAAATTTGGTTTGACAAATATCCCGGTAGAGTTGACTTTGTTGGGTCCCAAAAGCAGTTATGTTGATGTAGTTAAAGCGTTGGAGAGAACTTTGCCGATTTTGTCGATAAGTAATTTTGAGGTAAAAAATGTGGGAGAAGTGGCGCAAATTAAATTGGAAGTAGAGACTTATTTTGTTGCGGATAAATTTGAGTCAAATTTGGATAAATTGACTTTGGCTGATTTGACCTTAACACAGGATGAAATGAGTTTGGTAAAAACTTTGTCCGAGTATGATAAGACGGCCGGAATGGTAATAGATAGCGGATTGATAAAATCGGGAGAATTCAAGAATTACGACAGGGAAAATCCGTTTGAATTGTAAAAATTAGGTTTCCTGGAATTGAATTAGGAAGTGAGTGTTGGGGTGAGCAATACCGAGAAGAGTGCGAATGGATTTAATAACACGTCCGTTTTTGCCGATAATTTGGCCTACAAGTTGTTGAGGTGCGGAGACAGTCAGATTGAAACATTCATTTTCGTCCTGAGAACCGGTGACGGAAACAGAATCGGCTTCGGGGGTAATAGCTTTAACAATATATTCCAGGGTTTGATCGATAGAATTCATTTTGGTGTATAGAACCTGAAACGAGTTCAGGATGACATAAATTAATAATTATTTTTCGGTTGAAGTTTCGGTTTTAGGTTCTTGAGAAACTTCGGTTTGAGCGGGAGCTTTGGGAGCTTGCGGGGCTTTTGTTTCTTTAATTGGTTTAATTTCTTTGGTTTCGGTTTTGGCTTTTTTCTGGCGGGGATATTTGTCGGGATTAATTAATTTATCAACGCCGATGGTTACCTGAGCGCCGTTGACCTGCCATTGTTTAAGTTTGGCCTGATCAATTTGGATGGTTTTGGTTTGGGGAGTCCAAAATCCCAAATCTTCGACAAATTTGCCGTTAAATTTTGATCGTCTTTCGGCGACAACGATTCGAAAAGTTCTCTGATGTTTTTTACCACGAGGGTAGAGTTTTATTTTAAGCATAGTTTTAAAAGATATTAGTTGGTTATTATAACTGATTTGTCAGAATTTTGGTAGCTTTTCGTGAAGCATCTTCTTGTGCAGACTGTTTGGAGAGACCTTTGCCTTTGGCAATCAGTTGGGAATCGAGATAAACCGCGACTTGAAAAATTTTTTTGTGGTCGGGACCGGACTCTGTAAGAGTCACGTAGTGAGGAGTAATCCCCTTTTTGGCTTGGGCGATTTCCTGAAAAAGACTTTTATCATCTTTAAAAACTTGTTGTTTGGCCAGACTGTCGACTTTGCTAATCAGGAAGTGTGAAAGAAATTTGTCAACCATAGGCCAACCCTGATCGAGATAAATGGCACCAACGACACTTTCAAAGCTGTCGGCTAAAATTGATTGATTTAAACGGCCATTGTTGTTGATTTCGCCTTTGCTTAGGTAAATATAGTCGCCAAGACCGAAATCTTTGGCAATTTGGGCTAAACAGGTGGTGCAGACTAAGAGAGCTCTTAAATTGGTAAGATTGCCTTCATCAAATTCAGGAAATCTGGTGAAAAGATAATTTGAAGCCCAAAGTTCAAGAACGGCATCACCTAAAAATTCATATCTTTCGTTGGAATTTAGTTTTAGATTTTTATTTTCGTTGAGATAGGAACGGTGGATAAGAGACTGAATAAGTTTTTGGATATCAAGAAATTTGATATGCAGTAATTTTTCCAGTTTGGGTAATTTTAAATTTTCGGTTTTTAGGGGGAGAATTTGTTTAGGGTTGGTCATTTTCTTTTTTTGAGTTTTGGTTGATGGTTGTACCTAATACTCCATTTATAAAAGAAGCTGAAGAATCGGATCCAAACTCTTTGGCTAATTCGACAGCCTCATCAATAATAACTTTTTGAGGGACATCGGGGAATGAGATAATTTCCCAAATAGCAATGCGAAGAATGGCCAGGTCGACTTTGTTGATTTTTTCCAGAGGCCATTTTGGAGCGTATTGGCTAATAAGTTGGTCAATTTTTTTGATTTTAGTAATGATTTGAGGAGAGTCCGGGCTTATGGGTTTGGGATTTCCGAATTGCCAGGCAAAAATTGCCTGCATGTTTTTGATGCGCCTGATATGGCGTGGGTCGTATTTACTTTTCACTGTTTGCAGTTAGGACATAGAAAACCAGCCCTTTTGGAAAATCCGCAATGTTTACAGATAACCGGTTTGGTCAAAGTTTTGCTGTTTTTTTGAGAAGCCCGTCTTTTGCCTTGTCGGCGGCTACTAGGCCAATGTTTTGGTAGTGCTGTCATGGAGAGTATTATATAAAATAAAGCTGGAATATAAAAGAGTTAGATTTTGCCGAAATAATCGAGGGAGAATTTAATTTTGAGCCAGTGAGGTAAGGGAAGAAATTTTAAGTTGCTTGCTTAAGTGAGGGTTGAGAAGTTGAGATAAATTAAATTTTGGATTTTGACGGGTGATATCTTTTAGAATTTGTTGGCTGGTTTCGATAAGTTGACTGTTTTGGAGATCGGCCAGTTTGAGAGAGGGATGGCCATGTTGAAGTTCGGAGAAAATTTCCCCGGGACCACGGAGAGAAAGATCGTATTCGGCAATATCAGAACCGGAGGGATGTTGTTGGAAAAATTTGAGACGGTTTAAAGTTTTTGGATCGATTGATTGGGTAAAAAGATAACAATAACTTTGAGTAGATCCCCGGCCGACACGGCCCCGAAGTTGGTGAAGTTGAGCCAAGCCAAAGCGTTCGGCGGATTGAATGATCATGATGGTGCTGTTGGGAATGTCGATTCCGACTTCGATAATGGGAGTGGTGACTAAGATATCGATTTTTTTGTTTTTGAATTTTTCGATAAGGTCCTGACTATTTTTAGTTTTACCGTGTATTAAGGCTAATTTTAAGTCCGGAAATATGTTTTGGGATAAAAATTCAAATTCCTGGGTGGCGGCTTTGACTTCCAGATTGATGTCGGATTCTTCAATAAAGG
>Ga0209727_1001253_pt1 | contig 21692 bp, 22 predicted proteins | sample RifGroC1_FD_183995 | JGI IMG/M metagenome (GOLD analysis project Ga0209727, IMG submission 183995) | Groundwater microbial communities from Rifle, Colorado, USA - Groundwater C1 (SPAdes) (version 2) | ecosystem: Environmental > Aquatic > Deep subsurface > Groundwater | place: Rifle, Colorado...
AACTTAGACTCGCTAGAAAAATTATTTAACCACCGTCTCACCTACGGTATTTCTCTCGCCGTTCTGGGAGTTTTCGTTGCTCTCAATCTCATCGGTACAAATGCGTTGGCAACCCAAGGATTTGCTGTCAATGATCTGGAAATGAAAACTCTTGAACTCGAGGATGAAAACAAACAACTAAAAGTCAAGATCGAAGAAGTCGCCAACCTCAAAGATATGTCTCAGCTCGCTCAGAAAAAGGGTTTCTTCAAAGCTCGTGATATAGTCTTTATGCCCACTCCGCCCACCACGGCGTTGCGCTAAAAAGACTAATAAATGGCCTCTGTTGCTTTAAATCTTACTCAAAAACGTCTCAAAACGATTATCGTTCTTATCCCTCTCCTGACTTTAGGATTACTGGTCAGACTGTTTTACTGGCAAATTATCCGCGGACCGGAACTTCAGACAAAAGCAGCCAGACAACATCAGACGACTTCACTGCTTAAGGCAAAGAGGGGAGACATCACTGATATTGAAGGCAACGTCCTGGCGGGTACGAAGAATCTTTTTCATCTCTTCGTCTATAAACCCCAACTGGAAATTCCTGAGACTGAGCTGATAGAAAAACTGGCGGTCAATATTAAACAAGACCCTGAAAGCACCGCTGAAGGTGATATCAGATCATACCTTCTGAAAAGACTCACACTGGACAGCAACTGGATTTCTCTCAAACACTATCTCTCCCCCGAAGAAAAAGACGCCATCGAACTTCTTGATATCGCCGGTATTGGTTTCGAAGATGAATATGTTCGTTATTACCCCGAAGCCAGTATGTCAGCCCATATTCTTGGTTTTGTTGGACAGGATATTGCCGGTGAAGAACAGGGATATTTTGGTCTTGAAGGATATTTCGATCGAAAACTTAGGGGTCGCTCAGGAAAGATCCGTACAGAAAAAGATGCCAAAGGCAATCCGATTTTAGTTGGTGATTATCAATTCCTTCACTCCGTGGAAGGAAAGCCAATTCAAACAACCATTGATAAAAAGACTCAATACATCGCCGAGAGTTCTTTGATAGAAGGACTGGCTAAATATCAAGCTTCTGCAGGTAATGTAATCATTATGGAATCAAAAACGGGCAAGATCAGAGCCATGGCTTCCTTCCCTAACTATGATCCCTCGGATTTTTCCAAGTTTGATTCCAGCTATTTTAAAAATCCCAATGTAGCTGCTCTCTTTGAGCCGGGCTCCATCTTCAAAATTTTGGTCATGGCCGCCGGATTCAATGAAAAAGTGGTGACACCGGACACTGTTTGCGATATCTGTCACAAGCCCCTGGTTATCGGCAAATTCGCCATCAAAACCTGGGATGAGGTGTATCACCCCAACTCCACCATGACCGAAGTTATTGTTAACTCGGATAATACGGGCATGGCCTTTGTAGCCTTTAAGCTGGGAAAAGATAAATTTGCCGATTACATGTCCCGTCTTGGTTTCGGTAAAAAGACCGGTATTGAACTTCAGGAAGAAGTCTCGGGTCAGATAAGAACTGCTTCCCAGTTTGGTGATATCGATCTGGCCACCGAGTCTTTCGGTCAGGGAATTGCCATCACTCCAATACAAATGATCGCCGCGGCCAATACCCTTGCCAACAAAGGTGACTATCTCAAGCCGACCGTCGTTGAAGACGACACCAAAGAACCCACCAGAACCAACATCTTTTCTCCAGAAGCAGTCTCTCAAATGACCCGGGTTATGATTCAGGCGGTTGAAAAAGGTGAGGCCAAGTGGGCCAAGCCTAAAGGATTAGTGGTCGCCGGGAAAACCGGTACCGCCCAAATCCCCATAGAAGGCCATTACGATCCGGACAAAACCATCGCCAGTTTTGTTGGTTTTTTCCCTGCAGACAACCCTAAATACACTATGCTTGTCACGCTCAGTGAGCCTCAGACTTCCCCCTGGGGATCCGAGACGGCTGCCCCTTTATGGTTTAGTATTGCTAAAAGCCTTTTGCTTTAACAGGCAGCTAAGATTAAAATAAACATAATGCTTACACGTATCAGAAGACACACTGTCTCTTTCAAGCACGCTGTCGATGGTATTTGGCACACACTAAGGACCCAGCCTAACTTCCGTTTTCACACCATCGCGGCAATTTCTGTGATCCTGGCTGGTATATATTTTGAGATCAGTTATTTCGAATGGCTCGTGGTTCTCTTTACTTTCAACATGGTTTTCGTTGCCGAGATGGTCAACACCTCTATCGAGGCAATGGTCGACCTGATATCTCTCGAAAGAAGACAAGACGCCAAAGTGGCCAAAGACGTCTCAGCAGGTATGGTCCTGGTCAGCGCCTTATCGGCAATCGCCATCGGCGTCTATATCTTTTTACCAAAATTCTTTTTACTCTAAAATATGGGTTTACTACTCGGACTTCTACTTTTCTCCTTCTTAGTTCACTCGATCGCCATCATCCCTTTTGTTAATTTCCTCTACAAGCTTCGTTTTTTCAAGAACAAGACTGCTATCTCCGAGAACAAAACCGATGAGGCTTCAATGCATATTAAATCAAAAGCCAGAACTCCTGAGGGTGGCGGTCTTTTGGTCTTGGTTATTACCAGCTTGATCTTTGCTTTTGTCCTTCCCTCTCTTAACTGGCTCGGGTTTGAGATCACTCATGTATATCCGATAAATGACGAGATCAACATTATCTTTTTTGCATTCCTTTCATTCGGTTTGCTGGGTCTTTATGATGACGTGGTTAAGTTTTTTGAGCTTTCCCGGGAGGAAGGCTATGCCGGACTTAGGACCGTTCATAAATTAATTATCCAATTCATCCTCGGGCTCACCATTGGTGCCATGATGTACGTCAATCTTGGCATTGATATTATTCACATTCCCTTTCTTGGTGTCCTTAATTTTGGTCCATCGTTCATCCTCATCGCCGCCCTCATCATTGTTACCTTCGTCAACTCCGTCAACATCACCGATGGCATGGATGGTCTGGCCGGTGGACTGCTGATGATTTCTCTGTTCGGTTTCCTTATTCTTAGCGCTTCGATACTTGACGTACCGCTTTCTGTTTTCATTGCTCTTTGGCTTGGAGGCCTGATCGCCTTCCTCTACTTTAACGTTTTCCCTGCTCGTATCTTCATGGGGGACGTCGGCGCTCTGGCTTTCGGTGCTGCTTTTGCCACAGTAGGTTTACTTACCGGCAAGGTTGTCGCCCTCATCATAGTTGGACTACCCTTCTTGGTAGACGGTTTTAGCTCGCTGATTCAAATCGCCTCGGTAAAGATTCTTAAGAGGAGAATTCTTCCCATCGCCCCTCTCCACTATTGGCTATTAAAAATCGGCTGGACCGAACCTAAAATAGTCCAACGTGCTTGGCTCATTGGGGTCATGTGTGTTGTCTTCGGTGTCTGGCTGGCTATCATTTAAGAGGGTGAAGCCCAAGAATAATAAACGATCAGGACTGGCACTTACTATCCTCGCTGGGGGAGTGATACTCGCAATTTTTGGTTTACTTGCCATTTACGATGCCTCAGTCGTCGAAGGATATAAAGATTTTTCCGACAAATTTCATTTTGTTAAACAGCAAGCAGTTTGGTTGGTCATCGGTATCGTAGTCTCACTTTTTGCTGCAGGTTTCCCTCTCGCTACACTGAAAAAATATTCCCACGTATTTCTACTCGGATGTTTGTTTTTGATGGTATTGGTTCTGATTCCCGGGATTGGATCTAAATTTTTAGGGGCCCGTCGCTGGATTATCTTTGGTCCGATCGTGATTCAGCCGTCTGAGCTGATCAAAATTGCCCTGATTCTCTACCTTGCCCGTTGGCTCGAAGTCTCCCGTAGTTTAAAACAATTCCTTGCTTTACTCGGTCTCTGTCTCGGATTGGTCATGCTCCAACCGGACCTGGGTACCGGGGTTGTCATTGTCGGCACCTGTTTTATCCTTTACTACTTGTCGGGAGCCAATCTCAAAGATATCTCCATCTTTATGGGGCTATTGGTAATTACTATGTCAGTCTTAGTCTTCGCCTCCCCCTACAGAATGAACCGCCTTAAGACATTTATGGATCCCACCTCGGATCCGCTCGGAGCCTCATATCACATCAATCAGGTCCTTTATGGTCTCGGCTCGGGTGGCTTAACCGGTGTGGGTGTTGGCCAGTCACGACAAAAGTTTGCCTATCTTCCGGAAGCCACAACAGACTCCATTTTTGTCATCATCGCGGAGGAGTTTGGCTTTATCGGAGGAGCCGCAGTCATCCTTGGTTTAGTTGGATTGTGCCTGGCAAGTCTGAACATCGCCGCAAAAACGACCGACAGATTTGATAAACTACTCTCTAGCGGAGTTTCACTCCTATTTTTAACCCAAATATTCGTTAACCTTAGTGCCATGACCGCTTTAATGCCACTCACGGGAGTCCCTCTACCCTTCATCTCTTACGGAGGCTCTTCTCTGGTCACTAATTTCTTGAGTCTTGGGTTACTGGCCAATGTGGCTAAAAAACTATGAAACCAACAATCGCCTTTACCGGTGGACATCACAATAGCGCTCTCGTTGTTGCCAAAGAATTAAGGAAAGAGGGGTATCAAATAATTTGGTTTGGCCATAAGTTCACCTCCCGGGGGGACAAAAGTCTTTCTGCCGAGTACCAGGAAGTCACCGCTTCCAATATTAAGTTTCTTGAGTTAAAAACCGGCAAATTTTATCGAAAGTCCGGTGGTGATTGGCTGATGATCGCCTTCGGCTTCATTCAGTCCTTGCTCTACTTAATCAGATATCGTCCGTCACTGATTTTTTCGTCCGGCGGCTATCTTTCCGTCCCCATTGTTATCACCGGTTGGTTGCTTAGTATCCCATCTCTTACTCATGAACAAACTGTTGTTGCCGGTTGGGCGAACAGAGCCATTTCCCCTTTTGTCAGAAAAATTTTACTTACTCATGAGTCATCGTTAAAGAATTTTCCCAAGGGAAAATCGGTAGTTGTAGGCCTGCCGGTTCGCAAAGAGATCCTCTCCAGAAAATACACTAAGGCATTTTCCCCGCCACTTATTTACATTACTTGTGGAAAACAAGGATCGCACGTAATCAATCAGGAAATATTCCCCATCATCCCCGAACTTGTCAAAAAGTATACGGTCGTCCACCAGACCGGAGCGAACACTGAAACAAAAGATATGGAAAAAGCCCGTCGGTTAAAAGATAAGCTTGGAGATCTGAGAGATCGTTATCAGTACGCCCCGTATTTCTTTGCTCAACAAGCGGCCACCTACCTTAGATCTGCCAAGATCATCGTCAGCCGGGCTGGCGCTCATAATAGTTACGAACTTTTAGTCCTTGGAAAAAGAGCCATTCTTATTCCCATTCCCTGGGTATCTCACAACGAACAACTGCTGAACGCGCAGCTGGTTGCTAAAAACACCGGCAGTCTTATTCTCGAAGAGAAAGATCTCACCCCGGAATCCCTCTTAAAAGCTATCATTGAATTGGGTAAGTCACCCAAGGTGAAACCCAGTGTAAAACTACCCATAGATGCTACAAAAAAGATCATCAGTATCATCCACCAATATATCTAAGCGGTCATTCCGACGTGTGAAGGCTGCTCTTCATCAAGCCAGATCATTTGTAAAATTAATTCCGTTTCTTGCAGTTCTAATCATCTTTCTATTTTTTGGCGCCAAAGCTCTCACCATTCAAAAAATTAATTGTCGGGTCAACGGTCGGGTCTGCCCCAGGGAAGTGGAAGGCATACTTTGGCACTTGTCGGGTGATAGCTATTTCAAAATCAATAGGAGAGAGCTCCATTGGGCCATCAAACAGATATTTCCTCTCGATGAGCTCAAATATAATTTTTCCTATCCCAATACATTGGAGGTGAGTATCACCGGAGTTCAAGAAGCCTATCCAATTGCCAGTTATCAGGTTCCTCAACTGCCGAATCTTTCTCTTGATATGTATGGTTCATCCTCTGAATCTGCCCAATGGAGCCGACCGGTACCTGAGATAGAAAGTTTTGCCATCGATTTGGAATGGATCAGTCAGAAACTCTGGGAAAACGGCAGTCTCACTACGGATGTTTCCTCGGAATCAGGCTTTATAAAACACATCTTCACCAGCATTCCTTCAGAGAACCACATCTCCAGTATGTATAAGATCATTGCACTCTCCTACAGATATTTGGAAAATCCCAAGATCTATATACTTGACGATCGCATTTTCTTGAGCCAAGAAAACCTACCTGATATTATTATTTATGTAGATTCGCCTCTTACAAATGTCGAATCGTCTTTGCAATCGCTTGATTATCTAGTTACAATCAAGAAAGATATAAGGGTATTAAACCTTAGCTTTAAGCACCCAATCTTAAAATAACTTATGGCCAAACCTACAGGAGTAAATTCAATCGACATTGGATCAGGAAAAATTACTTGTTTAATCACTGTTCCTTCTCAAGAAGAAGAAAAAATAAATCTTGTCGGAGCCGCCACCGTACCCAGTAGGGGAGTAAAAAAAGGCCAGATCGTCAACATCGAAGAAGCAGTCGGCTCGATTTCGGACTGCGTCGAAGCCGCCGAAAGAATGGCCGGTTTCAATATTGATCAGGCTTACGTTTCCATAAATGGAGATCATATCCAGTCTCAGAATAGCCAAGGGTTGGTTGCCATCACCGAATCCGAGGGAGAAATTGCCGAAGACGATATTTATAGAGTTATCGAAGCTGCCAGAGCCATATCTCTTCCCACAGCCAGAGAAATAATCCACGTTTTACCCAGAGAATTTATCGTTGATAGTCAAAGAGGTATCAAAGATCCTACTGGCATGTCTGGAGTTCGTCTGGAAACAGAGGCTCACTTAGTCACAGGTCTCTCACCTGCTATCAAGAATGTCTCTCGTTGTGTTAGTGATTTGGGAATTAATGTTGCCGGACAAGTATTTACGGGTCTGGCATCCTCACATTCGGTGCTCACCGAGACCGAGAAAGAACTTGGTGTTATTCTGGCCGACATCGGCGCCGGCACCACCAGTATTAGTGTCTTTATCGAAGGTGCCTGCAGTTACTCCGCAGTCATTCCTGTCGGTGCCAGAAAAATAACCGACGATATTGCCATCGGTCTCACCTCATCTATCGACACTGCCGAACGAATCAAGCATTATCTCTCCAAAGGAAAAGGCGAAAGAGACGGAGATAAACCGGCCGACGAAATTGATTTTGAAAAATTGGGTATCAGAGAGGATCACCTCAAGACAGGTTCCCGCAAAGCGATCACGGAGGGCATCATCAGACCACGCCTTAATGAGATATTTTCGCTATTGAGAGACGTTTTAAAGAAATCAGGTTTTGAGGGTCAAACACCGGCAGGTGTAGTCCTTACCGGAGGCGGGGCCATGACAGCCGGAGCTCTCGAGTCCTGCCGCAGAGTAATGCAACTACCTCCCCGAATTGGTGTTCCTTCCGGTCTTTCAGGAATAGTTGACGAAGTAAGCACTCCAATTTATGCCGCGTCAGTCGGTCTAATTCTTTACGGTTACAAACAAAAGCCCCAAAATTCCGCGGGAGGTGTTAAACTCTCTGGTATATTCAAGAAGGTCCCTGGAAAGGACATGGCCGGCAAGGCACTTGAATTTATCAAATCATTTTTACCTTAAAAGTGGGGCTAATAAAACCAGACACAAATACATTCGCCAAGATTAAAGTCTTGGGAGTAGGAGGAGGAGGGAACAATGCTGTTAACTCCATGATTTCATCCGGAAAGATAAAAGGAGTGGAATTTATTGCCGTTAACACCGACATGCAGGCCCTCTTGAATTCAAACGCCGACATTAAACTTCAGATTGGAGAAAAAAGCACCAAAGGACTTGGTTCCGGTGCCAACCCTGACATGGGTCAGGCCGCGGCCGAGGAATCTCGTGAAAGGATCAAAGAAGTTCTCGCTGGTGCAGACATGGTATTCATTACTGCCGGAGAAGGTGGAGGTACGGGTAGTGGTGCAGCTCCGGTAATTGCCGAAATCGCCAGAAAAGAAGTAGGAGCACTCACAGTAGCCGTCGTCACCAAACCATTCCTTTTTGAAGGATCCCGTCGACGTGTCCAAGCTGAAGAAGGTATAGATAGACTAAAAGAGAACGTAGACACTCTTATTGTCATCCCCAACCAAAGACTCATGGATGTGGTCAAAAAAGATCAGTCCCTTATAGATGCTTTCAAGATGGCTGACTCAATTCTAGGACAAGGAGTCCAAGGTATATCCGATCTGATTACCATTCCCGGCCTTGTAAATGTAGATTTTGCTGATGTAAAGTCTGTCATGCTTAACGCCGGCTCAGCCCTCATGGGTATAGGCCGCTCTTCCGGAGAAAAACGTGCCCTCAACGCTGCCCAGGCAGCAGTTAGCTCACCACTTCTGGAGATCAGTATTGATGGTGCACGTGGGATTCTCTTCAATATCACCGGTGGTACAAATTTGACCATGAGTGAAGTCAATGACGCCGCCACAATCATCACTCAGCAAGCCGATCCCGACGCCAATATCATCTTCGGGGCTACCATTAGGGAAGATATGGGCGATGAAATTCAAATTTCCGTCATTGCCGCCGGTTTTGACGATCTCCGTCGTCATTATTCTCCGGCTATCAGTCCTACCAGCAACTATTACAGCAGCAACCCTCCAACCCATACTCCTCAACCGATCAATGAGCCGACACCCGCGCTTGCCACGGTGGAAGAAGAACAACCAGATAACTCATCTCTCAGAGGAAAATATAAGATTCAGCACGAAGAGGTGGCAGTTGAAGACGATCTAGATATCCCGGCATTTTTAAGAAATAAATAAACAACATGCCCAAGGCAAAAAAATCGGCCACGACTGAAGAGACAATAAAGACTTCCGGTGAAGCATTGGTAAAAACCGTCAAGAAGCTAATCGCTCAAGGGAATGTCCGCCACATCACCATCAAAGACAAGAATGGGAAAACGATTGCTCAATTCCCTCTGACCATAGGGGTAGTTGCAGCGGCTCTCATCCCTGTCCTTGCCGCCATCGGCGCCATCGCTGCCTTGATAGGGGAGTGCAACATTTCAGTCGAGCGGGAAAAATAACCCATAATCTCCCTTATTTGGTATAATTCTGATTAAGATCTTTTACATCACCAAGGAGGTGACTAATGGCTATCCGGAAAGAAGATGTCCTAAGTTCCGTTGCCCAGGAAGTCAAAGCATTCTGCGATGAAGCAGAGGAAGTCATCGACAAAAAGCTCAAATATTTTATAGATGAGGGCATTACTGTCATTTATTATTCTGAAATAGGCCTAACCAGCGATCTGCCTGGATACAGTCAGATCCAGAAAGAGATTGTTCGCAGGTATACGGACGCCGGTTGGTCCGTTGCTTTTAATTCTGACCAACGTGATGGTTCCTGGTTTTCATTCCGCTAAACGAGGTGCTTCTATGCATCAAGAACTCAAGTACATTCTCCTGACGGTCGCTTTGGCTGTGGTCGTGGGCTTTTTGGTTGCTCTCGCCACCTTCGCCCTTATCGGTGACGCCGCCTTCAACTTGCCTGGCGGATCGCTGAGCTCCGGATTCTTCATGAGTCTGATGATTGTCGACCAGTTAAATTACCGATCGACGATTAACTTCATTCTGTTCATAATCGGCGGCACTTTTTCAGGTCTCCTGGGCTTCCTGATATTTCTAGCCCTTTTTGTATAAGATGTTACCCCGCCAAGCGCGGGGTATTTTTGCGCCTTGATTTCGGGTAATATTCGGTATTAAATAGAGCTATGATCCAAAAAATATCCGCCCCTGTTTCCGTCGAATTAGTTTACGATCACAGGAAGCACACCTCTTTACCCAGAAAAATCCTTTGGGATGGTCGCGTCTTTCCCATTCTCAAACTAGGACTTCATCACACCTTCCGGGAAGGCAGGGATCTTCATCATGTATTCTCTGTTGCTGCGCAAGAGCTCTCCTTCCGTCTCAGACTGGACACCAGCACTCTTTTTTGGACATTAGAAGAGATCTCAGATGGACTACCAAATTAATCTCGATTTCAATTCCAGGCCAAGCGCGGTGATGCACCTCGATCTCAACTCTTGTTTCGCCAGTGTGGAACAGCAGGCCAACCCTCTTCTTCGAGGTAAGCCCATCGCTGTCGCTGCCTACGACACACCCAATGGCTGTATCCTAGCCCCTTCCATCGAAGCCAAGCGCCTCGGGATTAAAGTGGGCATGAGGGTCAAGGAGGGTAGGCTCATATACCCAAACCTGATAGTTCTCAAACCTGATGCGGACAAATACAGAAATGTCCATATTAAACTTAGGAACTTGCTTTCAAATTACACGCCGGAGATCACTCCTAAATCGATCGATGAATTCGTTTTGGACTTTTCAGGCACCCCGGCATTCTCCCGAGGCTTGATTGGTGTCTCTCGTGAAATAAAAGATCGTATCAAGGAGGAGGTGGGGGACAATCTGACGGTTTCCATTGGCCTGGGCCCGAACCGTTTCTTGGCTAAAACAGCTTCTAATCTGCACAAGCCGGACGGTCTTGATGAAATCAACAAAGCCAACTTTTGGCAAGTCTACGAGGGTCTCACCCTCACCGATCTTAATGGCATCGATAGACAAAATGCCATTAGGCTCAACAGTGCGGGGATTTACTCCGTTCATGACTTTTTCCAGGCTGATATTCCACTTCTCCGTTCAGCCTTTAAGTCCATCCTTGGTTATTACTGGTTTTTGCGCCTGCGCGGCTGGGAGATAGATGATGTGGACTGGGGCACAAAGAGTTTTGGTCATTCATATTCCCTGCCTAAATTTATAAAAAATCCGGAAGAGCTCGCCCCCATTCTGTCCAAGCTTGTTGAAAAAACCGGATTCAGGATGCGCCGCTCGGATTTCCAGACCAAGGGTATCCACCTAGCCGTGCTTTATGAAAATTACGAATACTTTCATCAGGGAGTATCCCTTCCTCAGCCTGTGTTCTCCAGTCAGGATATCTACCGGGTGGCTTACAAGCTTCTTAAGCGATCATCGTATCACCTGGGGGTGCGTAATCTGGCTGTTTCTTGCTTCAATCTTTCATCCCGATCCACGATCCAACTTGAGCTTTTCAGTGACATTCTTAGAAAAGACAGGCTCACCAATGCCTTGGATGACATCAACGATCGCTGGGGCAACTTTGTAATCACTCCGGCTCTAATGGCCAACACCCAAGATCACGTCCATGATCGTATCAGCTTCGGACAAGTACGTGGTCTGATCAATTAAGCCAGGCGACCCCTAGGTTTAGGAAAGAGGCAAAAGTTACCCAGGCAAGGTAGGGTAAAAGCAGTCTCCCGGCCAACATGTCAACCACCGAGAAATTCTTGATCGTCCTGTAAATAAGCCACCAGAGGATCAGTATCTCTGCATAAGCCAGCCAGAAGGCTCCCATTCCGAAAAAAATTCCTGACCAGGCAACATTGAAGATGAATTGCAGCACATAGGCTCGAAAAGCCTCAGATCCCTTCTTGGTGTTTAATCCCTTGACCCAAACCAGATAAAAAGCCACCCCCATTAAAATGAACAAGATCGTCCATGCTGGCCCGAATAGCCACGATGGGGGAGTGAAAAAGGGCTTATTGATATCTCTATACCATGTGCTCACAGCTCCGGCCGTAAAAAATGCTCCGCTTGAACCTATCGCTATCGCAGAAACAACGGATATGAGGAGCTTTGACCAATCGATCTTGCCCTTCATTCATTTTGCGCTAAATCAACTTCTTTGGGTGCCGTCGCATGCCCCGCAGCCTCTGCAGCATCGGCGTCCTCCTTAGTGACGTGAATTGTGCCTACCGGATGGTTTGGTGGGGAATAGAGGGTATAAATCTTGAGTGGCTCGGTTTCGGAAGTATTGATAATATTGTGCTCGGTTCCTGCAGGCACGATCAAGACATCATCGGCTTTTAGGTCAGCTTCCTCTCCATTTAAAATTGACTTCCCTACCCCGCTTTCAAATCTAAAAAACTGATCCACATCCTCGTGCGTCTCCATGCCTATTTCCTCCTTGGGTTTCAGGCTCATTAAGACCAACTGGGTGTGAACCCCGGTGAAGAGCACTTTCCTAAAATAATTATTCTCTAGAGTATCCTTCTCGATATTTGTATGAAATCCTGACATATGGAGCTTATTACTGGTAATAAGTCCATTGTAATACTTATTTGGAGGTGTGTTTCATGCTTGGTTGCTTTTGTTGAGGCACGAGCTCCTTAGGTTTAGGTGTGTAAATTGGCATTCCCGGTAGACCAGTTAGCCCTACAAGCTCCAATCCTTTATCCTTGGCAGCTTGCTTGATGGCAGGTATCGCACCTACATCGCTGTCAGTAAAATGCATTAAGATAATGTCCCCCCCAGCCATTTTAGGCACGACAAAGTCAATGACGTCTTGGGTCGAATATCTGCTGTACACACCGGGACTACCATAGGTCCAGCCCATTATGGCTTTATAGCCTAATCCGCCAAGGGTGTTATACACACTCGTATCATCGACACCCTGATTCGCTGGAGCACGCATGAGCTTGTTTACAAACTCACCCCTGTTAAGCTCAGAATAGGCTTGCTCCCATCCCTTTATTTGGTACGAAATATCAACGGTAGGATTATTCAGGTGGGTGTGATCCAAAGTGTGGTTATATATTTCGTACCCCTTATCAATAGCCTTGGCATATAGCTTGGGGTCGTCATGCAAACAGGCTCCCACTATAAAGAATGAGGCCGGGGTACCGTCCAATAGTTCAAGCGCTCGCTCAACCTTCTCGGGATACCAACCGTCATCAATAGTCATAGCTATCTTATTTGAGTCTCTGTCCCCATGGCTGATATAGGAGACCGTATTAAGCAGGAACTCAGGCGCGAACAGCCCCGCTCCGCCGGCGAGAGACAGTCTCAGAAAGTCCCTTCTCGACATCGTCCCCGAGCCTTCATTTTTATTCATATAGTCGTATTATACCCCCCTCCCTGATTTGACAACGAGCCTATAATGTGATAATATACCCCCTTATGAAACAAAGAATCATCTTAGCTTCATTTTTAGGTTGTTTCGCTCTTGGACTAACGGTAAACGTGCCTGAGATTCCAGCTTCTCTGCTCTCTCCGGCTGTCTTCATTCCTCATGTTTTCGAAACCAAGTCCGAGGAAGTAGTCTTGGCTCAAAGAGAATTCTCTATGGAGTATCGTTATCCTGTCGAATCGGTGAGCCAGGTCTTCAAAGACAACATTCTTTTGAACATTGCCTATCTTGATGGTAGGGTAAAATCTGCCTCGGATATTAAATGGGAAGAAATCGACCAGCCATTCACTTCTAAATTTACTCTTAAACCAGGTGAAGCTTTTGCCTACCACGATCAGGTATACCCTGAATACGAGGAAAAAGTTGTTGTAACCACTAACTCCAGATTCAACAAACAAGATGGATACAAGACTGATGGCTATCTCTATGGAGATGGCGTCTGCCAACTTGCCTCCTTGATCTCTTGGGTTGCCAAGGATGCCAACCTTGAGGTTAAGTCCCCCACGAACCATGACTTTGCCGCTATTCCTGAGGTGCCTAAAGCTCAGGGTGTCTCTATCTACTATGATCCTTTTGACAAGGCTCACAGTGTTAGGTCTAATCTGTACATCACCAACAACACCGACAAAGACGTTAGTTTTATCTTTGAGTACAAAAACGGACAACTGGTTGTTAAAGCCGTTACAGGGTAACATCCCTAAAATTAGGCCTAAAAACCCTAAAGTTTAATCTCATCCAAGCCCAGGCTCCCGCCTGGGTTTTTGATTGTAAAAAAAATTGCATCGAACTAAAAAACGAGGTACATTGAATATATGAACCAGCTAGCTATTTTGCATGTAGAGAACGTCTCCAAGTCATTTGGCAAGCTTCACGCCCTAAGGTCTGTTTCGTTTGATGTCAGGCCCAAAGAGATCTATGCTCTGATCGGTCCAAACGGTTCAGGGAAAACCACTCTTATAAACAACATTGTTGGCCTCCTCAAGCCAGACAATGGGGAAATCACCATCGCCGGTATAGACATTAACCAAAAACCTATCACTGCCAAAGCCTTGCTTGGTTACGTCCCTGACAATCCAGCCAATTACCCATTCCTTACCGGAATGGAATTCCTTTATCTGACAGCAAGGTTAAAGCACCTTTCTCAAGCTGAGATTGATAAAGAGGTTGGAAGGTTAAAAGATATATTTCCTATTGAAGATGTCTTGAATACTCCCATGGCTGGATACTCTAGAGGAAGCCTCCAGAAAACAGCCTTTCTGGCTTCCCTACTTGGTGATCCCAAACTGCTCGTCATTGACGAACCGGTAGTAGGTCTTGACCCTCTAAGCATAAAAATCTTTGGTGAGAAGTTACAGCAATTTTCCAAATCGGGAGGGTCGGTCTTCTTGTCCACCCACACTCTTACGTTTGCCCATAAATATGCGGACAGAGTAGGCATCATCCATGAAGGGAAACTAATTCATGAAGTTGGTGACCCCAAAAAAGTTGACTTGGAAAAAATGTACGAAAAAGAAGTACACACTGCTTATGTTTAATACTCTCTCCGTATTAATAAAACTTGATCTGCAGGCAACTCGCAGGTGGTTCGAAAAAGAAGCTATTTGGAAATTTCTCATAGCTTTGGCCTTCTTATCCGTCATGATCGGAGTTGGTTTGCTTATCTATTATTTCTCACTTTTTTATTTCAAGTACCTCTCCGAATTTGAAGTTTACGGAGATCTGACCATAGGCTACGTGCTCAGAGCCACCATTCTGATCATTGCTTGGATTGGGATCCTTAGTTCTTTTATCGGCACTCTTACCTTTCTTCTTTCTCCCAATAAAGTGACGGATAATTTGGTCACACTTCCCATCGATCCGCTAAACATCATTTCTTGGCAGATAGTTAAGACTTTTGTTCTAAATCTGTCCTTATTCTTGATCACTATTTTCCCTCTGGCACTGTCATATTTCTCCGGTAGAAATATCTCCCTTGCAGACTCAATCTTTAGATCAGTGTCTGTGTTGTTGATTCTTTCTTTATTAGTTGAATCTCTGGGGTCGGCATTTGCATACATCATCGCCAACAGCATTAAGAAAAAAGAGGGCCCTCTTTACTTGTTTGGTGCTGCTCTGGTATTCCTCCTCGGGACAATACTTGTCTACTTCATCATTTTCCCTGGCAGGTTGGATATTCTATCTGAGATCGAGATTGAAAACTTTGCCGGAGTTTTCAATAACTTACCGCTAATGCGATCCTGTTTCATCGCCAACTCTCTTACGGGTATTCTTGAGAATGGATTCGGTACTCATTATTTGTCTATTGCCTCGGTCACCTCCCTTTTGTTGATTATGTCTATATTGATTCAGAGAATGCTTTTTATCACTAGTTGGCAACAGGTACGGTTAGACCTTAATTTACCAAAGATTAAAATTATCCCCACCAAAGTCCTTACCCTTAATTTAATTAAAAAGGATATTCTCTCGATACTCAGAAGCCCCAAAGAACTGGGGTATGGAATTTTTCTCTTCCTCATGCTGATAATTTTCCTCAGTCTTTTTGCCCGAGGTATCGAGGTGAACAGGATTCCTACAAGATTTACTAGTTCTGCTGTCGTATTTTCCTGGTTTTGGCTGATCTTCTACTCTGGTACATATATTATCCGGCTTGTTTTTCCTCTCATGGCCAGGGAGGGTCGTACCCGCTGGTGGTTATTTTCTCTTCCCATAAAAACTGCTCGACTGGTAGAGTCCAAAACGCTCGCGGGCCTGCTTATTTCTCTTCCTCTCCTGTTGGTCGGTTTCATTGAGTGGTCGCTCAGTCCTATCGGTACGCCTAATTTATACTTGCTCGCTTCAGGCTCGCTGGTCATTATTTGGCTTGCGCTGTCCTTAACCCTCATTGGGATGATCAATCCTGATTACACTCTTGGGGACGATCCGGAAAAAGTCAGTACTGGGTTTGCAGGCTTGACTGCCTTAGGGATAGTAGTACTCGCTGGCACAGCTCTTAGTTACTTGATTAACCTTTCTGCCAAGGGAAACATCAGTCTTTCCGATTCGCTTGGTTTATTGTTTATCGCCGGCCTTGCCACACTTGCTCCTCTTCTATTGGTAGCGCTCCGATCTACAGAAAAACACACTGTCGAAGTGTGATGGATAAAGTTGCATTTGTTACAAACACGTGTATAGAATGGGGGTATGAATAACAAGTGGTTCATTACCTTCTTGTTAGCAACGTTTGGTTTAGGTCTATCGGGGTGTCTACCTGCAGGACAGGCTGATATCAGATCGGGAGCTACGGGAAAATCAACCGCGTCTCAAACTGTGACTTATGATCGAACTGCGAATCTGGACGAGGAAATCGTTGTCGATTTTCGGTTGAGAGACTATAAAAATTCACCTGAAAATTACCAGTCTCTCGAAGAACTTGAAAGTTCTCTTATCAACCTTTCCGGAAAAGCCAGTTTTAAAGTCAAGGAATTTGGCAATACCGATGAGGCAGATGGATCTAAAGCAGTTCCCGGAATGACGTTCTTCTATGCGGTCTTTGAATTTATAGGAGATCAAAATAACCCATCAGGATCCAGTATCCACCCCTCCACTATTCAACAGACAGGCTGGGATCCTGCTCCCCAACTTGTTCTCGTGATTAATGGAAAAAGCTTCTATCAAAATGCTTATCGCTCCGAAGTGAGCAAGACTAAAAAAATAGATATTGCCTTCGGGACCGAGGTGACTCAAAAAACCTGGGTTACCGATATAGCCACTTGGATTCAAGATAAAGACATCAAACCGGAGCTGGCTCTAAAATACATCACCCCTCAAGGAGAAACTAAATACATAAAGATTAACTACTAATTTTTTTGCATTAAAGAGGCCCGATATTTTCAAGACAATCGGACCTCTTATTCCTTAAGTCTCGTCACCATATACCATTACATGACAGATATCCTCGGCGCCTCATGTACGGTCAGTCACTTGTATCCTGGTTTTCGTGGTGAGCAGTATATTAGTCTGGAATCGGACAACATCCCTAAGCTACACTGCCACATATCAAAAAGTGCGAAATTGCTAAAGGAGGCATCTTAACACTCCTCTTGTGGGATTAATTACAAATTACACAATATTGACCGGTCTGTCAAGTTGTTGCTAAACTAAAATGGTAACAAGTTTCACAAAACTATGAATATTGTCAGTTCCGCATTTAAACCCGGAGGTAGTATCCCTCAAATTTACACTTGTGCTGGTCAAAATATCAATCCGCCACTTTCAATTACGGACATTCCGCCAAACACCAAGACCTTGTCCTTAATTATCGATGATCCCGATGCTCCGGATGCGATATTCACCCACTGGTTGATTTGGAATATTCCCAAAGACCAGACGGAGATACATGAAGGCAGTGTTCCACCTAATGCGGTTCAGGGGACAAACAGCTTTGGAGACCAAAAATACACAGGGCCGTGTCCACCGGAAGGTCAACATCGATATCTTTTTAAGCTGTACGCTTTAGACACCGCCCTGAATCTTTCCGGTATTGCAGAAAAAAATCAGCTGGAAAAGCAGATGCAAGGACATGTTTTGGACAAAACCGAGATGGTGGGTGTCTATGCTTCCTGATAGGGTATGAGAGTTTTGTATTGAGATAATACGCCCATGGAAAGAGACCGTCTGTGTGGATTAAAAGAAAAATTTCAATACTCCGGGAAAGGCGAGGTTTATTCCTTCACAATCATCTATGATGCGCCCGCCGGTTTTGAGCAATTTGTGCCCTACGCCGTCGCTTTGATCAAACTTGAAGAAGGTCCGCTCATCACCGCCCAGTTAACCGATATTGACCTTAAGGAAATTTACATCGGTATGCCTGTTGAAATGGTCACCAGAAAACTCAAAGAGGAGGGGGACACCGGATTGATAATTTATGGCTATAAATTTAGACCACCCTTAATTGCCGACATGAATAGTCGCAAGGGGTCGTAATAGTCGATCCTCCTACTATTCTCGTCCAGCCTTTTTATAGTTGCGTACTTTCCTGACTGAGGGATGACTTTGTAAACCATCAGGTTTAACCCCCGATTAACTTCCTCGAACTCCGCAAACCCCCATTTATCTGTGATTTGCTGCAAAATATAGGGATTTTTGTATGACAGTGATAACGGATGTAGGTATGGACCACTAAAAAGGCCATAGGGCTCGCTTAAAGCATGTCCGGTAACATAGACATCTCTTCGGTTATCAATGTATTTCTCAAGTATCCTGGCAGCCTCTGCAGTGTTCCATCCGGGCTCATCTACGTAGATAGTTTTTCCAAAATAATTTCCATCTGTATACGGTCGTGCAAAATGGCTGTCGATTAGAAGCCCGCCTCCAGGTAATTGACTGATTTTATCCGACATCAAGTTGTAGGGAATTGGATGGCTTAAAAGTGAAAGAGTCGGTAACGAGATCACCAGAACTATCAGGGAGATAATTCGATAACTTATTCCTTTTAATAATACCGACACGTAGAAAGCCAAACCAAATCCGGCTATCAGAGCATGTCGTCCGTAAAGCAAGCTGTCCCACCACTGGTTGGCAATTAAAGACGGCGCTATCCAAAAAACACCCAACCAAAATAGTTTTTTGTTTGTCTTCCACATACTACTAAAAGATAGAAGGCCGATTATGACAATCGGTGAAGTGTTGTTGTAGACCAAAGGGATCCACCAGTTCCTCAAATACCTACCAATAGTTTCAACATCAAAAGAAAACCATGCATGCTCTCCAAATTTTGCAGCATAAAGCCAGTAAAATCCCTGATCCAGAGTTGTCTTAAGAGAATTCGCCAGGAATGATGCATTGATGGCACTGGCTACCAATAGAGATAATATTCCCGCAATCAAGATCTTTATAAATCTCTTTTTGCTCCACATCCACGCCAGGTAGAGCCAAAAGGGGATCCAGATTAAGACTACTGTGTGAGTTAAGAAAGCCATCATCCAGAAAACGGTCGAAAGAATCAAATATCGGTATTTTTCATCTCCGGAAGTATATTTGCTTAAGAAAAATAGACTACCGAAGAAAAAGAATAGATAACCTGTTTCCATCATCACTGTCACATTAACAATCCAGAAAATAGGTAACAAGCTAACCAATATCATTGCTCTATTAGCTGTCTTATCCTCCACCAGTCTGCTGACTACCTTACCAAAAAAGAAAACGCAAAGTAAAGCGAGAGTGACCTGAACGAGCAAAATTGCTGGTAGTGGATTCAGCCCTTGCCTCTCAAACAGTCGAAAAACTGGCCAGTTGTAGAGGATGTATCCCAGATGTAGTGGTGGATGTCCAGAAATAATGGCTGAAAAATAATTTGGATTTGCCCAACGGCTAATATATTCCCCGGAATCAAAAAAAACCTCATCCCAATTCAAAAACCACAGCCTGGAAATCAGGAATAATAAAGCTCCCATAAGTTAAATTAATTGTACTAGACAAAGATTGGTATAATAATACTCGATTCAACAAGGCATTTGAGCTCGGCTATCACCGGGCAAGCCGGGAGAAGAACTCAGTTTTCTGAGAGTAGACCTCCTCGGGAAGGCCCGTAATAGCCAGCAATAAAGTTAAACAATTAGATGGTACCGTCTCTACTTATAAAAGTTTGAGACTCTAATCCGGCAAAGGAGCTATACTGGCTCTAAAGCTGGATTTTTTATATTTATATGGATAAAAAGAAAACGATTAAATCATTAGACCTAAATTACATTCCCTCAGCTGTAGAAGAAGAGGTACTTAAAGGGTGGAAAGAAAACGAGACTTTTGAAAAATCTGTGGAGGCCAGAAGCGCCAGTAACTCCTACAGGTTTTATGATGGTCCTCCATTTGTCACCGGGAAACCACATTACGGCCACCTGTTGGGATCCATAGTAAAAGACGTCATTCCTCGCTTCCAGACTATGAAGGGCAAGCGGGTGGAAAGAGTCTGGGGATGGGATTGTCACGGTCTACCGGCAGAGAATAAAGTTGAAAAGGAGCTTGGTATTAATTCAAAAAAAGAAATTGAAGAGCTTGGTATAGATAAATTTGTTTCCGCCTGCAAATCATATGTTGGAAATGTTTCTGCAGAGTGGGAATGGTACATAGACCATATTGGTCGCTGGGTTGATTTTAAAAATGCTTACAGAACCATGGATATGCCCTACATGGAATCTGTCCTTTGGGTATTCAAAGAACTTTTCGACAAAGGTTTTATCTACAAAGGTAAACGTGTTTCACTATTTTGCCCTCGCTGTTCGACTCCCATAAGCAACTTTGAGGTTGCTATGGATAATTCCTACAAAGACGTCACCGACCCATCGGTATTCATTAAATTCAAACTTAAAGATCAAGATGCTTCCATCTTGGCCTGGACGACCACCCCCTGGACCCTTCCTAGCAACTTTGCTCTTGGATTTTCTTCCGACAGCGACTATGTTCAAGTAGAACATCATGGGGAAAACTTGATAATGGCCAAAGACAGACTCAAAGAGGTTCTCGGTGATGAATACAAAATTCAGAGAGAGTTTAAAGGACATGAGCTTGAAGGGAAAGAATACGAACCGCTATACCACTATTACCCCTCAAACAATAACGATTACCACCTATATTCCGCGAATTTTGTTTCCATGGAAGACGGTACGGGTATTGTTCACATTGCACCGGGATTCGGAGAAGATGATACCCAGCTGGGGAAAGAACACGGCTTATCAATGGCTGAGTCGGTTGATGACACCGGCATGATGGATCCAATTGTCGAAGTTGCTCAAGGAAAATATTTTAAGGGAGCTGACAAATTTATCATCACGGATCTTGAGAATAGGGGATTAATGTATAAGAGTACAAAAATTACTCATAGTTATCCACACTGTCACAGATGTGAAACTCCATTACTCTATAAAGCACAAACAGCATGGTACATCGATATTCAGAAAGTAAAGAAGCAACTTAAGGACACAAATTCCGATATAAATTGGGTACCGGAATTTTTTAAGCACGGACGATTTGAGCTGGGTATTGATTCTGCACCGGACTGGTGTATTTCAAGGACTAGATATTGGGGAGCCCCGATACCTGTATGGGAATGTGTTTGTGGTGAAAAAATTGTTGCCGGGTCGATTTCTGATATAGAAAAACTTTCAGGTCAAAAAATAACTGATCTGCACCGCCCTGATATTGATAGAGTAACCCTTAAATGTCCAAAGTGTGGTCAGCAGGCCAAGAGAGTTCCTGAGGTTCTCGACAGCTGGGTAGAGGCTGCCTCGATGCCATATGCGCAAGTACATTATCCATTTGAGAATGAACAAAAATTCAAAAACAATTTTCCAGCAGACTTTATCACTGAGTACACTGGTCAACTAAGAGCTTGGTTCTACGTCACTCATGTAATTTCTAATCTTCTCTTCGACTCAATTGCTTTTAAGAACGTAATCGTTACCGGAGTGATCCAGGGGAATGATGGTAGAAAGATGAGCAAGAACTACGGTAACTTCCCTGATCCCAAAGAGGCGATCGAAAAATACGGTGCCGATTCTCTCAGACTTTACCTTATGGGAAGCCCGATAGTTCTCGGTCAGGATATAGCCATTTCTGAATCAGACTGGGCTAATGAGCTGAAGACAACTCTTATGCTCCTATGGAATTCGTATAAATAT
>Ga0209727_1001254_pt1 | contig 21684 bp, 19 predicted proteins | sample RifGroC1_FD_183995 | JGI IMG/M metagenome (GOLD analysis project Ga0209727, IMG submission 183995) | Groundwater microbial communities from Rifle, Colorado, USA - Groundwater C1 (SPAdes) (version 2) | ecosystem: Environmental > Aquatic > Deep subsurface > Groundwater | place: Rifle, Colorado...
TGAGCGGTATTGGTCGGCCGTTGCTTCGGCGTCTCTAGTCGGCGGAGCGATCGCCAAGTCGCTGGGGCTGATCAAGTTCGATGTGGTGCCGACGATGGAGTGGGTGATCAAGGTGATCCGTAACATGCGCGGCGACAAGGACGATTTGGTCGGCGACCCGGTCGGCATCCTCGGCCAGTTCCTCGATGAACACGCCTCCAACCGCCTGCTGGTCAAGGGCGACTACCGGCCACGAGGTATCTGCACAATTATCGAAGCCCCACGCGGCCCACTGCTGATCCGCTACGAGCTGGACAGCAAGATCCTCTACCTGTCCCGGGCAGCATTCAAGACCTGGGTCGCTCGTCGGTTCGGGTCCTATACCCAGATCAAGACCGAGCTTGAGAAGAAGAAAATCCTGCGGGATGCCAACAAGCCGAAGTGCCTGGGGTCGAACACCTTCTACGACTCAGCCTCGCAACCCTGTTGGATGATCGACATGAAGAACCCAAAACTGGGGGCAGTGGTGGAGAACTTGGTGGAGGTAGCAGCTGCTCTGGCAAAGGCACCTCTGCATTTGGCTGGGAAAAGGGGATGAGGGGGAGAGGATGAACTACTGGAAAGAGTGCATCACTGAGGCGTTTGAAGACGCAGGTATTGATGCAACTGAAGATCAGATAAACACAGTCACTTCATGGGTCGAGGGGGCCCACGAAAACTATGGAATGGCAACCGGCAGGGACTGCATACCAAACCCTTTGCAGTCGGAGAATCGGAGGCTGCAGGAAGCACTGAAGACCGAACAAGAAAAGATTACTTGCCCGGAATGTAATGGCAGCGGCCTCTATAAAACCCAAGGACCTTATCACTCAGCTGAAGGACAGTGCTTTAGATGCAGAGGTGATGGGCGGTGTATAAGGTAAAGGAGAAAATATGAACCTCAAATGGTTTTTCAAACTGTTCACAAGGAAGCCCCGCCGGGATCTCGACTACCTGCGGAAACTTATGAAGGTCGCATCAACTGCTATAGAGAGGGTGTCATGAAAATAATCAAACCAAGCGTTGAATTTTTCGGAGCAGTGCCGACAGAGTACAATGCCGCTCTCAAGTTCATCGAGCGCTGCTCTCGTGTCTGCTACAAGTCAGAAGACAAGATCACTGAAGATAGTGCTGGAGGGTTCGTCCGAAAGCTGATCAAGGCAGGGCATCTGGCTATGGTTGAGCATTCAAATTTTGTGGTGCGGACTAGGCGAATGGATTATCCAGTTATTCAGCTGCAAGGACAGGTCGGCAAGTATCTGACTGTTTTGGATGACTCTGAGTACACATACATCGGAGGAAACCTCACAGCATGGTTTCAGCGAGGAGCAGAATTGGGCTGGGATGAAATGTTCAGCCCCTTTATTAAACTCTACACTCCTTTGTTTGAACTAGGAAATCAGTTTATTGACCCTCGTCTCTCTTGGGAAGTCTGCCCTCACAATGAAATCCCCAAAGAACTCCATCGCTACTCAGCAAAATTCATCTGCGATCGCGGGGTCAGTCATGAGTTGGTACGCCACAGACCTTGCTCTTTTGCTCAAGAGTCAACTCGGTATGTGAACTACGGCGGTAAGGATATGGAGTTTATTGAGCCGGATGGGTTTGAGGGGTGGAGATCTCCTGAGGTTATATTGTTCCGTGATTGCTGCCGTGTGGCGGAAGATTTGTATAATAAGTGCCTAGATTGTGATCTCAAACCACAACAAGCCCGAGCCGTCCTGCCCAACGCTCTGAAGACTGAGATCGTAGTCACAGCAGATGCAGCTGAGTGGTCACATATCAAAAAGCTACGAACAGCGAAATCAGCCCATCCGGATATGCAGCGAGTAATGAATATGATGCCTTGGGAGGAAGTTTTATGAAAAAATTTCGTGTGTACGGGATAATTACCGGAACGAAGTACCTTGGAGAGTTCGAGGCGGAAACAGCCGATGAAGCAGAAGACAAGGCAAGTAGCAGTGAGGCCAATGCTGTCAGTCTATGCCATCAGTGCTCTGGGGAGTTTGATCTGGATGAGCACTGTGCGGGTTCGTTTATCGTTGAGGAGGCAACATGACCCTCCTCAAATTCATATCTACCCACCGCATCCAGGGTGCCTTGTTGAGAGAGTTTATCGGCAAGGAGTTATGGAAACCGGCAATAGTGTCTTGCGACTCGCTGATTGTCGAGCGCGAGATGGAGATTGAAAAACTTAAAGAGCTGAAGACAATGCTCGAAAAGGAGGTTGGGTGATGAAAATACGCTGCACCAAGCATGGTGATTGGGACACTGACTGGGTAATGGTAAACGTCTGCCCTCATTGCTACGCTGAAGAACTGGTAGGCCCAATCAAACGCTGCCCTGTGCACCACAAAGACTTCACCGAGGCAAGCTGCCCAGAATGTGTGGACGAATCCACATCACGGCTCATGCAGAATTGGAAGGAAAGGGTAGAGACCGCCTCCGCCGAAGAGTTCGACCACAACGGCAAGGCACTACGATCAGGATATGGAATAGTGGAAACAGGCGCAGAAGGTACCCCTGTGCTGCTCCCCGCCCAATGGTACTGCAGAATGCATGGAGTATATGAACCTCCAGTAGATGGTCCTTCTGCATATGCGGGGTATGGGTATCATCGTGTAGCCTGTCCCCTGTGCGCAGCTGCCGGCATCCAGGTGCAGCTCGATGCTGAGAAAAAGATCTGTGAACCGCTGGGAGGGCTGAGAGGGATCTTGAAACACCCTTCGGAGTTCGACCCCAACGGTAAGAAGGCAAGCGACCCGGGCAGCAAGCTCGACGGTGGCAAGTCCTTGGCCGGAGTCCTCGGCGACTTCGCCCTCGCCCTGATGGCAGTGGCTGAGGTCGGTACCCATGGTGCGGAGAAGTACTCGAGAGGAGGGTGGCAGAGCGTGCCTGACGCCGAGACCCGCTACCATGACGCTGAGTGGCGCCACCTGCTGAAACGCCGGCACGAAGACTTTGATAAGGACTCAGGCCTGCTGCATGATGCACACCGGGCTTGGAACGTGCTGGCACAGCTGGAGCTTCGGTTGAGGAAAGATCGTTTTTCGGAGCCGATGAAAGGTGAAATGCCGGCTGAGTTCTGGCACTCTCTCGGGGATGATTGGAAGACGTTCACATCCTCCGCCAATTGGAAAGACGGTGCCCCGGGCTGTCCGCATACCCGGACGAAGTTCGTCAAGACGACTGCTGGTGATTACCGCCAATGCCTCGGCTGCGGGGCGAGACTGGAGGCGGCATGAAATTCAAAGAGGGCAACACCATAAGGTTCGGACAAGACCACCAGTTCTGGGAAGGGGTACCCTCCGGCGTGGACTTCAGTGTGTCCAGATTTGAAGGAGCTGGGGCGGAGTACGTTCTAAGAGCGCATGGGTATGGATTGCTTGGTACTCCTGGAGGGTACGGCAACGGTGCGCTGTACGTTTATGGGCTGACCAAGAAACAGATAGTCAGATTTGAAAAACACTTGGCTAAGCAAACAAAAACCCCTCTCAAGCCAGCTGCACCACCGACCGAGAGGGGTTAATTTTTGATCCCTGAGACCATTCCCGGGGACCACCATGTACAGTGAGAATCGTAACTCACTTTACTGAGGATGTCAAAATAAAAAAGGAGAACATCATGAACGTAAGAAAGATCGCAGCAGTATGTCACGAAGCGAACCGGGAACTCTGCAATGCCCTCGGCGACGGCAGCCAGAAGTCGTGGGTAGAGGCTGAGGAATGGCAACGCACCAGTGCCATCAACGGAGTGCAGTTCTGCCTGGACAACCCCAACGCAGCCGCAAGTGCCAACCATAACGCTTGGCTCAAAGAAAAGAAAGAGGCCGGCTGGGTGTACGGCGAGGTCAAGGACGCCGAGAAGAAAACCCACCCCTGCATGGTAACTTATAAGAAGCTGCCGGCCGAACAGCAGGCGAAGGACCACCTGTTCAAGGCTGTGGTTGGGGCGCTTGCGCCGTTGTTGAAGGAGTAGCCATGTCGCACTTTCCAGATTCTACCATATCACGCAACAAACTCTTAGCGTTTCGCCGGGCTGCGATCAGTTCCCCAAGAGAGGAAGTCCTTGCCGCGATGGATGTTCATCAGTTTTACTGCAATCACTACGAACCCCAGATCGCCGCCTTAGAAGCAAAACTTAAAGAGTACCAAGGTCACGAAGAAATACTCAAGAAGCTGGCTAAAATTGAGTATCTCCTAAGCAATCCTGCTGTAACTATCACTCCATCATCACCGGCACCTCGTACTGAGTAGCCACATCCCGCTCCCTTTTCCCGGTCGTGCCGGACTCTCCCCGGAGGATCTTGCGCACGGCCGGTTTGATATCTCGCCCACCGATGGCAAAGCGCGGCATCCGCAGGTTGAACTTCCTGATATCCTCCATGGCAGCACTGTCTCCATCCCCCTCAAGGATGGCCTCCGCCGCCCGTCTGATAAGTTTCCCTCGCCGCTCGGTAATCCGGGTTGATATCCCTCGCAGGCTGCGCTCCGCCCCCTGTGCCTTAGAGATCTCCTCCGGGTTGAAACCGAGGGCGATCATCAGTACCTCGTCAGGGCCGATCTGGTCGTCAGGGATCAACTTCTTGCCGGCGCCGGTCTTCACCCCGTCGGTGGCTACCCGGTAGGCTTTGAAAACGTCCCGGATAACTTTCGGCACAGCAGTCTCCAGCCCCTTGGCGTAATTCCCTTTGTTGATCGCTTCGTCATACCCTCGAAACCAACTCTCAGCCACTGAGAAAGCGGGGCCAATCAGGTTGCCGGCGTACCACGCCGCCAACCCTGCGCCATGCAGGTGCTCGGCTGGTTGCGACTGTGCCCCGTAGATATCCCCCATGCCGATCCTCGGCGAAAGGTTGACTCCTAAGGCGGTTGGCAGGCCGAGGGCAGCGATGTCCCCGGCGGTTTCCCCGAATGTAGCCCGCAGCCAATTAGTGTAGGCAAGCTCTACATCGTAGGGCTCATCGTCATCGTCGAAGATCAGCGAGAGGATGGCCATGGCGGCGCCGGCGAACGGCATCCCGAGTGTTCCGGCCAGGGCTGCCGAGGTCATGAAGATGCCAACGAACTCCCGGGTGGCTGCGTCCTTCACCCCCGCCACCAGCCCTTTCTCCTTGAACGCCTTGAAAGAATCCTTGAACAGCAGCCCGAGTCGTAGAGCGGTCTTGATTCGGTAAGTCTGAAATGTGAAGGGGATGCGCATCAGGTCCTTTTGCATCAGCCAGCCCTTGTCCCGCTTGGAGAAATTGTAAATCGTCTTGTCGATGACATCCGCAGTCTCTTCCATGGCTTGGAAGAAGTTTTTGCCCTGCTTGGTAGCCAGCGCGAACGAAGCGAGGATAGCGGTCTTGCGGCTGCCAAGCTCGCCGAAGCGCATCGGCATCATGGCGTAGTGCATGGCCTTGCCGAGCACGGTCTCCTGGTTGCCCTGGGAAACATCGACCGCCTCATGCACCGCTGAGATATCCAGCAAGTTCGTGGCCTCTGCCTCTCTGAGAGCGAGCAGTTGCATCTGGTAGTCATTTAGCTTACGGACCATCGCCAGCTTCTGCGCAGGGGTATGCCAGTAGTCACCGACCTGTCGGGTCTCCGAGACCTCCTTGTGCCCCACAGTGCGATGGATGGCCTTGTAGGTATCGTTGACCAGCTTATCGCTCCGCACTGCATCCTTGGTGTATTTCCTGGAGAATGCCTGCGCCCCGGCGATGCGCAGGGCGTTCAGCACCTTCGGGATGGATCGATACTTGGCAGCGAGATGCGGCAGGGTCAGGGTGGGGACCTGGGTCATCTGCACCAAAAACGTCGACGGCGAGGTCATGAAATAGCCGGTGGTCCACTTGCCGATAATTGAGGTCAGCTTGCTTACCCGCTCTTTCTGCACCGCGCTCAGCCACTTGCGCATGGCGTTGAGCAGATGTCCTCGCACAGTGATATCGATCTCGCCGGTGCCCTCTTCCCGGTTCTTGACCATGTCGATGTTCTCTTGGGCAAACCCGGCGATGTCTTCCTCAAGTTTCTTGCCGACCGTCGCCCAGGCAATCTTGCCGGCATGGTTCTGCACGTAGCCATTGATACTTCGAAGCATGTCCGGGCTGGCACCGAGGACGCTCTTGCGGTGGATGGCACTTTTCAGCGCCGAGGTGTCCGGAAGCCAGCGCAGCACGGTCTGATTGAAGCCGTCAAGCACGGCCTCAATCGTCTCGTTTGCCAACTCAACCGCTGTGGCGTCGGTCGGATCCACTCCGGCCATGTGCTGCTTGGTGATGGACTCTCGCAGTTTGGTCAGCAACTCGCCCGGGATGGCAACGGCTCCGGCTGGGATTTCCTGCTGAACCCGCAGGGTGATGGTGTCCTTATCCACTCCCTCGGCTATACCCTTGAGCATAGCCAGTTCACGGTCCCGGGTGTTGTCGAAGTTCTCGCTGAGCCGGCGGCCGTCTGGCGTAGTGAACTCAAGGACGAATTTACCGTAGCGCGACAGCGGGAAGTACATGCCCTTGATTGTGCTGAACGAGGCGTCGAACTGCTGCATCAATTGCTTGCGTAGATCAGAGCCTTCCTTAGAGGCCTTCATGATGAACGCCATGGAAGAGTCGCGGTCGAGGTCCCTGAGCATGACCAGGTAGTCAGCCATCTTGACCATCTGCTCCTGGGTCTTCGGCCCGAGGGCTTTGTATGCCTTCACTGACTCCGCGTATGCTTCAACAAAGGTCAGGTTGGTAGCCTTCTGCATCCCTGCCGCCCGCCATGCCTTCTGTGCCGCCGCTTTACGCCCGCCGGGGGGGACGTTCTTCGGCAGCCAGTCCTGGTCTTCAAGCCCCTTAGTCGGGTCCATCTGGTTGAAAGTGGCGGTCAGCATCGCCTTGTTCAGCCCTTCCAGCCCCTTCTCCTTGCTGACCGCCTCGACGGCGTCCTCGTGGATGGCGAAGAAATCGTCGATGAACCTGGTGGTGGTCGCCTCAAGCTCGTTGGTGTGCTTAGAAAGCTGCTTGATCCATTTGATATTCTTGCCGTAGGTCTGGGCCAGATGGGAGAGAGGAGTGATGGCGAACGCCTTGTCAGCGTGCTGCTTCCAGTATTCGTGCATCTTCGACTTCGGATTTCTGAGCGCCAGATGAGCGTTGTCGAGGTAGTCCTTGGTCGCCGCCATAGCCTCGTTGGCCTTGGTGAATACGTTGATCTGCTCGTCGGCGATGACACCGAGGGGGGTCTGGACCTGCATGTCAATGGCAGGGTTGGCAGGGTCCCAGGTCTGGTTGAAGATGGATTTGATTTGGGTGGGCTCGAAGGCTACATACGTACCGTACCCACTTATCCGCTCGAAATCATCAACCGAATCATATCCTGTTTGAAGTTCATTCTTTATATAGAAATCTACTCCGCCAAACTTATCTTTTTTCAGGTATTTATTTTCCCCAACTAATACCTTCTCCCCAGTATCAATACGCCTGCGCATGTCTTTTGTTACAGTGACTGCTACTTCATGAATAACGCCATCGTACCCCCTAGCTATCAACTCTTCCCGCAATTCTGTTTGGTACTTACCTGTTTCTCTCGCTATTCTGTAGGCTTCTGTCTTTGTCACAGGATTTTTGATAGCTAAGTAAAATTCTCTGACTTCACCGGTTGTGTCTGGTCTGCCCCATGGATGATCCCCGGCCATCTGTGCTTGCCTACGAGACGATACAAACCAAAATCCATTGTATGGAGCATCAGGGTCGTTCTTATTTATGGTATCTTTATCGAACGCAGAAAACCCGTAGGCCGGAGACCCATGATAAACCACCAACGGCTTCCCGTCCGAGTCCACCACCTTGCTGTCACCGAACCACTTCTTGAATGCCGGCATGTTCTGGATAACCCGCGTAGCCTTGCGGATGTCGGTCTGTGCATCCTGGGCGAACTCGTTCACCGACGTCCGCCCCATCAACTTATCCAAAGACGAGGTGATCTGGTTCGCGTCGGCGTTGAGCAGGTCCTCGCCCAGTCGCAGGACTTCGGAAAGCGCAGTATCGGATGCGGCGGTGAGGCCGAAGAATGTCCGGACGGACTGCACGAAGCGTGACCACAGAGTCTCGGTCTTGCTCAGCTTGACGGTCTCCAGGTAGTCCTGCATCTCCTTGTTGGACAGGGTCCAGGCCAGGACCTCCGAAGGGTTGTTGAGAGCGTTGACGTTGCGCTGCAGGATCCTCTGCTCGAACTCAGTGAGTGCCTCACCACTGGCCGCCCGGGCGTTGAAATGGTTGATGATCAGGTTGGTGACGTCGATCATCTCAGCGGTAGCCTTGGCAAGTGTCGTGCCCTTACTGACCCGCCGGTTGCCGACATGGATAGCCGCTTGAGTGGCGGCATGGATGAGCTCATGGAGGACGGTCTCGTAGGACATCCCCACCTTGCCGGTGACATCGGCTCCGTTCAGCCTGACCGTGGTCTTGATGCCCTCAGAGAAATCAGTGGTCGACACGCCCCGGGAGTTGGCCGAAGAGGCCGGGATCTTGTCACCGACATGGGTGATGTTCAGATCGAAGACGACTCCCGCGCCCTTGAGCCTTAAGAGAGCGACCCGGACCTTGGCAGCGATCAGCTTATGCCCGTTATCCGGCGTGTTGTTGATCAGCCACTCAGCGGCCTGGATAAGGGTCTTGCCCTCGATACCTTTCTGAACTTTCTCGGCTTCTGCTTTGGCGGGGTCACCGAGTTGGTTGCGGTCCTGCTTCTCGGCTGAGAGGATGGTGATGTCCTCGTCGTTGAAGACGACGTAATTGTAAGTGCCTCCATCCTGTGCATCGGCAATGGCCTGCACCAGGGCAGGAGATGGGTCGTAGCTTGACAGCTTGTTGCCCAGAGCAGCACTGATAGCCTGCGCCGGGTAGTCGAACCCCAGCCAGTCATCAGCAATGAGGGCCTTCAGGATTGCCTCGTTCTTCGGGGTGAACGTACCCGTGCCAAGCATCTCTTCAACGTCGGAGAACTCTGCATCTTCCGGCAGTTCTTTTAAGAACTCTGCCTTGATATCTTTCAGCGGCTTGTTGCGACTGGTGCCGTCGAGGTACTTGATGCCTCTTATTCCGAGAGAGTGGAGATATTCGGAGGCTTTCTGATCTCCTTTACCGAACGCACTTATCTTTCCTTCATCGACAAGTTTCATCATGTGGCGCATGATGTCTTTGTTGCCAATGTTCTTTGAACTGTGTCGGTACAGCGCAGCCCCATCGCCTCCCTGCCCTTCTACGGAATCGAGGATATCTTGCGGAATATTTTTAAGGGCATCCTGCACCTTCTCCGACTGCTCGCTCAGCGGTTTGTCCCAGAGAAGATATTCATCTTCGGCGGGGGCTAGCTCTACTTGGTAGAGTTTGCCATTGTTTGGTTTTGCCCTTTCTGTATTGGCAAGGATGAACTTGACTATTTCAGGGCTTACTATTTGTTCCCCCCCGGACTCCGCCCTGAAGTGGACATTCTGCAATTCATTTACCAGATCTTGCACTGTCACATTTCTGTCTGCGTACAGTCCAACATCTTCTGCAAACTGTTCCGCTTGGTCAGGGAATTTCTTAACGAAGTCGTTGAACGCGGTGTCCTTGGCAGAATCGTATGGCCGTGCGGCCAGTTTATCTCGATACCACTGAGCGACATTCCTTGCTCCGGCAAAGTACAGCCCATATCCGTAAGCCTGCGCCCCCTCGCCGGTGCCGATCTTGCTCGAACTGAACTTGTCGACAGTGTGAGGGGTGCCATGCCAGGCCACCATCTCGTCCTCGATCACCGCCGTCAGCCCCTGGTACTCAGCCTCGTCCATCTCAGCCATCTCAGCCATGGCGGCGTCGGCCTTGGCCCTCGGGTTCTTCTCCCGGTAGGCGCGGATGGCGGCCTCGGACGGGACGCGTTTGAACGATGTGTCGCCGGCGGCGATATCCTCGGCAATGACTTTCGCCTGCACGGCGTAGGCGGAGGGGAGGGGTTTGAGTTTGCCTCCGCCTCCGCCTTTTGGCTTCTCGTTCAATGAAGGAGATTTCTTCTCAGGCTTGGCCTTGGGTGCAGGCTTCACACTTGGCTTCGTCGGCAACTGGCCAGTCTGGTCCCGCCAGCCGTAGCCCATGTCCCGGGCTGCTATCGCCGCTTTCTCAGCAGTGTCGAACCTACCAAGCAGGTTGCCCTTGGTATCGTTGAGTGCGACGATCTTACCGTAAGGCTGGATCTGCAGGGTCTCGGAACCTGAACCGTCCCGGTACACCGGCTCAACTGCTTTCTTCTCAGGCTTGGCTTTGGGCGGCTTCTTTACCTTGGCAGGAGTAACCCCCCTCGGTGGGCTTACTTTCTTCGCAGAGGCCGGGGGGGTGTTGTTCTCTTGTGTCTCACCAGTTACAGGCAAAACAGGTTGTATCTCGCCGCCAGCCTTTTCATTAACGACAACCGCATTATTCTTCTTCCCTTCCCACTGCGCCTTCATCTTCTCAGCCGCAGTCCGGACGCTCTCTTCGGAGGCATCCTTGGCGGAGAAAGTCACGCCCTTGAGCGGGCCGGCTTGGTAGGTGAACTGAGGCAGGCCGAGGTTGTCGCCGTCGTACTTGAGGTCCTTGTCGACCTTGGTGGCTACTTCTGCGACGTCGTCGACCCCCTGTCGAAGTTCGGATCCCAGCTTGTCTGGTCCCACGGCTGCAACATCGGGTCGTGCGCTGGCTGGTTCCACCTTACTGGTGAGCTCGGCTGTGCGTACTTCAGGAACTGCTCGTGCCGCTCCAACATCGGCTGCGGTTTTCCCCTGCACAGCAGGGACTTCAGTCTGTTGATTAGCGACATTGTTCATCTCCTCCCGTATTTTGAAGATCTCCTCCTGCACCACGGTCTTTTCAGGCCCCACCGGCAGAGACTCCCACTGATCGACAAGGGTATCGTGCTGGAAAGTCAGGGTGTCGAGGTCGGTCGGTTCGGTCTGATTGGTAGCTACCGGCGTAGGAGCAGCCGTTCCGGCAGTCCCACTTGTCAGTGGTTCAGAAACTCCATCCACCACTTGCTCGGGTCCAGGTTGTACAGCCTGAACAGGTTCATTTGCAGGCGTTGCTTGCGGCTTAACTTCATCCTTCACCTCGACAGTGTTTTTCTTCAACCAGTTGAACTGCGAGCCCGGGCTCTTGGCGCGGGGCGCAAGCTCGGCATCGATCTGGGCGCGGCTCATGCCGGCCGGCGGGGCATACTCGTAGACCTTGTCAGCTACCCTGAACCGCACCACCTCCGGCCGGGCCGGGTCGTCACCCAACTGCTCGAACTTCTTGGTTCCGGACTTGGCCAGCAACTTCTGATATTCCTTACGCTCAGGTTCGGTGAACTGCTCCCCGCCCAGTGCCTTGGCCTCGAGGTCGGCGAGGCGAGTTGCCCTCGACTCTACCCCTTTCTTCGCCATCTCTGACAACGGCTTGCCGGCCAGCATCTGCTTGGCGATATCCTCCGGCGCTGCGGTGACCGTGGTCGTGCCAGCGGCAGTCTGGATGGTCACCGTCGCCTCTCCGCCCTCCAGTTTGTCGAGGGTCGCGCCTTCGGGTAAGACTTTGTCGAGCGTGTCTGCCTGCACTTTCTCGATGGCAGGGTCGACCCGGGCGTTCTTAATATGCCCGGCAAGTCCAAACGGAGCCAGGAGCGCAGTCATACCAAGGGTTGGAGCAATGGTCTCTTTTGCCTGCTGCCATGGGTCGACATCCACTCCGGCGTTTTTCTCCACCGTTGCTTGGCCATACCCCTGCCCCATCTCAGTGGCAACCTCGCCGGTCGCTGTCTTGGCAAGCTGTTTAGCAAAGGGTTTGAGCACTCCCTCATCGACTCCTGCCTTGAGGGCATCCTTGATAACCTTGCCACCAATGCCGAGCAGCTTACCGCCGAGGTACGTACCGATGGTCTCGCCGCCGGCCTCAATCGCTCCCGACTTCCAGCCGGCAACACGGGCAGCTTCAGCATCTCCCCCTGCTTCCTTGACCCGCTCCATGGTGTCCTGCGCCTGTGCCATGCCCATCGGCACCGCACCGGCAAGAGCGGAGATGCCCAGCCCGAGGGCACCGCCTACCGCAGCTTCGGGGGCAGCAGCCAGCCCGGCTCCGACAACAGCAGGGATGGCGATTGACGGTGCAAGCATCTCAGCACCTTCCGCAAGGGCGTTGGTGACAGCGTTGTGGCCTTCAGGATTCAGTTGAATCTCAGGTTTGGCGAGCCGCGCCTCTGCAGCGTTGACGATGCCCTGGCCAAACTTATACACTCCAGACTCAGGCTCGGTTGCCCACTTGGCAGCCTGCCCGACCATCTTCGGCAGTTCCCCGACTACGCCGCGCTTCAGGCCAGTGTAGACCTCTCCAGCGGCGGACCGGATACCTACCGGTGCCTGAGCCTGCGCCGAAGTCGTCGGGGCGAGAAGATCGTCGAGTTCATCGCCCTGCGGAGCGAGCAAGCTGTCAAGTTCGTCCATTAAAGCTCTCCTGCTTTGGCCTTGCTGATAATGGTAGCCTTGTCTTCTGTCGGGTGGGCCTTGATATACGCCGCTGCTTTACTGCGCTGGTCTGGAGTGAGGTTCGCCGCTACTGCTCGCAAGTCTTGGGCACCTGCCTCCGGCACCTCACGTTTGGTGATGTTGCCGTCCTTGTCGACGGTAATCGCCACGGTCCTGTCACGCATGACCCCGTTCTCAACTATCGACTCCGTCCGGATCTCAGGCTTTGTCTCAGTCGGCTCCTTGGTCTTGGTCAGCAGCCGGTACCGCTCAAGGGCAGCGGCTTTTTTCTCCGGCGTGTCGGCGGTCTCGTAGTCCCGCAGGGCGGTCTCGATCCTCTGGGCCGAGCGCAGGCCGATCTGTGCAGCCTCGGTCTCGATCTGCTCCTGGGCCGTCGGCCTGAGTCCTTCGCGGGTGACGTCGGCCTGCAGTTCAGCATTGATCCCTGACTGCCTGCTCTGAATCATCTGCTCGTTGAGGGCCTTGCGTTCCTGCCAGCCCATGCCGGCCGGGGCGTTCTCCCGGGTGAGCAGTCCCGACTGGTCCTGGTTGAGGGGGCGGACGCCGAACTGCTGCCCTCTCGGGGTGTTCATGTAATTCTCATACTGGCGCATCTGGCCGGTCGGTGCGACAGGTTGCTCCATGAACCGCTGCCGTGCCTCGGGGGAGACTGATGAATCGAAGGCGACGTCCATGTTGCCTACTCTGCGGATGCCGTTGGACGGTGCGGGGGTCGACACCGGTCGCTCGATCTGGTTGCCCGTCCTGTCGGTCCAGCGCATGGCGTTGTCTGCTCCCAAGGACACCGTGGCCCCGGTCGACTCATCTCGGATGAAGTTGTTCTGCGGAGGCGCGACTGTCGGAGAAGGTGTATGTGCTGGAGTGAGTGCCTGTGGCCGCATGGACCCGGCGATATTGGTCGGGACCTTGGCCAGTTGCGAGGTAGTCGGCTGCACAGGTACAACCGGAGCCGAAGGCTCGACAGCCGCAGCAGTCTGAGGAACTTCCCCTCGCAACCCTGCGAACCGGTTTCCCAGCTTCCGCCACCCCTGCCCTACGGCCTCAGAGATTCTTTCTTCAGGTGTCCTGTATGCCATACCGTCCTCCTTTTATTTGTCTCAGCATATACTACTTCGCTAGGAAATGTAAACAATTGATACTCACTTTACCTTCTTCAATATCGTATTTGTCTGACCCCAGAGCGGCGAGGTGTAGGCTCCCTCGGTCGGCGTGGAGACAGTCACGAAGCCAGTGTTGACGTTTAAGGTGAACGCTGAGAGGAAAGATATCTCATAGGCCGGAGTGGTATCACCAGTACCTGCAGGCTCATGGATCGGGATGGCAGCATCGTCGGAGTAAATGGTGAGCCCTGGATCAGTAACCACGAGCCCCTTGAACGTGCCGACCGGCAACCCTACGCCGGGGAGTTTCATGGTCACCGACGCGACATTGGTCACTACCTGCCCGGCGAGGTAGATGGCTCCGCTGACCGCCTTGATCGACCTCAGCACAATGCCTGAGTAACTGGTAAACGGGGCCGGCAGGGCTACCTCGAGCAGGCGTTGCCAGAGCAGGTCCCCGGCGGTGCTGAACATCAGGATATGGCTGCCCCACAGAGTGGGGGTGGCAGAGTTCGGGAAGCGTGGGCAGATGACATATACCCCGCCGTTGCCCACGGCAAGCTGGGCCGTGAAGGCATACAGGGTAGCGTCGCTGTCGCTGAAGTACTCGACCTCGAAGAACCTCTGCCACTGCAAGGTGCCGTCGGAGGCGATTTTTGAAAGGTGGTAATGATAAAACCCTGAGTTGGTGGCGACATCACACGGCGCCAGGGAGACGACATAGACAGAACCGTCAGTATCAAAGCCACAGCCGGTGGCGTTGAGGCCGGTATTGGCATCGCCGTACAGGGCGAGGGTGTCGTCCCGCTTGTGAAGAAACCCCTCAATGGCCCGCTTCCACAGGACAACCCCGTCGTTGTCGAGCTTAACCACTAGCCCCGCCGGGATGGCCGCGCCGACGGTGTTCTCGTGGATGGACCCGCAGACAACGATATCTCCTGCCGAGGCGACGTCGATGGCGTAGAGATGCACCGAGTTCTTGGTCGTAGGGTAGCCATCGACATCCGGCAGAGGGTCGCCGATCTGCACCGACCAAGTCACATCTCCGTCGTAAGCAAACGATACCAGATACCCCTTCGAGTACATCAGGGCGTAAGGGTCCCAAGGGCTGTGGAACGTGTTGCCATTATAGATGTTGGCATGGCCGGCCACAACTGCATTGCCGGCACTGTCAGTGTCGACTCCCCAACTGAAGATGTCGTTGATGCCATTTTCGCCGAGCGACAGCCGCCGTTTCCACTTCACCGTGCCGTCGTACTCGAACTTGACCAGGCTGTTGTCGTAGCAGAAATCGTCCCGGTAGATAAAGAAATCAGCGAGGACGTAGACCCCGCCGTGGAGAATCTCGAGAGGGTCCAGAGGTAGAAGCGGGTCGGGGATGGTAGTGTCGATCGCCACCCCGGTACCGGACTCATTGCGGTCCACGGTGCTGTACGTCCCGCCGGTCAGCACCTGCCGGAAGGAAAACCGCCCGTCAGTATTATACTTCAGCAGCGTCGCTTCGTTCGACAGGTCGGAGGTCTCGACCAGGTAGTCCCTGGTCCTGGCGTAACCGACAGCGTAGACATTATTGGCCCCGTCCACGTCGATATCCGACAGCCCTCCACCACCGCTGGCAATGAACACCAGCACGTCGTCGACCGACACGGCCACAGCATACCAGAACCACTCAAGCATCTCCTCTCGCTTGCGCATGGGTGGTATTTCCTCGCCACCACTAGGCTCGACATGGACGACAGCAGTGTCGATACCGAAGACCGACTTGGCGGTGATGGTGACTCCCGGGAACGGCTCGGTTACCTGCTGGTACTGCGTGAGATCGTGGAAGCTCATCAGGTTCTTCAGGATACCGACCCGCGTCAGCGCGAGCTTACGAAGTGTCCTGCCAACGACCGTGTCGCCGGTATAGGAGACCTTGACCGGGACGGTCATTACGCAACCGGATGGTAGAACTCATGCGACTCGTTGATCCCCGACTTGAACTCATGCGACTCGCTGATTGCCTCGCTCTTGGCCCACGACTCGTTTCTTGACTCGGATCCGGAGTAGCTCATGGAGAGGTTGGCGCTCACCCCGCTCAGACCAGCGGCTACCGACTGGGCAGCAAGCTGGGCCATGTCGTTGGAGACCTTCTCCTTCAAGGTGGACTCGGCGGCGTAGGCCTGGATGGTCGCCTCAATCTCGGCGATGATCAGCTTCATCTCAATCTCGGCTTTGGCAATCTTGGCCTTGTTGTCCTCGACTTCAGCCATCTGGTTGGCCGACAGGGCCTTGGTCTCCGCCTCGTAGCCCGAGATCTCCGCCTGGAAGCCGCCGATGATGGCATCGTTGACCCCAGACTTGGCCTTGACCGAGATGTCGAAGACCTCAGCCTTGGCCCGGTAGATATCGACCAGCCCTTTGTTATGCTCCACCACCCCTCGCAGATTCTCGACCTGGGCCTCGATATATGCCTTCTTTGCCTGGGCAGTGGCGACGTAGGCGGTGACCTGCTCAGCGTAGGTCCGCAGGATGGCGTCGACAACCGCCTTGGCATAGTCGAGTGCCCGCTGCGACTCGCCGTCCCGGGTCATGCGCAGCAGCTTCTCCAGCTCCATCGCTTGCTGGATGACGAACTGGGTATTGCGCTGGGCCAGGTCAGCCTGCTCGATCAGGATCTTGCCGTTGATCTCGGCACTGTTGCGGGCGGTCTCAGCAGATGCCTGGGCAAGCCGGCTGGAGAGGGCCCCGGGCGGCATGGTATAGCCACGGGCAGCGAAGTAATCCTCAGCGTCCTGGTAGGCCTTGTCGTCGGCAATAACCTGCCTGGCCATGGCCCGGTCGTAGATCTCCTGCTCAATTACTGCCCCGACCCCGGTGCTGCCGGCGGGGAGGTCTGCAAGGATGCGGGCCAGCAGCGTAGCATAGACATCGGCGGAGAGGGCTCCCTCAGACCAGGTGATGGTGGAGCCGACCGGTGCGGCCGGGGCATCGCCGGGGTCGGCGCCGGAGGCATCGATAACCGGCAGTGCGGCCATCGTCGGCGCAAGCTCGGTGAACGAACCGAAGTCAGTGATGAGGGATGCGAGTCCGGTTGGCAGCGGCCGGGACCCTACTGTGATCGCAGTCGTGGTAAGATCGACGACGATGGGGTCGACGGTCGGCAGAGAGTAAGAGGCGATCAACGAGTTCAAGGTACCAAGGTAGCCGGAGGCTCCGTCGAGCCCGACCAGCCTGACCATCATATCGTTGACCAGGGCCATCGTCGTATCGAACTTCTCGCCGACCATGACATACGGAGAGCTGGGGGAGACTTCCGGCCAGACATCATGCACTTCATTGATCCCGGAGGTGACCGGGGTAACAGGCAGGGTTACTGCCGCAGAGGAAACAAAATCAGCCATAGTGGCCTCCTGTTAAAAATGATGTACCTGAACCTCGTCGAGCGAGAAATCACAGCCCTGCAGATTGACGATCCTGAATGCCCAATACCTGCCCTTGACGTTGCGGTCGAGCTTGACCCGCACCCGCTGCTGGCCAGTGCCGTCGAGCGGAATGGTGTACTCCCGGACAGTGGTCAAATCGGTAGTGACCGTGAGCCGCAGGTTGCCAGTACCTTCGAGGCCGAAGTAGACATAGCGGATACGTTTGTACATCTCACCAAGGTCGACGGTGGGCAGGGTCAATGCCCCGTCAATGGCGGTGCTATCCTCCAGCTGGCCGGTGCCGATCTCATACAGCCCAGTAGCCTTGGTGCCGAACATCTCACCATTGAAATTGACCATCGAACCGTAGCCGTAGTTGGTGAAGGTGCTGGGCGCCCCGGTCTTAAGGTTGACGGCCACGCACTGCGAGCCGACTGCGTTGATGGCGGTCTGATCTGAGACGATGGTTGCCCCGCTGCTGCCGGTCGGGTAGATGAGCCGGTCAGCGGTGACGATCTGCAGATCGCCGGTCTGGGTGCTGACGCACAGCCCCTCGTCGCAGGACCACACCGCGCAGGGTCCGGCCCCCGGCCGCCCGACCTTGTCGCCGTCGACGTAGCCGACGATCTCAGAATATTCATGAGCCGGGGCCTCGACAGCAGTCTTCTGCTCGAACTCCTTGGGATTGGTGCCGGACAGGAAATAGGTGCGGTCGCTGTCGGAGACGAACAGGCCGTCCTTGACCGGTTTGATCATGGTTATATTTGACCCAAACCAGATGAAACAATTGGCGAGGTCAAACTTGCCGTAGGCGAATGGCTCGGAGTAATAGAGGACGTTACCGGTGGCGATCCACATCCTGCCAGCGAAATGCGCAAGGTGGCTACCGAGTGGTGCGGCGGAGAACTGGCGAGTGGTGACCGCTCCGACATGCGATTGCAACGACCAAGCTCGGGAGACACCGGCAGTGATGATACCGTTCTGTAAGGTGTTGGAGTAGTAGGTATCGGTACCGACTTGGCACCAACCAAAGCGCAGCCCCTTGTTCAGACCAGAGCGGACGCCAGTCAGGGCGTGAAGGGTACTCAGTTTGTAGATTGCGGATTCGGACTCATGGTCCTGGACGACGAAGCAGTCACCGCCGTCGCAGAATGCGGAATGAAAAACTCCGGCGGAGAGCAGGGCGGCTCCCAGGCGCCGCGAAGGTCGGCCGGTGTCGTCGATGGTGACGTTGGCTGCCTCAGCCAGTTCGGCGATGCCAGTCTCTCGGTCGATCTTGAGGCGGACCGGGTCGACCCGATTGTTCAGGCCAGGAGTCCCGGTAAAAATGGTAAGCGGATTGCGCATCGAGACTCCCTCTGCTGTTTACGTGCGGTATGCTGGGTCGGACCCGATCCTGGTCTCCTGGTTGTGAAGACGTTGCAGGGCGGTTCGACCATCGGCGACGTAGCCGTTGAAGAACCTCAAATGATCGTCCGATTTCACCTTGTCCTGGGTATCGAGGTCATGATGGATGAGGGCCTTGTGCGCCGCCCACTCGATACAAGCTCGCTGGAACCGAGGCGGAATTTCTGGCGCAGCGGGGGGAGCCGCCCCTCCACCTTCCGGCACCGCCCCAGTTCCAGCAAGGTCGTAAAGACTGTAGCGCCAAACCTGCAGCAGGAAAACCTCATCGTTCTCCGCTGCGGTAGGGGTCGGGAATAGCTGAATGGAACCGGTTGCAAGATCGGTCTGCCAATGGGTCGGCACCCCGGTCGCCTCGGTGTATCCGTACAGAGCGTCCTGGGTAGTGTAAATGTTGCCAGTGCGAACCTTGCCCAATTTCCTGGTGCCGTCCCAGATATCAAGTACCTGAATAACCCTGTCGGGAATAGCGTAGACGGCGATGCCGGTCTGCAGGGTCAGGGTGAAGTTGGTGAGGTCGGTGAAGAACCCGGTTTGTTCACAGAACTTATCCTGCCCCTCCGCCAGATACCTGAGCAGGGTTATCTCTTCCCAAGAACCGTAAGGAATATTTGACTCCCCCAATACCTCCTGTAGTTCTACCAGCATATCCCCACGGGTCATTAGAAGTATTTCCCTCCCTTGACCATCCGCCAGGGGATGGCTGAGCGGTTCTGCTTCATGAGCATCGACTTGCCGGTGGCCGGATCGCGCCGCGGCACATGATGGGCCTCAACGGCCTCCAGCAGGGTGTTGACTACCGAAGGCGGGACCTTTACGTCGTGCTCTCGCAGGATCTGCATCTCATGAAGAAACGGCTTGCCGTTCTTCCTGGTGCCCCCGCAGACGATGGTCTCGTAGTTCGGCTTGCCATCGACCGACTCGATGCGGATGGTCGGCCAGTTATCTCGATCGTCTTCCGGGTCGATGGCTGCGGCCTTGACCGGTGCGTCGGCTTTCTTCTTACTCTTCGCTTCCGGAATCGGCTGGATGTCAATATCTCCCAGGCCCAGATCCAATTCTTCACTCGTTGGCATTACATTCCCCCCGTTAAGATTTAAGATGCTTCTGCTGCAGGACTCAATGAAAGGGAGGGGGATCCCCCTCCCCTGTGGTTGAGGCTTACTCTCAGGCACCCCAGAGTTCGATCAAAAACTGCCCTGCCGTGTAGGTAGCAGCAGTGCCGCCTGCCCCGCCAACAAGATACATATACTTGTCAGCTGCCGGGACAGTAGTAAGAGCGATCTGCGTAGCGGCAGCGGCCGACCAGTTGCCGCCTTTGGTCAACATCGCTACCTCTACAAGGTCGCCGATGGTGGCATCAAAAGCCCCTGTACCTTCTGTGGCCGAGTACAGATCGATGTCGGCGATGCCTCCAGCCGGGGTCTCAAGACAGGTAATCTGGCCGTAGAACAAGGTGCCGTTCTTGGCCGCAGTGATCTGGCCGATGTGCGACACACCGGTATTGCCGATGATGTCGAGATCGGTGGTGGACGACTTGGTGCCAGTCAGGTCGATGAAAATGGTGGTCTTGAAGATGTCACCCTGCTTGACGATCGAAGTCTTGTAGACCGTACCAGTTCCAGCGAAGGCAGCACCCGGAGTCAGGACCTGCGCCGACTGATCACAGGCCTGCGTAAGTTCAGCGGCAGTTATCGGACCAAGTGCCGGGACTCCACTTGCATGGGTGGCGATCTCTTCCGAAATCACCCTGTTCGTAACAAGTTCTCGTACTCTCATAGTGTTCTCCTATCGGCAAAGTCTACGCTCGCCTGGACAAGGATTTTAACGGAAAGCTACCCAGTAAACTACGTCAGCCGCAGTGTCGCAAATGTCGAGGCCCAACGTGAAGCCGTTCGCCGTCAGTGTGATGGCTCCAGCGGCATTAACCGAGATCTGCGTGTCGGCATGGTTGCCGGTGTCGAGCGACGTGCCGGCGTCCATACCCTCAAAATACTCGTAGAAAGCAAGGTTGTTGACATTGACGGCTCTGATGTACTTCGGGACGAACCCAAGCTCGACAGTGACCGCCGCGGCCGGGTTGGCAACGGTGATCTTGCCGGTCTGTGCGTATTGTTTATCCATGGTCTATTCTCCTTAAAGAGAGCGGGGGTTGCCCCCCGCATTGAGGGTCAGAAATTACAGTTCCGGAACCGCACACTCAACACGTGCCATCCAAAGCTGTTGAAGGATGACTGCCGTGAAGTAGGTCTTCCAGCCGACTGAGCCGCGCTGACCAAGAGGATCGGCGCCGCGGGGGGTGTTCGGGTTGAGGACCATCGGTGAGATGGCACTCCTGCCTTTGAGAGGCACGAGTCCGAAAGCGTCCGGAGCGAGATAGATGACCGGGTAGACATCGGCGTTGGTGCCGGTGGTGGAGATCATCGTGGTACCGGAACCGGCTTTTGCTCCGCCGCCGTCAGCCCATGACTCGAAGACTGTCGAGGTGATGTAGCGAACATTGCCGACCGCACCGATCTCACTCTCGTAGGTGGCCTTGTAGTCAACTGCATCCTTGAACCCCTGCAGTTTACTGACAACTATCTCAAGATCTGGATGAATCAAACCGATGAAGGAGGCCGGTACGTTCTCAGTGTTGAAGTTCGGAGAACTGGAGATCTTCGAGGTGAAGGGCCGCGCCAGCTGTCGCTTGAGGCCACGGATGGCCTTCTGCTGCAGGTTGAGGGTGAGGGGGGTGTTGATGTCGGTCCTGGCTGAGCCGTTGGCCCTATACAAAGTGGTGCCGGCCTTGAGAATGCCAAAGGCAACCGTCTCGACGGTCAGGGCAGCCTGCTCGCCGATCATCGCCGAGTATTCCATCAGCACCGGGTCGGTATGCAGGTCAGCGATCACGTCGGTCAACTCGAGGAAGTCACCGTACTGGGCGAGGGTCGCCGTGTAATCGGTAACAGTCGGCTGACTGCCGGTCGGGGTGATACCCTCGGTCAGGGCGGTGGTGGCTGCGGCCAGACGCTCATACCGGCGGAACTTCTGGGTGTTGGTCTGGTTCTTGCCAAGCGGCTTGGACTGGCCGAACTGCTGGATGACCAGATGCGGCTGACCTCTCTTCAACATCTCTACCGCCGCGCTTGCTGCTACTGCCGGGGAAATATCCCCGTAAGTCGTTTGTGCCATGATGTTCCTCCTCTGGCTGGGTTTGGTTACGCCGTCGCGGCGAACTTCTCAAAGGCCCCGTCAAAATCGTTGGGGTCAACTGCGGCTCGCCC
>Ga0209727_1001255_pt1 | contig 21650 bp, 14 predicted proteins | sample RifGroC1_FD_183995 | JGI IMG/M metagenome (GOLD analysis project Ga0209727, IMG submission 183995) | Groundwater microbial communities from Rifle, Colorado, USA - Groundwater C1 (SPAdes) (version 2) | ecosystem: Environmental > Aquatic > Deep subsurface > Groundwater | place: Rifle, Colorado...
AGGAAGTTGGGGTTGAAAGTTTGGCCGCTGGCTTATAAAAAAGCCAATTATAAGCTATACTTTATAATAGAACCTATTAATTTTTAACCTATTTTGCCTATGTTTTGGGGAACAATCTTGGTTGTCATTGGGCTAATCGCCTTGTTAAAGAATTTAGGGTTTATTACGGCCGGAGTTTGGGAGGTAACCTGGCCAATTTTATTGATTGCTTTGGGAGTTTCTTTATTAGCTAAAAAACGGGGTAACAATCATTTACCTTGGTGTTCTTGCCCGGATTGCACCACCAAGCAGTCTTAGGAAAAATCATGACCACACTTTGGACACGAATTTTTTTACTCGGTAGCGTTTTGGGAGTAACGATTAGTTTGATTTTAGTGTCGCTGACTGTTTGGTTGGAAGGGTCGGCGCGGCCGTTAGTAACTATGCCGAATATCAGAGAAGAATATGTAGCGAAATTAGTACCGATTCAACAATCATTGAATTCAGTAGTGGAGCGTCAATTAACTGCCGCTGATCAGGCCGAACTATCAAACTTAAGACTGCAGCTTTTAAATTTAACTGTACCAGCTGAAGCTAAAGAATTTCATCTTACCCTCGTGCTTAAATTGAATCAACTGGAAGATCTATTGGTCCAAACACCAGCCAAGTCAGCCAGTTCATTAGCTAAGCTGCAGACAGAATTGCGTACATTATTAGCTGAACATCAATGGTGAAATAATTATGAGCTTTTTGAAATCGTCCCAAAAAGATATTGTCGGTTTTTTAGGAAAGAGATTTATTAATTGGAAGGTAATTAGCGGTGGACGTAGCCGCTGGTGGTGGCGCTGGTTGGTAGCTGGGGCCATATTAATTCCTTTAGGGCTTGATTGGTATAATCCATTTTTATTGCGTTACGCCATTTTAATTGAAGCGGTAATATTCATAGTCGTGCTTTGGTTGCAATGGTCTGGTTGGGGCAGACTGCTTTCTTGGTTAGCTGCTAGCCTAGTTTTACTGTGTTACTGGGCCAGCACCTTTTTTTTGTGGTTGTTTCTAGAAAATTTTTGGTACCGCCTGGTAATTTTGGGATTAACCGCGTTTTTCACCTGGTGGTATTTGCGGGAATGGCAGCGATTACGCCTGACTTTATTTTTGGGCGAAGCTGGCGCTGGTTCCACCCCCACCTTAGTATTAGGCTTTATTAGTTGTTTTGCCTTTGGCTCTTCCGCCCAAAGTTTTCTAGTTTTTCTTAGCACACCGCTTTGGCAGTTGATTTTGGCTTTTTATTTGCCGATAGCCGCTTTAATTATTTGCTTCGTTTATGCCAGCGGTTGGTCGCTTATCAAACATTGGCCTTACTGGTTTAGTGGCCTTATAATTATGTTACAGATGTTTGTTTTAGTTACTTGGTGGCCGACTAGTTTTTATGTCGTCGGTTTTACGTTAGCAGCTTTATTTGCTTTATTAGCTTTAGTCTTAAGGCAGGAAGCTCAAGGGTTTGTTAACCGTCGTTTTTTTAGTCGCGAGTTATCCTTGGCTTTGGCCGCTTTATTTTTAGTATTATTAAGCGCCCGTTGGTTTTAAATATATGATTCCATCCCCGCCCGCTACTGAATACGAAAAAGAAATCCGCGCGCTTTACCGCGAACGTAATGAACGCACCTTTGGCCATGAGCCCAAGCCGCCTAAAAAGTCGCACCGCTGGTTAGATTTTATTGTTCTATTGATTCTAATATCCGTTTTTAGTATAACCTCTAGCTTGGTTATTTATCTTTGGTTTATACCGCAATTTTCTTTACAATTTGCTGAACAAAATTCTCACACGGTTGTCGCTCAGCCAGAACTAGCTGATGATTTTACTAAGCAACTAATCGGATCTTCGGCTACTGTTTTTGCCGCCAGGTCAATTAAGGCTGGCGCGTCACTAGCCGAACAAAGCTATTTAAGTAGTGAGGCCTTAGGCCAAGCTTTTGTTCTTTCTAGCGATGGCTGGTTGGTGACTACTCAGGCAGTAGTTAGTAATACTAAAGGCAATTATGTGGTTGTGCCGGCTGATGGTCGGGTTTATCAAGCCACAGCGGTGGCTTTAGATCCGGTCGCGCCCCTGGCTTATTTAAAAATTGAGGTGCGAAATTTAACGGCTATCCCATTTGCCAGCCAAGAAGATATTTTAGTTAATTCGCCAGTATTAGCCCTTACTGGAGAAACTCAAGGCTCGGCGCGTAGTTGGTATTTGCGTTATTTAGCTAATGTGGCCACTAGAACACCCCTAGCGACTCGTGCAGAATTACCCACCTCAAGCGAAACTTTGCCTGATCGTTTTATTTTAGATCAGGCTTTGCCGGCAGGCAGTAAAGGCGCGCCAGTCATTAATATGGAAGGCAAAGTTGTGGGATTAGTAGCAGATTATGGGGGCTCCTTACGCGGCTTAGTGCCATTAATTAATTTATTACCAGCAATGGACACGCTTTTTTCTGAACAAAAAGTTCGCCGTCCACTATTTGGGGCAACTTATATCCAAACTGACTGGCTGGTAACTACCGAGCCAATAAATTCGTCTGGGGCAATTTTAGTGAGCAATGCTAAGCGGGCGGCGGTAGTAAGCAAAAGTCCAGCCGCGGCTGCTGGCTTAAAAGAAGGTGATAAAATTTTGAGTGTAGCTGGAGAGAAATTTAGTTATTCAAGCCTTTCCTTGGTATTACAGCGCTATCGGCCAGGCGACGTCATTGAGTTAACTATTGAACGGGCCGGTAAGGAGCAGGTCGTCAAAGTTACATTGGGAGAAATAGCGGGTGAATACTATAACGCTGAAACCAAATAAATAGTAATTAAAAAATTAATTAATTCAACAACTCGCCTATGTCACAAACAAAACCGTATTATAAATTATTGTGGTTAGGTATTTTTATTTTATTATTGCCCGTCATTGTTTCAGCTCAACAAACAGCACCGCCAACCCCTAGTGGCGTATCATATACCGCGACTTCTAGTTATATTAGTATTTATTGGAATGATGTTGCTGGGGAGGATAGTTATAAAATTGAACGAGAGATTCAAGGATCAATGTCATGGACAGTAGTAGCTAATCCAGGGGCCAACAGTACTTATCATAATGATTCCAGTAATATAATCTCTGGCACAATTTATAATTATAAGCTCTATGCTTGTGCCGGAACTATGTGTTCTGAGCCAGCCTGGTTAATGAGTGTACAAGCCGGCTCAACTGGTGGCAGTACACCCTCGGCCCCCAGTTATATAAATGCTAATGTCTCAGGTTCAGCTGTAAATTTAAGTTGGGGAACAGTCTCCACCGCTACGCATTATAATGTTCAACGTAGTACTTATCCTACTGCTGCGAGCTGGACAGGAGTTTGCTCAACCGAAGGGTCAAATAGTACTAGTTGTTCTGATAGTCCTAGTAATGGGACATATCAATATCGGGTAGAGGCTTGCCAATCTGGTTATGGCTGTTCTGGCGCTTGGAATGGTCAATATGCTTATACAACAAGTGCTGTAACTGTCGGCGGTGGTAGTGGCAATACTTGCACTGGTTTAACACTCACTACTAATAAAACTTCCTATACTATAGGAGAGGACTTAAGTTGGACTTGGTCTTGTTATTCTGGTGTAGCTACATCTTATGCAATTGAGCTTGTAAAACCAGATAACAGTGTGTGGCCTTATACTAATGGAACATTTGGAACAGGCCAGAGTTCATATAGTGGTAGTTTCGGAACAGGTAATTTATTAGTCGGTATCCATACTTTGCGCGCTTGCTTTACTGTTGGTTGTCCTACAGTTAATGCCAGTGCTGTTTTTACTATGACAAGTTCGGATGGTGGTGGAGGCGGCAGTTTAACCGCGCCCTATCTCACAATTACAACCAGCGGTATGACAGCCAATCTTACCTGGACCGACCCTTCAGGTAATGCCGAAACCGGCTTTAAGATTTTCCGGCGTTACACTGGCAGTTCCTGGCCAACAACACCAATATTTACTCAACCACCCAATATAACAACTTATACCGATACCATAACCACTTCAGGTAGTTATGAATATAAGGTTCAGGTGTATACCAGCACTGCTTCCCAAGATTCCAATACAGTTACTGTTAGTGTTGGTTCGGGCGGTAGTTTAACAGCACCATATTTGAATTACACTGTCAGTGGCATGCAGGTTTACCTTAGCTGGACTGACCCTTCCGGTAATGCTGAAAGCGGTTTCCGTATTTACCGGAAACTTTCTACAGATAGTACCTGGCCAACTACAACTCTAGCTACATTAGGACCGAATGCAATTGTTTATACCGATACCATGCCAACTACTGTTACCTATAATTACAAGGTTCAAGTTTATACCAGCACTACGTCGCTAGATTCAAATTCAGTAGCTGTTACTGCTGGTACTAGTGGTGGCGGTGGGGACGGCGCTAGTTCACCGCCAGCGCCAGGAATGCCCATTGGTCCAGTTGCAGTTGCCACCGGCACTAGTGCCAGCTATGCGGCTATGCTTTATGATCAGATGAGCGCCGGCACCAGATTGTATATGCAAATGAGAGCTATTTTTGACTGGGGTGATGGCACCACTTCAGAAACGTCACTGATTTATCCCGAAGCCTCGGGCACGATGTCGCCCTCCGTAACCCATACCTGGAGCACAGCCGGAACGTATAATGTCCGGGCTAAGGCTCGTAGTGTTGCCGGGGTAGATTCAGGCTGGTCAGGTAATTTAGCAGTAACAGTTGGCGGTGGTACCAGCGGAACTTGTACTGGTTTGAATTTAACTTTAAATAAAACAGCTTACGCCATTGGTGAGAATGTTGATTACACCTGGGCTTGTACTCCTGGTGGTACGGCTACTTTTGTTCAAATGCAATTACTAAAACCAGACGGGAGTGTAGTTATTTACAATACTTACTCTGGTGCAGGCCAAAGTTCAATGAGTATGGGTTTTGGCACAGCCAACCTGACGGCCGGCAGCTATACCTTGCAGGCCTGCTTCTCGGCAACTTGTTTGCCAGTTACCGCTAGTGCACCTTTTTCTGTAAGTACGAGTACAGTAAATGCTCCGCCCGCGCCGAGCGCTCCCCAAGGGCCATCAGTCGGCTCAGTTGGCCAAAATATATCTGTTACCGCTAAGCTTTACCCTTCAACTAATACCACGAGTGAATCCCTACAGGCCGTAATTGATTGGGGCGACAATACTTATTTCAGTTTTAGTGAATTTATTGAAGCTACCACCACTGGAGCTTATTCACCATCAGTTACGCACACTTATGCGGCGTCCGGTACTTATAATATTCGCGCTAAGGCGAGGAATAGTGCTGGCCAAGAATCAGGCTGGTCAGGCAACCTAGCTATTACCATTAGCGGCAGTAGTAGCGATGCCCCCCTAGCGCCATCTAATTTAAGCGTTGTTTATACTACAACAGCCAATATTAAATTACATTGGATAGATAATGCCAATAATGAAGATAAGTTCAATGTTGGTAAAAAATTATCAACTGCGGCCACTTGGTCCACGGCTTATGAAGTCCAGCTGCAAGCCCCGGACATTACAATTTACGATGATACCATGGTAACCAGCGGCACCACCTATGATTATCGCGTGCAAGCTTGTCGCTCTGGCTCTGGCTGTTCAGCCTATACTTATTTAAGCGGCGTTACGGCCGGTTCAGCTGACAGTAATCAATATCGCGCCGTCACAGTTAAGATGGCCAATAATGCTATTGTGCCTTACGGTGCCGTAACTTTTGTACGTGATGGCACTTTATTAACCGCCAGTTTAATTAATTCTTCCAGTACAATTATTTATTTATTACCTGGTGAATATGATATGCAGCCAGGTTTTCCAGGTGTAAATAGTGAGGCCATAGTACTTGCCGGGCAGTATGTTAATAATCGTAAATTAAACATTGGCAGTTATAATACCGAGGTTCAAGTAACCATCCCCGTACGTCTACCGGTAAATTTTATAGTGAATAATTCAGCTGGCGAACCGATTACTGAGGCTAATGTGGTTGTCAATATTACAGGTACTACTGCTTATGCTTCCACTTATACAGATAGCGCAGGCACAGCCTGGCTGCAATTACCCGCCGGCACCTACCAAGGACTGGTAAATAAAGGAGGTTATTTAACAAAGAATACTAGCTGGACAGTTTCTGAAACTGCCAAAGAATTTATTATTACCCTTGAATCATTACCCCGTAAGGTTACGGGCAAAGTGTTAGCCGGTACTACAGCCAAAGCCAATGCCATTATCAGGGCAGTAAATGTAGATGATGGCTCATTAGTTATTGTAAATTCAGATAGTGCTGGTCAATATGCAATATACTTAAAGATTGGTAACTGGCGTTTGTATGCCATAGCTGATGGTTATGCCGAAGGTGATAGTGGCACGGTTACATTAAGCAGTACTGACCAAACTCGTGATCTTACCTTGGGGGCGCTTAAGCAATTAATTCAATCAAGTGCCAATATTGTGCCAACGGTGAGTGTTACTGTTACGGCCGCTGAACTTGGGGTGTCAGTTGGTTTGCCCGCCAATTCCTTGGGTGGAGGTTCTTCTGCCACGGTTACAATCAGAGAAAGCACCCAAGCAGTTACAACGGCGTTAGCCGCTCCTTTGCCCCGCAGTGTACGTGATGTTACCGCTTCCAGCGGCGGTCAGATTATAACTAATTTAGCTAGTTCGGCTTCAATTGAATTAAGTTATACTGATAGCGATTTAACTAGTTTGGGGGTTGGCAGTTCTGATAGTAATGGACTTAAGGTGGCTTATTGGAATGAAACAAATAATGAGTGGCAAGTTTTAACCAGCGTAGTTGATACTGCTAATCGTAAAGTCAGAGCCGCGACCAATCACTTTACTTTGTTTGCTATTGTTTTACCGTTCTTAGCTCAGCCAGCCGCCGCTGAAACTACCACACCGCCAACAACCCCAGTCTCAGGCGAGGCCCGCGCCACTCAGCTGGCAACAATAATAGCTGAAGGTACCAAAGTATATGTTAGTTGTTCAGAGTGTTTAGCTACGAGCGTTAATATGAGCCGTGATGAAGCTTTGGAACAAAAATATAACAAGGATATTGTAGCTAGAGTAGTTGGTACCGATATCATAACGGCCGGTGCCAAAACAATTATTTTAAACTTTGTCACTTATGGTACAACTACCACCATTGCCTTAGGTGCGGGCGAGCGCGGCGGTGTGGTTTCCAGTTTCCGATCAGCTTATGGCCATCTGCCCAATTCTGAATATGAATGGCAAGAAGTTTTAAAAATTGCCAATGGCCGCTGGCCAGGCACGCTTCTGCCTGAACGCGAGCAGGCTATGAAAACGACCTTTAGTAAAATTTATTTGCGTGAAGCAGTGGTATCGCAAGCTAATGATAGTGCCGCTCTCTCAATTATGGCTTATGGTCTGCGTTCAGCTAAACGTAATTTAAATTCAGAGGCTTCAGCTATTACTTCATTCCGAGCTATTTATGGCTATTCGCCCAGTAGCGCTACCCACTGGGATGCAGTGCGAGCGGTTGCTTATTCTGGGGCTAAGCGTTAATAAAAAGGGCTGTGAGCTTGTTCAGAGTCATTACTAGTCGGGTCGAGCGCAAGCTGGCGTTGTTGTTGTCGCTGGTGTCGGTTTTAGCCTTATCAATCTTAGGTTATTTGGCTGTGCAAACTGTAACCTTAGCGCGCCAACAAAATGTGGCTGAGCTAGAATGGCAATTAACAAATCAATCAGTGGATAGATTACGGAAGTTTATTGATGATAAAATTGAAAATTTCCGCATTGTGGTAGCTGACCCTAATGTTAATGCCATTGGTTATGAGCAACAAACCTTCATACTGGAAGGGCACTTGGCTGGTGACTCCAGTTTGGTTGAACTTTCTTTTATCCAACCAACTGACGGTTTTGAAACTGCCAGGGTAGTTCGGGGTTATGACAAGCCAATTCATCGGGTGTTAGGGTTGGATGAACCAGCCGTGGCTGCCGCCTTAAAGGGTGAGAATTATTTTGGCCCGGTATTTTTCTCTGATAATGAGCCCAGGATAGTATTAGCCTCGCCGGTAACTAATCAACAAGGGGTAGTCATTGGCTTGTTGCGCGGGGAAGCAAATTTGACCACTGTATCGCCCCTTGTGGCTCAAGCAAATTTAGGTGAGAGCGGGTATCTATATGTGGTGGATCAATCTGGCCGAGTAATTGCCTCATCTAGTGTTTTGTCTAACCGCTTATCGCGAGGGACTGATCTTAAGCGCCAGCCATTTGTCAGTCAAGTATTATCTACCGGTTTAGCCCCAGCCCTGAATACCGCTACTATTTATAATTCAAACATAGCTCGGGAAAAAGTTTTTGCAGTTGGTCGCACTATTCCTAAATTCGGCTGGGCAGTGGTAGTAGAATGGCCAGAAGCCGAAGCCATGGCGGTGGTCAGTGAAGTGGTGGGGCGCTTGGTTGCTGGTACTTTTATTTTGTTATTAGCCCTTGTTATTGTAAGTTTGTGGTTAGCGCGTAAAATAACTAAACCATTGCGTCAGTTAACTACAGCTGCCGCTCAAATTGGGCAAGGGAAGTTTGATGTAGTGCTGCCCACAGCTAGTCAAGATGAGGTTGGGGAATTAGCACGAAGTTTTGGCATCATGACGCAAGGCTTAAAGGAATTAGAGCGTTTGAAGGATGAATTCGTCTTTATTGCCGCGCACGAACTCCGTACGCCAGTTACCGCTATCCGCGGTTATGCCGAAATGCTGGGTGACGCTAGTAAAGATTTGCCAGAGCAAGCTAAAGAATTCGTAACACGATTACAGCAATCCGGTGGCCGTTTGGCAATTTTGGTAAATGATTTGCTGGAAGTTGCCCGTTCTCAAGCCGGCCGATTAAAAGTTCAAACTTCACCCCAGGATATAGTAGCTATAATTTCTGCTACCTTGGCGGAGTTAAAATCATTAGCCGATGAGAAAAAACACATCATTGTTTTTTCGCCGCCGCCACAACTACCCCAGGTCATGGCTGACAAGGATAAATTGCAGGAAGTTTTGGTAAACTTAGTTGGTAATGCCATTAAATACACTCCACCCCAGGGCAAAGTTGAGGTTGGCTTAAGAATAGAAGGCGATAGTGTGGTTACCTGGGTGAAAGATAATGGCATTGGCATAACAGCAGAAGATCAAGCTAAACTTTTCCAACGATTTTTCCGAGTGGAGTCAGACGAAACCCGTAATATTCAAGGCACCGGCTTAGGGCTTTTTATTGTCAGGCAAATTATTGAGCACATGAATGGCCGCATTTGGGTGGAAAGCACTAAAGGCCAGGGCAGTACTTTTTTGTTCGCCTTGTTGGCGGTTAAATAATTTATATAAAAATTCAACTGGCCGGTTTTTTGGTTATTTTTTATTGACAGATAGCCCAAAAAGCGCTATAGTATAGGCGTAAAATAAACATTAAAGCCTTTTTAGGGCTAATAGTAATCCCACGGAAAAATAACGCGGCCTTACTTATAAAGGATATTATATATGCTCAGGCGCATTTCATTTTATTCACTCGTAGCGTTGGGTATTTTTTTGTTGGCACAAAATTATGCTTATGCCGCCACGGTTTACCAATGGGATAATCCGTCTTATCCCTATCTTTACCCAACCCCAACTGTCTTGGGTGAAACGACTGTGGCTGAAGCCGACGCCTTAGCCACGGAAGCACCTGAGCCAGCTTTTGCCGTCACGGCACCGCAAGGCGGCGAGGTTTGGCGGGCCGGTGAAACCTATGCTATTACTTGGACTAATCCAACATATTTGAATAATTATCTGCGCTACCTAAAAGCAGTTCATGTTGCTACTGGTGCCACAATAAATATTAATGACGGTGATAACCTTAATTTGTTAGAGGGTGGAAAAATATCTTGGACTGTTCCATCTGATTGGCCTCTTTCCGGTAAATTTAAAATCAGAGTTGGAGTACAGCCAGAAAGCGATGCTACACCTTATACTGATAGCGGCATAATTAATATTGAGGCAAAAGTTACCACACCGCCCTCAACCTTATTAGCTGTTACTGCACCCCAAATTGGCTCTGTCTGGCAGCCTGGTGAAACTCATGGCATTACTTGGACAAATTCAACATCGCTAAATACTGGTAAACAAAAAATACAAGCGGTTCATGTGTCAACTGGTACTATTTTGAATATTACAGATAGTAACACTACTAAAACTTTAGCTGACGGCGTTATGTCTTGGACGATTCCAACTGACTTGCCTGTGTTTGGCGATTTTAAAATAAGAGTTGGAACACAATTAGCTGATAATACTGCACCCTATGCCGATAGTGGTGTGATTAAGATTGAAAAATCCACTACCGGCAGTGATATTACCCCACCAGTTAAAGCCGCTTTAATTGTGACAGCGCCCAAAGGCGGTGAAGTTTGGAAAGCTGGTGAAACTCATACTATTACTTGGTCCACGCCTTGGTTTTTACTTAACTATTTGCGTTATCTTAGTGCAGTCGAAGTTTCATCCGGTAGCACTCTAAATATTAATGATGGTAATAATCTCAAACTTTTAGAAGACGGCACCATGAACTGGACTATCCCTGCTGATTGGCCCCTTTCCGGTCAATTTAAAATTAGAGTAGGAGTTCAGCCAGCTGGGTATAATACACCTTATGATGATAGCGAAATAATAACTATTGAGGCACTGCCATCAACCGCTTCACCAATTACTGTTACTTCGCCTAAAGTAGGTGACAATTGGCTGCTTGGTAGCAAACATGTAATTAATTGGCAATGGATAACAGAAAATCCTATTTTAGAAGCTGATCCAGTAAAAATTACCCTAGGTCCACCCGCGTCAGCTTGCCTTGATTCTATCCCGCCTTGTCTGCCGCTGGTAGTACAATCATATACAATTGCCGAATCAGCGCTAGATACTGGAACTTATTCTTGGACAGTTCCGGCAGAATTATCCGCCCCGTATCTGGGCACTCAAGTAATTACAGTTACTAAAATAAAGACGAATATTAGTGGCAAGAGTAGCCAGTTTACTATCGGAGTTAAGACTGAATCGACCACAACATCTGTTAGTGAACCCATTAAAACTACTACGGCCTTGGATTTAGCAGAAATTACTGCTGATGCCACGGCTGCTAGTAGTGGTGTGTCAGCACCAGCTAGTATGTCAACTTCAGCCCAAGCTTCAGCCCTAGATACTGCTAAGACTTTGGTGAAAAAACTAGATGCCAAAACAGCTACTGTTGAATCAACTGAAATTAAGATGACCGTGGAAGAATTTATTGCTTATGGTACATCAACTACTTATAAACTTGGTGCGGGCGAGCGGGCCGGGGTAGTGGCAAGTTTTGTTGAAGCGTTTGATAAGCTGCCCTCAACGTCTGCTGATTGGCAGGATGTAATCAAGATTGCTAATGGCCGCTGGCCAACCCTACGTAGTACGACTCAAGAAACGGCCGCGGCTGTTAGCTTCAAGGAGATTTATAAGCGAGAGCCGCAAAGGGATATCAGCAAATATGATGATGCCGCCTTGGTGGTTATGGCTTACGGTTTGCGCCCAGCCACCAGAAGCTTAGTTAATGAAGCCGCCGCTATTAAATCATTCACTTATGAATTTGGTCATGCGCCATCTTCCACCCAGGAATGGGATATTGCGCGCGCCATTGCTTATTCTGGTGCTAGCCGCGAGCTTAAGGTCACTAATGAGCCTGATGCTGATCAGGATGGTTTATCTGATGCGGATGAAATTAAATATAAAACAGATCCCAAAGTAGCTGACACCGACGCTGATGGTTATACCGATGGGATAGAGGTACAGAACGGTTATAACCCATTAGGTGCAGGTCTATTAAGTCAGTAATTAAGAGAATAAGCAGATGTTTGATGAATCTATAGTGGAAAATATATTAAGTAAATTTTCTGCTAATCCAGATACCATCTTCCTTATATTAATGGCGTTATCTATTTGGGCCATTCCCTGGAAAGGCTGGGCCTTGTGGCGGGCAGCGCGTTTACAACAAAAGTGGTGGTTTATTGCTTTGTTGCTAGTTAATACTGTTGGTATATTTGAGATCTTGTATTTGTTTGTCTTTAGTAAAATGACAGCTCCAACTAAAACACCAACCCCGCCACCGCCAACTGCACCAGTTATGTAGTATTTGATCAAACACTGCCCCGAGTATAACGGGGCAGTGTTTTGCTTTTACTTAGAAAGGTGTGCGACCGCTGGACAATTGTTTTATTTTGTAGTAGGGTGTAGCCACAAGATATTAAACAAACATTGTTTCATAAATTTAAAAGGAATAAATAATGAAAGAGAAGAAGCTTGCAAACCGGAATGTTACCGTTACCGTTGCCTTTATTGGCTTTATAGTAATTTTTATTGGAGTGGCTCAAATCAGCCCACCTCATAATAAAGGGTTAACATTAATTAGTTTTATTTGTATAGCAGTTGGTGTTATATTATTTCTTGTCGGAATTTTTCGTGCTATGCTTTTAAAGCACAAGTCATAAAAATAATTTGAAAATACTTACCAAAGCCAGTTACTGTCAAGTAGCTGGTTTTAATTTTAATAACCCTTCTTATTTATAGCTGCTTTTTAATATCTTCTTAGCAGAGGGTAGGGGGCTCAGAGTGGCGAAGCCCGCCCCCTACCCTCTGCACTTCCACCCCCGGCACGCTTCAGACAGGGTGCGCCTGGTGAGGCCAAACGAACTTGCTATGCGTAACGACCATAACACGCAAGTTCTGAGGGCCTCACTCCGGCTCCAAAATTTATTTGCCGCCCTGTTGTTGGTTCAGCTAACAAAGCGGAACCTGAACGAGCGTCCGGTAGTCGCGTGTTATGGTGGTTCAGCATAGCGACTACCAGCGAGTGAAGGTAGCTTTGTCTGAACCGAAGACCGAGGCGGCGATTCTTGAGCCACTTCTTTTAAAGAAGTGGCTATTAGGTACTATTCCGGCGGGCGGGGGGAGTATTTGCGGTTGCTGATGCGCCACTTTTCCACATACTGCCCCAAACCAGTTCTAGTCAGGTTGCCGCGGCGGCGGGTGGAAGCTTGGGACCAGGTAAGTACGCTTTCAAAATTAAGCTTATACCTGCCCCTCACTACCACATAGGAAATTAAGTCAGCCTTAATAGCCTGGCGGATTGTTTTTGTGGATAACCCAAACAGCTTACTGGCTTCACTAACTGATATACGAATAGGGGAGGCAGACATAGGGTAATAATAAAATAATTAATTATTTATTAAAGTATACATTATTCTACACTATAATGCCAAGTATAGTTAATTATTCTTTTAATTTAGGGCTTTTCCACATATATAAAACGTTACTATTCAGGCTAAGTAGCGTTTAACTTAGTAGATAATTTAAAGAATAATACCCTTGCAAAATATGCCTAAAATATGTACAGTAGCAACTATGCGTTGTAACATTTAGCCTCAAATAACCGTCTTATTATATGAAGCTATCGCGCAGGATTGAGGACCAGATCCTGCTTTTAAAAATCAAGCACGGTGATCAAGAGGCCTTTGCTATTATCTACGACAAGTATGTAGATGCCTTGTTTCGTTTTGTTGTATTCCGCGTTAGAAGCGAAGAAATCGCTCAGGATATCACATCGGAACTGTTCTTAAAGATCTGGCAGCATATAACTACCTCACCGACGAATGTTGAAAATTTACGCGCCTTTTTATATCAGATGGCCCGTAACTTAGTGGCTGATCATTACCGCACCACCCAGGAAACCCTACCTTTAGAAGAAGCTATAGAAGTTGAAGGTAGCGGCGCCAAAGATTTGAATGTGCGCCTGAGTTTAGCTGAAGTGGAAAAGGGCTTAAGTAATTTGCCAGGTGAATGGCAAGAAGTAATCATCTTAGCTTATATTGAAGGTTTTAAACACGCCGAAATTGCCGCTGTTATTGGCAAGAGCCCAGCCGCCACTCGCGTACTCTTGCACCGGGCCATTAAAGAACTTAAGCGAATATTGAATCAAGCAACCTATTAAATGAATAAGGATAATTTAATTCACCAGTTGCACGAACTCGGGAGCATTAAACGAGCGCCGGCTTTGTGGCGTGAGCAAACCCGCTCACGTTTATTGAAACAAATCGAAGTTACAGCTTTTAAGCCTTTTAGTTTGGCTGAAAGGCTGGTTTATGGTTGGCAGCAAACTCGGTTAACCCTAGCACCAATGCACCTAGCTCCAGTTATCGCCACCGTATTAATAATGGTAATAGGCTACAGCCCGTTTTCGGCAGCTTTAGCTACTAGTTTACCAGGCAGCCCATTGTATCCGGTAAAGCGCCTGGCAGAAAAGTTTGAACTTTCCCTGCGCTCATCTTCTGATAGCCAAGGTTTGTTTTACCTCACACTAGCTGGCCGCCGATTAAGTGAGGTTAAAACAGTGTCAGGGGCTGATGTGGCCACCCAAGCTGAGCTATTCAGGGATTACAATATTAATCTTGGTTTTGCCCAAGCTAGTTTGGAAACCGGTTTGCCTTCAACTGATTTGGCTAAAACTTATGATCAAGCCACTGATATTCTAGCGGCTAATCTTAATGTGTTAACCCCGGCGCCAGCCAACCGCCAAGTTTACAAAGTGGCCTTAGATTTAACTAGCAAAGTTTCTTCTCGCGCCTTGGCTTTATTAGTTTCCCAGCATGGCAGTAATGGTGATGGTGTTAGATCAGCTGAGGTGGCTAATCGCTTAGCTACGGAGATTGCCAAAGTGGAAGCCAAACTGGAAGGAGTGGAAGCTAAAATACAGCTATTCCCGGAAAATTCACCGGCCCCGCGCGTGGTTATTACTTCCAAAGCCACGGTCGTGCCTGTAGCCGAAGCTTCCAAACAAGCTAAAGATAACTTAGCCGAAGCTAAAGAGCTGATTGCCCGCAATGAGTTTGGTTTAGCTTTGCAAAAAGTGCAGGAGAGCGAAGACTTAACAGCGAAAAGCGAAGCCGCCGTTACTGAGGAAGAAACAACCACTGAAGAAGAGGCTAAGTCAGAAACTGAATTAGAAGAAACACCTGCTACTGAAACAGGTGAAGTTAAGGGTGATAGTACTGAGCCAACAGAAGATCCAGCTAAGCCAACTAGCGAAGTTGTGCCTCAGCCAGAATCTGGTGGCGCTGGGGAAGCAGCTGAGCCAACACCCATACCACAGCAGTAATTTCAAATATTAAAGTTCCAATAATAAAGTAGAAGTCATTCCCGCGTAAGCGGGAATCCAGAACTGATGGCTAGAAATTACTACATATATATACTTGCAAGTAAAAAGAACGGAACGTTGTATATTGGTATAACAAATGATTTGACCAGAAGGGTGTATGAACATAAAACTGATGCGGTGGAAGGTTTTACAAAAAGATATGCAGTCCATACGCTGGTGTACTACGAACAAACATCTGATCCGGTCGCCGCTATCACCCGCGAGAAACAGCTCAAGAAATGGCGTCGGATATGGAAGGTAGCATTGATTGAAGAAAAGAACCCTGGCTGGCGAGATTTGTATGAGGAGTTGCCTTAAAAACATAAAGTCATTAAAAACAGAAAAGTCATTCCCGCGTAAGCGGGAATTCAGAACGATTTTCTGGATGCCGGATCAAGTCCGGCATGACAGTACTACTAGTGTGTCATTCCCGCGTAAGCGGGAATCCATAAAAGTAATTGATTTGTAATTTGATATTTGTATTTTGAAATTTCGAGAGCCCGCGTCTTCGGCTGAAAATTTCGGCCTCGGACGCGGGGTCTCTCGGACCCCCCGTCTGTTCTTTAAGAAAATAAAGTAGTAAGCGAGAGCGAAGCCTAAAGTTAGAAACTTGATTGGCGAAAAAGCGCGCCACAAAATTCTTTTAGGGCTATTCATTCTCTGTCTGGCTGGGTTTAACCCGCAATCCGTTGTTACAACAGAGTAGTTGTTATAACGGAATAAAGGTTGGAAAGCGCGCTTTACAAATTTTATTTGACATTTGTCATTTGAAATTTGATATTGCGTATTCGCTTTTTCCTCCCATGGGCGGCTTGATTAAGAATGCAATGTTCTCTTAAGAAAAAATGGTAGCTTTGGCCTGTCAGGCCTAATCTATAGTGCCTTCACTTTTTGCTCTACTTAATTTTTAAAAACAGATGACGGATAGTCCTCCGGTAATGGTTTGCTGGCGCCTTGCCACTAGTGGCTAGCCTGCCTGACGGCAGGCAGGGAACTAGGAACCATCTGCCAATCCAAAGGTCGAGTCGCCCCGAAGCGTTAAGCTTTAGGATACGATGAGGATGAGTTCCATCTTAAATTCATTCACGAGCCTAGAACTTGCGAACACTTAATTTAGTTTTGCTAGCCAAAACTCGTGAACAAAAGGATTATATAAATAATGTCTAATTTAAAAAAGCTTTTCTTCGTCGCAGTATCTGTCATGACAGTCTTCGGCGTAGTCGGTTTTGTTCCTTCCGGAGCAAGTGCCGCTACTGCTGGCAGCCTGATCAAGATGGCCGGCAACAGTGCCGTGTATTACTTTGACGGAACAAAGCGCTATGTCTTCCCTCAGGAGAATGTGTACAAAACATGGTACAAGGATTTCTCCGGAGTGATGACAATCTCGCAAGCCGAGCTACAGACCTACCCTATTGGTGGCAATGTCACCATGCGCCCTGGTACTTGGATGGTAAAGATTACCACCGACCCCAAGGTGTACGCTGTTACTCCCGGTGGAGTTCTCCACCATGTGGACAGCGAGAGCAGGGCCTTGGCTCTCTGGGGCGCCAATTGGAACAAGATGATTGTTGATGTCAGTGATGCGTTCTTTGTGAACTATTCAACTGGTACAGCACTTTCCTCTAATGTTCACCCAACTGGTTCCCTGATCAAGCGTGGTACTTCATACTACTACGTTGATAATGGCAATGAGAGGCCGTTCGCTTCCGATGCGGCTTTGACTGCCAACATGATGAACACCGCTTTTGCGGTTGAGACCACTATGGATTACCCGGATGGTTCTTCCATCACCGGTATGGAGTCGGCCTTAACCAATGTCGCGGGTTCTTCTTCCACCGTCGGCACTTCCTCCGCTGGTCTCTCGGTATCAGGTGGCGCTATGATGGCGTCCACTTCGCTACCAAAGGGCGCCATGGGCGTTAAGATTGGTAACTGGAACTTCACTGCCGGCCCCGAGGGCGCGGTGACTCTTTCCAGCGTTACCTTTAAGCGCACTGGTGTTGGTACCACTACCGACATCAACGCCTTCTACCTCTACGACGGTGTGAACCGCTTGACGAGCGGCCGCACTTTCAACACCTCCACGAACGAGGTGACGATGACCTTGAACATGAACATCCCGGCTGGCAGCACCAAGGTGCTGACTGGCGTAGTGAATATTCTTACCACTGCTAACTCCGGTGATGAGCATGTCATTGGTATTGAAGCTGCCAGCAAGGTTTCCTCTAATGCTGCTTCGGTTAATGGTGTCTTCCCCATTAACTCCAACAAGCAGTCCATCGCGGGCGCTACCGCTGGTACGCTGGCGGTTGCGAAGAATGGTTCCTTGAACGCCGCTCGCGTAGGCGACCGCGGTGTTAAGGTCTCAGAATTCAATCTGGCGGCTTCCACCGAGGACGCTTGGGTGAGCCAGGTTACCCTTACTCAGGGCGGCAACACTTCCAATTCTGCTATGAGCAACTTTGTCTTAAAGCAGAACGGCGTAAATGTTGCTACAGCTAGCGCCATTGCTTCCAACGACAGGTTGGACTTGGTGTTCAGCCCGGCTTACAAGATAGAGAAGGGCAACAACCGCACCTTCGAGCTCTACACCGACATTGATGGTCGCCCACTTGACACCTACGGCTTCTACGTGGAAGATACGGCCGATGTGTTGGCCAATGGCGGTACCTACGGTGTTGGTATGACGGTTTCCATCAATGTCAACTTCGACGGCTTTGCCGACACTGGCATTAGCCAGATCCTGCAGGGCGGCGCCTTTACCATTGCTTTTGATGGTCCTGCTTCCGCCAACATCTCGAACTCTGCTTCGGATGTAATGATCTGGAAGGGCACTATCTACTCAGCCAACCAGGTTGAGGTGCGCAACTGGCGCTTTGGTATTGAGGACACGGTTGCGGCAGGAGAAGACCTCTGTGACTCAGCCTCGGTCTGTAACGTGCAGGATATAAAGCTGTGGAACCTGGATAACAACACTGTTATTGCTGGTCCAAATGAGTTCACCCCCGCCGCTAGCCTTGGTGTGACCACTCCTGAGTTCTTCGCCTTCACCGATGACTACACCTTCAATGCTGGTTCTACCACCCACATTGGTCTGTCGGTTGATATCAACGGAACTCCAGCCAGTAGTGAAATGGCGCTGCAGGCCCGCATGGGTAATGGTGCCGCCGGTTCGCCAGCTAACAGTTCGTTCGCAACGAACGACATTAAGAACGTAGGCAGCAACACCTACCTCACTCTGGGCACCGACATTACGCCTTCCAGCGAAATCGTCGGCCAAACCCAGACCATAGTTGCCGGTGGCCTTACCGTGTCAACTGCTCCGTCCCCGACGGACAACAACATGATCAAGGGCGCCAGCAACTACACGTCCACTGCCTTTAACTTTGCCGCCGGTTCCGGCAGCTCGGTAAAGGTGAACTCCATTCTGGTAACTGCTGGCATGGATACCGGTGACGACTTCGATTACAGCGACAGCATCACCATCAACAACCTCTTGCTCTCTGCTAAGCTGATGGACGGCACCACTCAGGTGGGTACTACCAAGAGCTTTGTCTCTGGCGTGGCTACCTTTGACAACCTGAACTGGACCCTGTCTGCTTCCCAGACCAAGAAGCTGGACGTGGTTATTACCACCAACAGCGCGTACACGCTTGACAGCGGTGACGCGGCGGACGACCTCTTGCGCTTCTCGCTTGAGGCCTCCAGCGTCAGCGCGGTGGACGCCAACGGCAACACCATTAGTACTGTTACCGGCTTGGCCGCTAACTCAGCTGATAGCGCTGCCGACGTTATTACCACCGTGAAGGCTGCTGGTAGCCTAACGGCTGCGTTGGCTCCTACGCCAACCAACCCGGCTTCTGGATTGCACGCTGCTGGTTCCACGGACAAGGTGTTGGCTGCTTTCAAGTTTGAGGCCATTGACGATTCCTTCAACGTCAAGAAGTTGACGCTGATCCCGCTCGTCGACGGTGCTGCCAGCACTGATTCCAACGACCGTATAGCCCAGCTCAAGGTCCGCTACCCCACCCAGTCTAGCGGAACGCAGACGCAATCCGTCGGTCTCTCTAGTACGGCCAACTTGGTTGATATTAGCGGTATGCCGATGTACGTAGCCCAGAACGGCTCAGCCACCTTTGAGGTGCTGGCCGACCTGTCTGCCTTTAGCTTGCTGGACGGTACTGAGGCCGAGAACATTGCCTTTGGCCTTGACTCGAACAACACCAGCACCAACAACCAGGCCACAGGCGTGGCCTCTAACCAGGATGACCCCACCTGGGGTTCGGACGCTTCTGGCAACCAACAGAACGTGTACCGCACAATACTCACGGCTGCGGCCGGAAGCGGTACGCCGAACAACACGGCCCGCACACGCTCGGCTACACAAAAGGTAGCAAGCTACAACCTGTCTGCTACTTCCGGTAGCAACGCATTCTTCCGCGGCTCTATGAAGGCCGCTGACAGCTCTGCGACTGGTTATGTCGAGAACGGTCCGGCTGCTTCTGTCACCTCGGCTACGGCCGTAAGTGGCTCCAGCTCCATCTCGCTGGTTGAGGCAGCTGCCTCGGCCGTGAACGACAGCGTCAACTACGACTTTGGTGCGTCGGTTGTCCTCACCCCGTACAACAAGCTGAGCTTCTGGATTCAGGGCTCGGTGGCTAAGGCGGTGGGTGACATCGGGGTAAGCGTTTCTAGCACAGCTGACGCCACTGATGACGCGACCCTTAACGGTCTTGGCACGGTTGACCTGAGCAACAGCAACCTGCCAACGGCTGTTACCAACGCCAGCCAGTGGTACTACCAGGAATACTCGGTTACCACGAGCGCTACTAGCCGGTACGTCACGTTCAACATTAAGGCTAACGCGGATAACGATGCGACCATCTTGATTGATGACCTTCGCTTCTTCCGTGATTCGCTCAATGTTGATATCGCTGGTGACTTGAATGCCACCATTGCCACCTCGAATGGCGTGCTGTTCTCCTTAAAGGACAGCGGCGGTACCACTCGTATGTACGGTGGGTTCCAGGGAGCTGGTTCTCCAACAGGAGCTTCCACCTCTGCTGGTACGGTTAAGCTCATCGCCGGCAACGGTGCCGACGTGGCTGCCACCACCACCTACAGCGACGTTGAGATTTCGAGTTCCACTTTGGCGCTCGACCTTGAAACCAATACCTCTAGCCTCGTGGAGGCCGATACTACGGCCAACGAAGCGTTGAGCGTGTCGGTTGACACAGGCAATGTCTCCTCGGCTGGTGACTTCGTCTGGTACGATAACAGTGACTCGGCCGGTTCCAACAACATGGCTGGTCTTACGGTTATCAACCCGCTCCAAACTACCATCACCTTCGCCAACACCTACTAATCTGCTTCTGACGTCCTCGCGTAAGCGGGGATCCAGAACGAAAAGTAGCCTAGGCCGATTGGTAATCGGTTAGTAGTTCACCCAGTAGTGTTCACTTAGTGATCTACTACTTGGGAATAAAAGTTCCTTGGCTCTTTGGTAAAACTTAGGACCAGGAACAACACCCACCCTGCACCCTATGTGGTGCGGGGTGGGTTGTTTATTGGCGCCAGAAATGTGGTTGCGCCAGCCCCGTAGGGTGCTTGCACTCCTTCGGGGCTCTCTAGTTAAAACTAGGGGACTCCGAGCACCAAAAACCCCGCCCTTGCGGCGGGGTTTTTGTTACATTGATTTAGGTTTAAATATTGAATTCGCCCCGTAGTGTCCGCCTTGGGCGGTCTACTGCGGGGCCTGGCCGCTCTGTGCCAAGGGCTTCTTTTAAATAAGTCCAAAATAGTTATCCACAGCTGTTAATTCTGGTATTTCAGCATTCTGGTATCATTAAACTAGTCAGTCTTAATTTCATAATCGTGGGATATCATGCTGTGTTGTAAGGGAGGGAATAGCAGCTCTTTCCCCGAACCTGGAGTCAGGTCGTGCTAGGTGGACGTGTGCGCATGTTCGTCTGGTTTTGTTTGCCCGCGTTTTTCCCTGGAAAATCCAAACCCCAAAAATTAAAAATAGAAGTTAAGAGCGGTTAATTTATAAGGTTATAGCAAAGCAGACTTGTAACTGCAGCGGTGCGGCCACAGGCAAGATAGGTCGAATTGCCTGGTAGGCGTGTGCACCGCGGCAGTAGTACGGTTTGACTGGATACTTTATTGAAAAACAAAATTTATTTTCTCTTAGGATTTTAACTATTTACTATAAAAAATTATGCCAAATTTCATTTCTCGGATGTCTACGCTCCGTCGCAGTCTGCTGGTGAGTGCTATTGCGCTCGTGGCAGTGGTGACGGCTGTTTCGGCTACCACCATTAGTACCAGCATTACTACCATTGGCTTAACCGCCACCGGAAGTGCTACATTGGGTGACGCTGTGGCTGATGGTGTGATTCTTAATGGTCGTTTATCAACCGGGTCGGCTGCTGGTGCAGCTTTAACCTTAGATAGCA
>Ga0209727_1001256_pt1 | contig 21640 bp, 23 predicted proteins | sample RifGroC1_FD_183995 | JGI IMG/M metagenome (GOLD analysis project Ga0209727, IMG submission 183995) | Groundwater microbial communities from Rifle, Colorado, USA - Groundwater C1 (SPAdes) (version 2) | ecosystem: Environmental > Aquatic > Deep subsurface > Groundwater | place: Rifle, Colorado...
GAGCGGGGGAATCTTCTAACCCTTGTCCTCCCCCACCATCTTCGGTGCACTCCCATCTGACGGAGAGCCCGACTACAGCGAGGCGATCCAGAACCAGAAGGAATATTACGACCAGCTGAAGGCATCGGACATCGAGTCCAGCACGTTCATGCCGAGATCGGACCGTGGCGCGGGTACACCGACAGCTACAGGTATGGGCATGCTCGGGGACGCCGCGACCCTGATCTTCGGCGACGAGATGTCCTCCCTCGGGTTCGCGGTCGACAAGAACGGACTCGACTGGGAGCTCGAACGCGCCAAGGACTTCTGGGCAGAGCACCCAGTCAGAGCCACGCTTGGTCTCGCCAACACCGTTGTGCCCTTCATGGGTCTCGCCTACCGGGGAGCGCGAGCCGCTCGGTTTGCAGGAATCTCGGACGACATGCTCTCCAAGGGCCTCGGCTACGAGATGGACGACCTCGCCAGGATGGCCGGGAAGGACAAGGAACTCCTCAAGGTTCATCTCGATCACATGGACCGGTACAACTACCGCATCGCACGGGTCGACGACCTCGGCATCGAGAACGTCTCCCTCAAGGACAAGGCGTACTACTACGCAACGAAAGCATTCCACAACACGTACCATGTCAACACCGACCCGAAGCAAGCCTTCAATGTTGCAGCAGAGTGGCGAATGCGGACTGCGCCTCTCTTCGCCGAGCGAGGAGAGTTCTCCAAGCACCTGGCCGATCTCCCCCCAGACGAGATCGCCCCTCAGCTGAGCCGGTACTTGATGGACTCGAGCACCCTTGAGCAGATCCCCGAGCAGTACCGCCCGTGGGCCATGCGCGCCGTTGGCGATCTCAAGAACCGACAGGCGACCATGCTCAAGGAAGGGATGCTCACCCAGAAGGAGGCGACTGCAGTTGGGGACGTCTGGGTCAACACGACGCGTGTGGGCACGGCACGCGACTATGGGAACACGACCGTCATGCTGGACTACACCAACAAGGGTGACATGCGCATGATGAAGGTTCCTCGCACCTCGTCGGTGAACCTACTCAACCGCAAGACCACATCGGAGGAGCTGCGGACTCTCGTCGACAAGCAGGCAGCGCGGGAGCTGCTCTCAGATGGCAAGGTTGACGAGGCCCTCGGCATCCTCGGCACCAACGAGGGATTCTCCGATGTGCGGGATTTGATTCAGATGGGTGAGCTGGGCAAGGCAAGCAAGCTCCTCAGCACCGAGGGGCAAATCGACTTCACGCCCAAAGCGATCACCTTCGACTCGCTCTTCACCCAGGGCCTTCTCCACGAGAGCTACCGCTTCATGCGGGACATCGCGTTGAACGGAGACGTCACCAAGTCCAAGGCGTACATCTCCGCCCTCTCTGTGCCCCGGCAACGCAACTGGATGAACCTCGATGACCTGGCCGGATCGGATCGCATCCGCCGCATGGTCGCTGTGTCCAGAGGTCTAGACCCTGACGCCGTCGATGAGCTCGGGTATGTGCCCAAGGCGATGTTCACGCAGCTACAGGAGTTCACGGACGGAACGTTCCAAGGCAGTGCGACCGATTTGCTGAAGCTCGGTACCGCGATCATGAAGACGGCCAAGACGGCGGGAAGCCCCGCAACTCAGGTCTCGAACGCTTTGGGCAACGGCATGTTCCTGATCAACGCAGGTGTCAACCCATTCACGGACGAGTTCGGCGATCTCATCGGGCGTAGTGCGGGCGTCGTGTGGAACTTTTTCAAGATGAAGCGGGGCAAGGCCATCGACCAAACCTACGAGGCTGCCGGCATCATCTCCTCCAAGGTTGGCAAGGGGACCATCAACATCGCGGAGGAGTTCGCCTCCCCTGAGCTTTCCGACCTGCTCGAGTTCAAGACGATGATGTCCAACGACGCCACGATGGAGGGCCTCGGTGCGATCGAGCGCATGGCGAAGACCAAAAGCTTTGCAGGCTGGCTCGCTGGCAAGGTCAACAAGGGCGCCGACAAGAGCAAGGTCATCCCCGTGTTCTCAGACGCGTACATGGCCGCCGATGCAATTCCGAAGATGGCCTACTACCTGGACCTGCGCCAACGTGGGTTCAACCGTGCCTCTGCGGCGCTCGAGGTCGGGAGACGGATGCCGATGTACCAGGGCGTCGGTGCTGTGTCACAGGCGGCCCGGGGATGGTTCCTGCCCTGGGTGACCTTCAGCACCGAGGCGACACGGATCCTGAAGAACAACATGCAGGACTACCCGTTCCGCACCGCGATGATGCTCCAGGTTCCGGGACTCGCCCAGGTGGGTTCATACTCGGCCGCTGGAGCGATGGGCAAGGGTATGACCCCTGAGGGGATTCAAGACAAGCGTGAGCAGCTGCCCGGCTGGGCCGATCGACCAAACTCCATTATCACTCCAATCGAGGATCGCAACGGAGACCTGCGCTCGATGACCATGGACTTCCTGCCCTACAGCGCCGTCATGCCGCCAAGCATTGCAGACGACGTCCCGCTGATGAAGAAGATGCCCTTCGGTCTCGACGAGCCCATGCCCATCTTGATGGGCCTCGGCTACGCACTCTCCGGGAAGGACTCCTGGGGCAATGATGTTCCCACGGATCCGAGCAAGCCCTATCAGAAGTTCGGCATGATGGCGATGAACCTGGCCGCCTTCTTCTCCCCCCCGATTCTGGATCGCTACCTCTTCGATCCGACCCAGGCGAAGTTCGGCTACAAGTTTCTCCAGGAGACAGGCAAAGCGGTAAACCCCTACACGGAGAAGTTGGGGGATCCCACGTTCGACTTCTTCGTCAACAATTTCACCGGCATCAAGATGTACTCCTCCTCCCCCGAGCAGCAGCTTGCGAACGAGAGCTTTGTCAAGAGCGAGATTCAGACGTTCCGAGGCTCGCTGTCGCGTCAGTGGCAGGGGCTGCTCAAGAGCGGGGACACCGAGAACGCGGCCAAGAAGATGCAGGCCATCGCTCAGACCTTCACCCAGGAGTACAAGGACCCGGGGCTCGCAAATCGCAAGATGATCGAGTGGATGAAGTCCCACACGTCGGCGCTCAAGAAGCATCCTCAGCTGCGAAACTTCTCGAAGGAGGAGCTGACGTACATGCTCAAGGAGCTCGAGTCGACTAGCACGAGCCAGCGAACCCGAGCGAAGCAAGAGCTCCTCGACATGTACCGCAGGGAGCTCAAGCGCCGGGGTCGTCAGAGTATGGGGGGGACCATGAATCCTTACATTCCAACATTCGGCAACGCAGGGAGTCGTAGCAGTGGTGGCGGAGGAGGGATCTTCTAGGTGAGACGCTCTCTCCTCGTCCTCGCGTTCCTCCTGATCACACTTCTTCCATCCTGGACTGGAAGCGTACCCACCACCCCCGAGGTGGGCCCCGAAAACGGCTGTCTCTTCGCCGACTCGGTGCTGAAGGAGATCAGGGACGAAGAAACACGCATCCGCACCGGCCTAAACCGTGTCACCCTGGCACGCAAGGTCGTGCTTGTGGTGCAGATCAAGTCGGGGGAAAACCTGCGCAGAGCCACCAACAACTGGAAGTACCAGCATTGCGCAAGGCTCTAACTGCTTTCAACCTCTCCCTCGGGTGCGTCTTCATCCGGGTCCTCGTCTTGAGGGCTCGGTTCCTCTGTATCGACCCAATACTCTCCATACTGGGAAAAGAATTCCTCTCGGTCATAACAGCGGGAGCACTGTAGACCAAGATTCGTCCAGACACCGCACCTACACCGCACCACTCTGCAATTCGGCCAGCCTCAGGCACACCGCGAAGCTTTCGATCGGCATCTTCATGATAGGCAACGTCTCAAACAGATCGAACGGCACGAGCTCGCCTGGTCGATACGTGGGTCGACCCCTCCTTTCCAAGCGCTTGGGTACTTCCGCGTCCTTCGACGAGCGCTCACAGTTGTGGAAGTGGTAACAGATTGCCCCCTCGATCCACCGTTCTCTCTCCGCAGTCTGCTTGAAGAACGGCACCTCTCCAGGGTGACTGCCCGTCCAGATCGCATGGCGATGGTACACACGGTGATGAGGGACGCGTGCCTTGCTTATATAGCGCTTGTCCAATGTCCCCCCAACCTCCACGCGCTCCACCACACCGTAGATCGGAGCGCTTTGATGCCGCATGTCCTGCGCACTCCGCACGAGCGCCTCGTACCCCTCAGGTGTGTACACCTCGTCCCCGTCTAGAATGAAGTACCAGTCGTTCAGAGCCTCGGCGATCATGGAGTTCCGAAAGGCGCCCTGCGCAGCGGGGGGTACCATCGGGAGCATACGCACGTAGAACTGAGCCTTGGCTGTGTCCATGAACCACTGAATGATCTCGCGCGTGCGATCGGTGGAGCCCACGTCGTAGATCACGTAGCGGTCGAAGAAGCCCTTGCTCGCCTCGAGCGCATAAGGAAGCCAGTACTCATCGTTGCAGACAAGAACCACTGGTGTGATCACCAAACGACCTCCAGGATCTGCTCTGCCCGATTCTTGACCTGGTGCTTGTCATGCACTTCTTTGCACGCGAGCTGAGCCATCGGCTGTGAGAACCTCGGATCGCGCACGTATTCCATCGCCTCCTCGAGCTCGCCGGGAACACCCTTGTGGTATCCGATGTAGTGGTCGAACTTTTCAAAGAGTTTCGACATGCCGTCTGTCTCGTCGAGGTCCGTGATCAGAGGCCGGCACATCGCCATCGATTCCATCACCCGCTGATTCGGGCCGTCGTGCTTTTGCCCCTGGTTGAAGAGGAATCGACATCCTGCCATCGCCCTGGCCGTCACCGGCCAACGATGCCGCCTCGGCTTCACCACCTCGCGCACGTCGTAGGTCCACCCCTTTTTCTGACACACCTGAACCATCCCATCTGCGCGGTCGAGACCCATCTTGGAGCCGAAGAAGCCGTAATCGGAGCAGCCCCCGGGTAGGGCCGCATTTTCCGCGAGCTCGGGCCAAGGGTTGAACCACTTGAGGTCGGTCGCATTCGGGCACCAGTGTGCTGAGGCATGATTCGCAAAGAGATCCCGCCGTGACCAGACTGCAAAGAACACGTGCTCATATGATCTTGCGAGCGACTGGTGCAGATCGGGATGGCCATGGGAGTCGATCAGAACAACGGCTGTCGTCGGGATTGCCGGCCAGTCCAACGTCGGCACCTGGAAGACCAGCTGCCCTTCAGCGTTCCTCCCGTTCTCGATCTCGACGATCAGGTCAGGTTTCTCTACCAGGTCATTGAGGGTCGCTAGCTTGTGACCCTCCCCCACGCAGTCAACGAGATTCCCGAGTTGCTCAAACGCCTCGGCATAGGACTTCGCGTAGCACGCCACCGGCTCGTCGTTCCGAACGTCCTGCCGGAACACCACGGCGACTCTTTTCACCGAAGCTCCAGTGGGCAGTAGATGTACCGACTCGCCTTGAGCCGTCGCTGTACCGCTCGGTTCTTCTTCAGCTGTTCCTTGACCACCTGCTGGTTCTCTGACCAGCGCCCACCGAGCGTGTCTCCCTTCTGGACGAAGAGATCTCGGGCTTCCTTGATGTCGACCCACTTGCTCGGGTGAGGGATCAGTTCAGCGTTGAAGATGCGGTTGCTCCATTCGCCATGCGCGAAGCCCACCCCGAAAAACTCAGGGTTGAAGCCACCAACAAGCTTGAGCACGCGGGCCGTGATGAACGTGAGATCACCGCGCGGGCTCGGACCGTAAATGGGGGTGAGATTTTTCTCCGCGCTCATCCACTGACCAAACTCCGGGAGTACCTCGTCCACCTCCTTGTCCTGGACTCGGCAGAAGTGATGGATCCCACTAAGGCCAGCAGCCTCGCGGTAGCGCTCGAACCAACCAGGTTGTGTAGGGAAGAGGTCGTCCTCGAGCAAGGCGATGAACCGACAGGTCTGCAGCATGTAGAGTGCTCGGTTCTTATTGTGTGCGACACCGAAGTTAGGTCCACGGAGGTAGATCACATCCTTGAACTGCGAGACGACATAGGGCGTGTCGTCGCTACTGCCATCGTCCGCGACCACGATCTTGCAATCCTTCACCGTCGCCAGCGTGGCCTCGATCAGCTCTCCAATCTGCCCACTCCGATTGTAGGTGCATATCCCGACCCCGTTCTCGCTAAGCAAAGACACGTGCAATCACCTTCTGAAGCGCCCCAATGGTCGGAGCTGGATCGGCCAGCGAAGCGGCGGTCTCGAAGCCCCTCATGCGGATCATCTGAGCCAGCTCCGGCTGCTCCACTAGCGTCGATACCGCAGCTGCCAGCGCGCGGGAATCCCCTATGGGCACCAGAAGACAGTTAGCCCTGTCCCGCATGTACTCCGCCGAAGTGTTGGTGCTGACCACGGCCACACTCGCGCTCATCGCCTCGAGCCCCATGCGACCCAATCCCTCGCTGTGACTGGCTCCGATCCAGATGTCCATCTCTTGCATGGTCTTGGCCATCTGCTCTCGGCTCAGCTGGAACCGGTACTCAAAGTTCGGAAGGTTGCTCCGGAACGCCTGGGGAGGGACCTCGCCCACGCCAATGAACCGGACATGGGGCCCGTACTTCATCGTAAGCGCGCCGAGCGCCTCGATTGCTTCTCGAGACCCCTTGCTAGGATGAGCGTGAATCAGGGTCCCAATCGTCACCGGGCTCTCAGCGGTGCCCATGCCATAGGTACGAGAGTCAGGGGCGCACTGGAACAATCCGAATGCGTAGTTCCACCAGCCGATGCGCTCCGCGTCACAGGACAGGTACTCCCACCCTTCCGTCGGGTTCTTGCAAACATCGACCAACCAGTCCGTGCTGGTGACGATAGCATCCCACTTCTGCTGGAGCCCCTTCTCTTCTTCCTTCCGGAAGCGTGGGTTGTGCGAGAGTTTGAGCATGCTCTTCTTGACCTTGTCGAGTCTTGACACCGCCTCGACCATCGGGTTGTCCGAGTTGGTGATGATCAGATCGCAGGGGGGGATCTTCTGCGCGTTCACATTGACTGGGAGATGAGTCATGCCCACGACCTCGGGGCTCACGTCGGCGTAGACCGTCGTGATACCCACCTTGTGCCCGGCAGCTTGCAGTTCGTTCGCCAGGTTCAACATGGTCGTTGGACCGCCATGCTTCCGAAGGTGGGGCACCAGCATGCAGATCCGTCGACTGACAAAGTTCAGATTGAAGTGCTTCTCCACCTGCTTGATGAGGGTCTGCACGGACTCTTCCCGGTTGTGGTACTTCGTGATGTGTGCACGGATCACGGCGTACTTCTTCTGGTACTCCCGCTGCGCAGCAGGGTCCGCCAGGTAGTCCACGATCACCCGTGCCATGTCCAAGGGTCGGAGATCGTTGGGATACACCTCGGCGCCCGCGCCCTCGGCGTACTCCTTGATGCCCTTGTTGTCCCAGGAGAAAACCTTCACGCCGGAGGCAGCCGCCTCGAGCGCTGGCATCCCATACGAGTGCAGGAGCGAGGGGTCGACGAACGCGTCGACCTCCGTGCCAAGCAGGGTGGCCACGCGCATCTGTGGGATGTCCCCCTGGCAGATGGCCTGGGTGATCACCGGAAGCGACTCGCAGCCGTAGACCAGAATGCGTATGTCGAGCTTGCGCTGTGTGGCGAGAAACTCGATCGCTGCGATCAGCTCGAGTCCCCGGTTGAACCCCTTGCACGGGTAGTGAGGATTCATGGGGAGGAGCAGGGTGGGACGCTCATCTCCCTGGGATCGATCTCTCTGGTAGAAGAGGAAGGTGTCCACGCCGGGGTGGATGGTCGCGAGAGGTTGCATGTTCGTGTCCGCCTTGATCGCCTTGGTCACCCACTTGGCGTTCGAAATGATGTCGGGCACCCGGGTGAAGAGGCTCTTCGCCACCTCCTTGTCATTCGGATCCACGCAGATCTCCGGCTCATAGGACTGCGCGTGGAGAAGTGGGCGTACACGCCCCTCGCTCATCTCCCCCACTAACTGGATGACAGGGCTCAGCTCAGAGGTCGCACCAATGAGGATGCCCCCAGGGAAGACGCGGGTCGGGAACTCTTTGATGAACTCCTCCCGACTGCTGAAGAAGATCGGAGCGGTGCAGAGTTCGCCCAGGTACACCTCAGGCTGCTGTTCCCTCCGCTTGATCACGGCCACCTTCGCGTTGATGCCCTGCTCGATCATCTCGTTCACAACATCGGCGATGTACTTCATCCCCCCGCAGGACCCCTTCGCGTCGTGCACAACCCAACACACGCGGTAGCGATCCTTCACACCACGGAGGAGCGTCGCAGGGATCTTCTCGCGAAGTCCCCCCATCGCCTTGCTCACATCGTAGGTGTTCTTCCAGGTGACCCACTCAGGCCAGAGCTTGTTGAAGCGGGACGATGCCAGCTTCCGGTAGTGCATGTGTGTGTCGTTGCCGATCTGGGAGAAACTGCTTCCTCGCTCGTGAAACACATAGGTGTCGTCAGCGAGAACGGCGCGGTAACGCTGGTATTGGTCGCCCTCAGCGTACCTAATTGTCTTCCACCACCAGTCGCTTTCTTCGCCGTATGAAAAATAGGCTTCATCGAAGTACCCGATCTTGAAAAGCATTTCCCGGGGGAATAAAAAACAGAACCCAGTTGGCATCAGCTCTGGGTAACGTCGCTGCGCGAACGACTCGAGAACCTGGTTCATCTGCAAGTAGCTCGCGCCGGGTGACATAGGTACATCGACGATGGCGGTGTTGTTCGTCACTGGACAGACGATCTTGTTTCTCGGTTCACTCAGGAGAGCGAGCATCATCTTGCTCAACCAGAGGTCGGTGACGAACACGTCCGAGTTCAAGAGGCAGACGTACTCCCCTTTACCCTCGCGGATCCCACGGTTCACTGTCGCAGCGAATCCCTTGTTCCGAAGATTCGTGATGAGCGTGACACAGCTCTTGTTCGCCTCGGCTAGCCGCTCTAACTCAGCATGGGTAAACGCATCGGAGGCGTCGTCCACAACGTACAAATGGAACGGCCACTGGGTCCGCTCGAGAACCCGCTGGATGCACTTGCGAGTAATGTGGATCGCGTTGTGGACAGGCAGGATGATGTCCACCGCCCCTGGGGCCTTGCCCAGCGCGTGCTTCAGGCTGCCGTAGAGTCGGCGGTTCGCATCCGCCATGGCATCCACACCGCCCCGAGGAGCCAGCGTCTTGAGCGCCTGGTCGAGCTTCTGCTTGAGCTCGTAGGTCATCGGCAGGTTGCCGCTCTCGGCTTCGCCGAGGCCCTTGACGAACTCCATCACTTCACGTGCGGCGGTCGGCTCCCACTGGAACTGACCATTTTCTCCTCTACTGAGCACTTGTGTCCTCTTGGTTCTGGATAAAGCGATCGAGGTACCAGCGCGCCTTCTTCAGGTCCTCGACCTTCCCCTTCTGATCCCATCGGGTGACGTACTTGATGACGTTGCCTAGATGGAATCCGAGATTCTTGGCTTCGATGAAGTCGATGGTCTCAATCCCGCCCGTTAGATAATGTTTTGGATGATTTACGGCGTCGAGCTTGGACGGTGAGTGGATCTCAATCACATCGATATATCCCGATCCCTCATTCATCCCGCTCTCCCTCATACGTGACGTCGGTGACCTGCAGGTAGAGCGGCTCACCAATGGTCTCTTCACGAATGATTTTCTCAACCTGATCCAGAATGCGTTCTCCTTGAGCGCGCACATCTTCGACAGCCTCATCCATGTCCTTGTCGTTCTTGACCTCATCCGCGTACAGCGTGCACTGCACGTCGAGCCATACCTTGAATCGGGACCTCAGGGTGCGATCCTCCCGTTGCGAACGAACGCCGCATAGGTGAGGGGGCAAAGCTTCTCGAAGAGCGACTCGACCGCTTGGGCGTAGAGTTGAATCTCGTGTAAGGCGTTGTTCGCGTTGCGCAGACTCAGAAAGTTCATGAGCGATCGAGCGTTCGTCTTGAAGAAGAACTGGGTGTACGTGGCCAGGGGCAGCACGTTCCGAGCGACCTCTCGGGCGAGACCTGCCTCGATCATGAACTGATACGCGTCGAACGCCTTCTCACACGTCTCAAGCATCACGGTGCGCAGGCGCGCAGCGGCATCGGGATCCATTGCGCGGAACGAGTAGGCGCCGGGCTTACCTACCTGAGTGCGCAGAGCCTCCAGGTCGGGAATGTAGAACTCAGGATCGAGCTCCACGTACCGACCGGACAGCTCGTTGTAGGAGGCAATGCGGTGTCGCTGCCACTCACGCACAACGCAGAGGGGAGCCTTGACGTGGAAGGTGAAGTCGACGGCTTCGAACGGACTGCCGTGACGGTTGCGCATGAGGAAGTGGATGAGCTTGCCATCCCCTTCCTCGAGCTCAGTCTGAAATTTTCCAAAGGAGGCGCGCGCGAAGTTGACGATGCTCAGGTCAGAGCCACAGCTATCAATCAGCTCGACATGCCCCTTGTCGAGGACGCGAATCAAGTTACAGGATCATAGCCTTTACTTTTGGCGTTTCTTGGCCGCAACGTAGAGCGCGGTGCCAGGCACTTCCCACTGAAAGACTCGAAGGCCAGCACGCGCCAGGTACGCCGTTAGGGTACGCAACGTGAAACAGTGGTAGCGCCTGTCGTTGCGCAGCGGTCCGATCGGATCGATGTACGCATCGGTGTTGAGCGCTGCGATAGCGAGCAGTCCCCCCGGCGCTAGTTTATCCGCCCATTCGTTTAACACGCGATTAGTGTCCGGCATATACTCGAGGTAGTTGGTCACTATGTAGTCGAGGGGGGATAGTCCGCCCCTGAACTGGTCTACATGACCCCAGATGTCTGTGCCGAGCTTCGCGTTGTCCTGATCAACTCCAAGGGACTTCCCGATGGAGAAGTCACCAGGACAGAGCTGTACGCCGGTGCCGATGCAGAACTGCTCGAGCCACTCCCGCGCCGGTTCGGTGTTGTCAAGGCTTCCCGCATCGAGCAGCCGGTAGAGCGACGCAAAATGATTGAGCATCACCTGCTTGCGCTGATCAAGCCTAGTTCGAATTTTTGTTCGCTCGTCCATGGAAGATCCTCTGGTTGGTCACCCATAGGGCACACGTGCTGATCTGACACTGCTTCGCCTCCTTGCGGTCCCAGCCACAGCACTCGATACACTTGATCTCGATCTGGCCGCGCATGCTGGTAGGGAGCTTCCCTAGTCGGCGCGCGAACCGCTTCTGCGTGGTCTCGTCCGCCAGGACCAGGGGTTCGTACTTCTTCATAGCGTGCGGTGGTACCTCGAGAGAGCGTCGTAGTAGAACTTGTGAAGGAAGCCCAACGGGAGATGGAGCCACGCCTCCTTCCCGGTCTTCACCATCATCTGCGCCCAGAGCGCCCGTCCCGAGCGACCGTTGCCATCGGTGAAGGGGTGGAGGTGCTCGTACTCACAGTGCGCGTCAAACGGCTCGAGATTCCTCTCCTTGATCTCCTTGAGGAGCAACTTGAGTTCCTCCTCGACCATCGGCCCCCCCATGACTGGACGGTGGTCCCCGATGTAGACGTTCTGGCCAGGGCGGATCCGCAGCAGTGCATCCGGCTGGAAGACCCGTACGAAGCGGACGAGCTCGATGGGTGTCACCTCGTCGAGCGCCACAAAACGCAGGAATTCATCCACCTCTGCCTTGCGCAGACCCCGATCTATCCCCTCGATCGCGAGCGACTCCTTTACGAGACGCTGCGCAGTTTCCCTCTCGATCACGTGTCGGGGCTCTCGAACTGCCGATTGAGCAGCAGCTGCTTGTAGAACTCTGGGAAGCCGCCCGTCACCCCTCGCTGGACCTTTGGCAGCGCCCACTTGTAGAGGACGTCCTTGATCTCGTCCTCACACTCCTTCGTCATGTCGGCCTTGATCTCGAGAATAAGTGCCCCGATGTCCTTCAGCGAGTCGGTCAGGACCCCGTCGTCCCGCAGGTGCTGGATCGCCTTGTCCCACCTAGCTGGAGTGCAAAGGGCTTTGATGAGCAGCTGGATCACGTCGCCTTGCTTGGGGTTGCTAACCTTCCACTCGTGCGCGTGCTTCTCCTTGAACTCCTCGGACACGAACTTGCCCATCAGAGCCTTCTTGTCCGGCCCGAGCATCCGATGATTCTTGATGACGAAGCCTTCGATCTTCGCCCCGCCGAGAATCGACTCCGTCTCGAGCAGCCCCCTCAATAGGTCTGCGCTCTCCACCTGGCCTGAGTACAGCGTCGGGACGCACTCCAGACCGAGACGCTGCGCCTCTAGGACCTTCTCCTCCTCGTCCAGGTAATCCTCTTGCCCCCGCACGATGTCGTAGATGATCAAGTGCTGAGCGGGAATTCGAGAGTACGCCAAGGCGTTGTGCTTGGGCTTCTGTAGGTACTCAGCCCGGTAAATCCAATCCGAGTGCAGGTATGGCGCCAGAAACAAGGCCGTGGTGACCGCCTGTGTGAAGAGCTTGTCCGGGGCGTCGAGGATCAGCTGCGTGCGCTTGGAGGCACAGACGAGTCCCTCCTCGAGCAGTCCGAAGCTGAACTGCGAGCCGTCGACCTTTTCTTCCACGAGCACCGGACCCATGAACAGGTCCCGCACGGCACGATGGCCGAGGTTGTAGATGCTCGGGTACGAGTGATACTTCAAATCGTGATGATCCCTTCTCGAATCAGTTGGGTGTACTTGCGCATGAGCTCACCGATGCGGAGTGCGTGCAGATCCCGCATCGCATCGAGTTCCCCGAGACAGACCTTCTCCATCCGTCTGATGACGATCCCCCGCGCGGCCTCTGGGTCGGGTGCCTCGACCATGTATGTGGTCACGTCCCCGCAGTTCCGACGCTTCTCGAAGCGGCCCTGGGCGATGGATCGACCCCGCCGCTTCTCGAAGTTGTCGATGGGGTTGCAGCGGGCGAGGCTGTACGAGATCAGGTATCTGTTCTCCGGCAGCAGCTCGACCATGAAGTAGGCGGTGACACCCCCCTTGGGGCAGTTCCCGAAACGTCGATGCATGAAGTAGCCACGGGGCCCCAAAATGCTTCCTCCTTAGAGAGTGCATACCTCGCCATCGCAGAAGCGCTCTTCCTTCTTGTCGATGTCGGCGATGGCGTCGAAGTTGACAGGCTTGAGACTCGAGGTGCGTTCCTTGTACTGCTCGGCCGTGATGCTCTCGTAGGGCGCCTGCTGGTAGACCTGGTCGCCACGCACGGGCAGGAACGAGACGCTCTTGAGCTGGGACTCGTACACGGTCAGAGCAGAGGCCAGGTCCTTGGCCTCGTTAGGCTGGATGGTGATCGTGATGCTGACCGCGTTGTCTGACCAGTGGCGCTGGAGCGCAGCTGCTAGGGCGAATTGCTCCCACATCGAGACGTCGTCCTTTCCACGGGTGAAGTTGTTCTCCTTCACCGGGAACTCGATCACCATCGTGTTGTCCGCGTACACATCCTGCACGACCTCGTACCCCGCCTTCTGGTAGTGCTGCCAGACATCCGAGTTCTTGCTCACGCGGATACGTCGGATGTAGTGCTCCGAATGGGGGGAATGGATCCCCGGCGTGACGCCCGGCAGCAGGCTCACGGTGCCACTAGGCTTTACCGTAGTCACCTTGATCGAGCGAGGGATGCACATCCAATCGCTGTACACGTCATCCCACCTGCGGACCTCCTTGTACCCCTCATCACACCAGCGCAGGTGCTCTCTGAGACCAATGCGGTTGATGTTCTCGACGATCCCAGTCTGGCTGAGCCCGATCCGCCGGTTGCGGAACATGACGGCATTGGTGCGTGGGTCGTGAGTCGGAATCAGGGTGACGGTCTTGGCGTACAGATAGGCAAACTTCAGGGTTTGCTTGTACTCTTCAAGACAGGAATGTAGAGATGGGAACGTTTCGACAAGGCAGCAGAGCTCTCGGGACTCTAAGGTCTGCTCGAGACAGGGGTTGCCACCACGGACACGACGGTCAGCATTCGTGGGACCATCGGCGAGTCGCCCGTAAGCTCTGGCGTTGTCCAGCCAAAAGTAGCCCGGCTCCCCATTCTCGACACTACGCGAGGCCAGCGCCTCATAGGAACTACCCTGCTTCACGATCACCGAGTTGTTCGAAGCCCACCTTGCCAGTGTAGGGTCTTCGACTCGGCCTTGATCCTTGAGCCCAATATACTCGAGGTCGTCAGGCCGCCCCAGAGCAAGCTCTGCGCTGCGCCTGACACCTCCGGCCACCACCGCAGCTCCCGCGAAGTTCATGACATCGACGATGAGCCGCGAGTCGACTGGCTTATCCTCTTTCACGTATTCGTCGAGGATGATGCGCGTGCGGTCGACGAGCTTCTGGAGCGGCTCGGGGCCAGGGGCCACACCACCGAATCCCTTGATGGGGGACCCAGCCGGTCGAATCGCGCTGTAGTCGAAGGACTCCGGTAGGGTGTCCTTACCCACGAAGGAATCCAGCACGCGACGAAACGCCGCCACCCAACCCTGCCGCGAGTCCTCTACGACGAAACTCTCACCGATTGCTACTCGAGGAGCACGGAGGAGAATCTCCCGGCCGAAGGCGCCCTCACAATCGAAGCCCACGCCCACACCCAACATGGACATCTCGGCCAGCCATACGAACGGCCCTGAGAAATCGTGAGCGAGATCCTCAGTGGACATAAAGGCGCAATTGTTGACACACGCGCCACCCTGCTTGAACAAGAACTCGGTCCCCATGGCCCAAAGCCCACGGCCTGGCGGAAGGAACTTGAAGGTGAAGATCGCGTCGTACATGGCCTGGGCCGACTTCTGAGCTTGGCGCTCATCCCACAACACGAACTGCTGCTTGCAGTGCCGCTTCTGGATCAGATAGCAGCCCTCGACGACACGACGAACGGTCTGCCACCAGCGCTCGTTCGTCCCATCCTCCAACTCTCTCGCGTACGTGCGGTTGAACACGAAGGTACCGAGCGGGCCCCAGTTTACGCGCTTGCGCTTGTAGAGGTCGATGAACTTCTCTTTCAAGGAAAATTCAGCACCTTCAAACTGCACTATTGCTCCTCGTGAAGCAGACGCTTCCAATCGAACTTATCTACAACACTTCTCCAAATGTCGAAGGGAAGGTCTCGTCTCACCATGTTGACATAGTGGCAGACAAGACGAATGTTATCCTTCGCGTACCCCTTATGGTGATCAATGCGATCGACAGACATCGCGGTGCGAAGTGGAGTCTTTCTCTTTCGTTTGCCTGAAAGAGTCATCGGTTCCCCGGTGTCTGCACACAAGCCGTTCTGAAACACCCAGAGCCAACGAATCTCTCTGCCCGTTACATCACAGCCCATTTTCTTCTTTCTCTTTCGGTTTCGCTGCGTGAGCTGCGAAGCGATCTCTGTACTGCGGATCTGGAGATGGTTCTCAGGGTTCGCTCGACGTTGACGTGCATTCTCCTTAGAACACTCGATGCAGAGCCGTTGACCCCATCGTCCCGATTGAACCGAAGGATAAAAGGCAACGAGAGACAATGTTCGCATGCAGGACTTGCACTGCATGGTCGTAATTGTCCTCAGACCACGTCACCGGTCCCCGTCAACTCTGCGTTCAGATCCGCTGGGTCCTCATCAGCGCCCATGGGGATCTCCGGCAGACCCGCACCTGCTTTTATCCATTCGACATCCGCACCGTCCTGGCAACCCCAGCCGGTGTAGTCGCACCAGCCGGTGACCTTCCCAACCCTGCCATCCTTCATGCGGAAGATGAAGCCTCCAGACCACTCACCTCCGCACTCGTTGCAGCACTTACCTTGCTCATCAACGTTGCCCCACCCGTAGAGAACCTTCTCCACCTGGTGGAGCTCCACGCCTGCGACGCGCAACGACTCCGTGAAGTCAAACGTGCCGTAACCCACTATCGGATCTCCTGTTCCGGGATCGGTTCGTCAGCTAGGAATAGATCCCTCGACAGATCCCCTTCGATTCCCATGTGCAACCCAGGTCTTCCGCACGCGCGCGGGCCGTAGATGCCACCGACCAAGTAGTCCGCGTCGAACTCGATCCTCCTGTACTGCAGGGTCCAGTTGCCATTGGATATGGAACGAAGCGATCCTTGCTCACCGAAGATCTTCTGAACCATTTTCCTCTCCGACTCTGGAGTGGCAATGAGAACTTCATACCCGCCGAGGTAGATCACAAACTTCATTCTTCCTCCTCTGTACAGGCTTAAACGCGCCGCCAATCGCGCACGAAATACAGAAAGTGATCTAGGTCCATGTACACCATTGTCTTCTCCATTCCCTTCCCCGGTGGCTTCCAACAGACGACTGGTAGGTAATTACCAGCATTAGCTGCACTCTGCTCCAGCGCGGATAGCCCCGGACAAGTCCGCGCTGGCTTGGACTCGACAGCGACAGGAAACAGCTGCAGGGCTCTGTCACTCAACATAATGTCCACTCCGCCAGAGCCCATAGACCTAGACACAACATCAGTCTTAGGTAAACCAAACACCTCTTGGATCCGCGCAGCGACGTACTTCTGAAGTGCTCGGCCTTTGCTCTTCGCCGAGCTTGGTGTCACAGGATCAGCACCGCTAGGCCCACACCCACCACGACACCAGAGAAGAACCAGATCGCCTGCCAGAGCAACGCTGCTTCCAGGTCGCCGAGTCCGAAGGGTCGCATCTCTACTCGTCTTCTTCCTCGTTCTTCTGGACCCGACTACGGTTCAGCGGTGCAAGCTCGCGACGCGTAGGCTTGAGCACATCATCGATCACGCCGTTCTTCAGCATGTCGTCCACATCCATCCACAGCTCTCCCCGCCCCTTGCTTCGACTGAACCACCACTTCGGTGAGCGAGTCGTGTGTCGACCGATGAGCTTCCAGTACCGATCCGACACGGCCGAGGAGAGGTCCGTTGCTGCACGCACCTCGTCCTCGTCACCCTCTATCTGGAACCTGCCCTTGTGGGTCATGTACCAGGAGTTCGGGGTTGCGTACCGCCGGTCGCCACACACCAGGAGGAGGGCCGCTGCAGAGCAGATCATCCCCGTTCCAATTGTGTAGACCGGAGCGGAGCTCGCCGTGATGGCGTCGTACATGTAAAACAGCATGTCGTCTTCGCCGCCGAATGAGTTGATCCAGAGCTTGATTGGTGAGGCATCCCGTGTGTTCATCAGGTGCAGGCTGCTGATCATGTTCTCCGCGTTGGGAGACGTGACGTCGCCAACCATGAACAGGTTTCGGCCTTCGAGATCCGCCCCCGACTCGAGCAGGATCGCGTGCCTGAGGTACAGGCGCCGAAGCTCTTCATCATGAGGATTCATGCTAGGTGCCATCAACTCGGGACTTGCCATCGTCTCCACGCTTCACATGAAGTCCCCCTGGAATCAGTGCCTTCATGCGGTCATCGTTCGAGATCAGAAGGATAGTAGCCTTTCTTTTTACGAGCTCGGTCGTCACGTACTGCACGACCTCCTCACAGTTCCCTTCGTCCAGCATGGTGAAGGGCTCATCTAGGATCATGAGGTTCGATGCGGAGCCAGTTTGGGAATCTGCGAGTTCTGACAGCGCCAAGCCCACAGCAAAGGACACGATCTGCCTTTCTCCGCCGGAGAGCGCCATCTCGGACTGACCACCCTGGTCACGGAAGGCCGTGACTGTGAACTGCTGACGCTCCTCTCCACTCTTCAACGTCTTCTGCGTAGAAAAGCTCACCCTGAGTGCAGAGTTGTTCAGGAGGCGCAGGTGGTACTCCGTCCTCTCCTGCAGGAAGGGTAGAGCCTGCTCGAGGATCATGTTCCGAAAGGTCTTGCCGAAGATGTCCATCCAGTAGTTGATCATCGAGAGGCGATGCAGCCCACGCTTGGAAGCCGCTTCGTTCACCGCCATCATCGTCTCCAGATCCGTACGCTGCTTGGTCATCGTGTCGACCATCCCCACCAACTCGAGCATGATAGCCTTCTCACGCTCATCATGAGCGCGTTGGGTCGCGCGAAGCTCATTGAGTTCCGCTAGGCTCTGCTCAAACTTCTCGAAGTTCTGGTTGCTGTCGCTGAGCTTACGCTCGTAGGCCATCTTCTGATTGCGTAACGCGACGTGGGTTTCCTGACACGTGCCAAGCCATTCGCTGACCCCCGCCTGCCGACCAAGCAGATTATCGTAGGTTAACTGGAGGACTTTCTGCTCCTCGCGCAACCGGTCCGTCAGCTCCTTCTGGATCGTTCCCCCACAGGTTGGGCAGATCGCGTCCTGGATGTCCTTCAGTTGGCTGCGGTAGCTGCTGACTTCAATTCGCAGTTGGATGGACAGGGCCTTGTAGTGCTCGCTTGATACATCGTGCTTCCTCAGCTGCTCGGTGACCTCGTCGAGCTGAAGCTCGATCCGGCGAAGGTCGACGAGCGCCTCGTCCACTGGGCCCTTGAGAATTGATCTGCGCAGCTCCTTCTCCCTCAGGTCCAGCTGACGACGGTGCGCCTCTCGAAAATCCAAACTAGCCTGCAGCTGATCATATCGGCTGGTCGCTGCAGTCATCTGCCGCACCAGCTCCTCGGTCTGCCCCTGTCTCGAGCGCAACGTGTTCTGGTCCAGCTCGAGGCCCGCTCGTTCAAGCGCCGCCCTCTCCTTCGCTTCCACAACGAGCTCGTCCAGACGTGAGAGGCGTAGGATTCCTTCCATCGTCTCCATCTGGGAGGTAGGCGTCATCGCAAGAAAGTCCGTCGCTCGGTCCTGGCCAAAGTAGTCCGTGGCCATGAACGCGTCGAGATCTCGGCCCACAAGCTGCTCGATCGCACGCTGGGTCTCGGAGGGGACGCGGAAGCGTTGGCCGTCCAGCTCGAGGGAGGCGGGGTTGCGGCGGCGATGTGCAGTGTGCACTTTGCCCCCAACGCGGAAGGTGACCTCGACCCCACACGGTCCAGAGGGGTCGGTCACGTTCACAACCGAGTCACCCTTCACCCCCTTCAGGGTCTGACCGAACAGGGCCCAGGCGATGGCCTTCGACGTGAGGCTGCTCTTCCCCGCACCGTTCTCCCCACTGATCAGAAGCACTCCGCGATTGTCGAGGCGCAGCGTTTCGTTCGCGATCGAGAGAAAGTTCTCGATCTTTATCTCAAGAAACTCCACCCTCAGCTCCCTTCAGGATCTCGTAGCCCACCTTGAGGAGGTCCTGCCCCAGGTCGTTCTCCTTTGCAAAGCGGGTGAGCAAGGACTCGATGTCGCCGATCTCGTGCTGCTGCACACGCAGTGGGACATGCACGTCATCCCGTGTGGTGATCTTGAGATCGTTCCCCCCCACGTCCTTCGTCCAGGCGCGAACCTCGTCCACCTTCGACACCGGCACGTTGCTGATGCGGATGAACTCGTTTGGTAGGTCAACGCGTTCACCGTTGATCTGGTCAACCAGCGAGGGAAGATCGTCGGTGTATGGGATGTCGATGAAGCGAGTGTTACCCACCGGGATATGCTGGAAGGTGAGACCGCTCTCGTTGTACTCCACAAGCAGAAATCCTCTTGGGTCCCCCACGTCCCCGAAGTTGTGCTGCTGGAGCGCGCCAGGCACGGTCATGTTGGAGGAGACCCTGCGCATCGAGTGACAATGACCAACGAAGGCGTGGAACACGCCCGGAGGGATCATGCTTGCGGAGAGGCCCTCGTCGAGAACGAAGCCCCTGGACTTGAACTCGACGTTGCGGACACCCTGATGAAGGAGCAGCAGGTCGTGGTCCCGGTTCTGGAAGAGATCGAGCCATCGAGCCAGCTGGTCATGAAGGTCGGTGTAGGGGAAGGCCCAGATCTGCGGCATGTTTGGGATGTTGATCGGCCCCCCCCATATGCTGCTCTGCATCATGGGTAGCTGGCCAAACAGACTCAGGAAGTCCAGGGCATGAACGCTGGAGTGGTCCCGGTAGACCATGTCATGGTTGCCGGGCAAGAAAACTGTCTTGTCCTTTAGATCGCTCCGGAACGGCGAGAGGACCCCGTAGAGAGCCCGCAACACCTGGGTGTGGACCTGGCCTTGGGTGTGGAAGATGTCGCCTGTCCAGAGGACCGCATCGACGTCCTCTTCCACCGCTCGCCCCATCACGACCTCGATCGCGTAGATCTGATCGTCGAGTCGCTCCTCAGGATCACCGTACCCCCAGAGGTTCAGGTGAATGTCACTGAGAACGATGAACTTCCCCGCCATAGTTTACGATCTCCCCAAGCTCTGCTGCGCGCTGAAGGAACCAGCGGTATGACTCGTGCACACCCTTCGACTGCTCGTCCAGGAACGTTTTCCACTCCCCACGGCTCAGCTTCGTGCCGGTGGGCTTGAACAGGTACGTGCGGTTGTTGACCTTCTCGAGGACGTCGATGCGCTGGAACGCGTCGAACAGGTTCTCGTGAAGATCAAAGCCGTTCTCGAGCAGGAAGCAAGAAAACTTCCTCGTGCTGGTCTTCCCAATACGATTTTTCTCGACAGTGATGCCCACCTCCATCCCCCTATACACCTTCACGTCGTCCTGCTCTTCCTGGACGTTCTTGTGGCGCGCGAGCTGGATGCGGAGTGCAGCGTTGAACTTGAGGGCGTGGCCACCAGCCGATACGGAAGGGTTGAAGGGAGAGGCCGGATTCGCGACGGAGTGGTTGATGAACAAGACCACGGCCTTGCTCGCAGCGATCTTGGAGTTGATCTTCCGCATGCCCACGCGGATCGCCCTCGCATCGGTGCCGATACGCTGTACCTCCCCAAACGCTTTTTCGAACATCTCCGTGGAAGGCACAGACGTGACCGAGTCGACTCCGATCAGGAGAGGTGGCCGCCCCTCGTCGAGTTTCGCGTACGACTCAAGGGTCTTCTCGATACAGGCGAAGATACCTTCGATCGTATCTGCCTCTGCCAAGTCGATGGCATTCGGGTCGGCACCGTTCACCGCGGCCCATTCCGGAGAAAAGGCACGCTCCGCGTCGACCCAAACTACGTGACCACCGGCGCGCTGCATGGCTCCGGCTGCGGCGAGTACAAGACTTGTCTTGCCCGTGTGTTCGAAGCCAGAGATCTCACCCATGCGACCAGCCGGCCAGCCTGGTCGACCGAGCGCCAGATCGAGCTGAGGGATCCCACACGGTACACCGTACGGGATGTAACTACCCACCGTGAGATCGGTGGCAGAGTACATCGTGAAGTCAGCCGTGGGCTTCTTCCCAGCTGACATGACGTCGCGAAACTGCTCCCGCCATGAAGACACGAATACCTCCAGAGGTGACGTAGAGAGCCCCAGGAGACGACACACATGCAGAAGGAGGTTGGGGCTCTCTACGCCGTTCTTAGAAGTCGAAGATCTGAACCACTTCGACTTTGGGCTCGGGGGTGGGCACTGGGTCACAGTCCAGCGTCTTCACCATACTTTTCTTCTTGGGCCTCCCCCGACCCTTGATCGCGACGCCCAGCTCTCGTAGATGGGAGGAGATAAGCGGGGTGCTCACGCCAAAGTTCATCGCGATCGTTGCGAGCGCGGCGCCTTCAACCTCGTACATCCGCTTCATGCGCTGACGCTGTTGCTCGCTGAACAGAACCTTCCGCACTACGGCTTCTCGAACCCCGGTGGAGGACCCACCAGATCGTCGAGACCCGTTGGAGGTCCGACCTCCGGTGGCCGCGCTAAGCTCACAGTCGGCTCACGGGGCGACTCGAACGCTCGGGTCTCCACAGGCTGGGCCTCGAGATGCAGCTGGATCGCCTTCAGACGCTGAACCACATCCGAGAGCTCATGCTCCGAGGTCGGCT
>Ga0209727_1001259_pt1 | contig 21586 bp, 24 predicted proteins | sample RifGroC1_FD_183995 | JGI IMG/M metagenome (GOLD analysis project Ga0209727, IMG submission 183995) | Groundwater microbial communities from Rifle, Colorado, USA - Groundwater C1 (SPAdes) (version 2) | ecosystem: Environmental > Aquatic > Deep subsurface > Groundwater | place: Rifle, Colorado...
TGTACACAGTGCACTGGGTTATGTATCACCTTTTGAGTTTGAAGCAATGTACTATGATAAGATTAACCCGTTAGGTCAGGTGGCCTAACTTAAATAAAAAAGTCTCCGACAAACCCGGTACGGTTCAGTTGGCTTAAGTAAAATCAACTTTTAAGATCTTTTAGTGGACAAGTAAAATAATTGACCAAATAATAAAAATAATGAGAAGTGCTGAAAATTGTGCCGCACTTCTCATATCTTTTGCCTTTTTGGAATGCATGTTTTTCAAGCGAAATACGATCTAAAACAGCTTCAATCGCAGAATTGAATAATTCCACAATTACAGCCAGTAAACAGACAGCCACCATCAGTGCCCGTTCTATAGAAGAAACAGCAATAAAAAAGCTCATAGGAATTAGAATAAGATCAATTAATACGATTTGACGAAAAGCTGCCTATTTTTAGACGCTGTTTTAGATCCTAAAAATGAATAGCCAGTGGCTACTAGAATCCGTTTTAAAATTTTTTTGCCTTTTAATCACGGTTTTTGAAATTAGCCAATAATAATCTCTACAGATGAAATAAATTTATTATAATCATCCTGATAACAAAAAGGATATACCTTGTGCGCCATTCTTATCATATTGAAAAACATTACATCGAACGTGCGGGATGGTTGCGTGCAGCTGTGCTGGGGGCAAATGACGGGATTATTTCAGTCACAAGTCTCGTGGTGGGAATCGCAGCCAGTGGAGCATCTACCCATACTGTACTGGTGACCTGTATCGCCGGATTAATATCTGGAGCTGCATCGATGGCTGCAGGTGAATACATCTCCGTTAAATCGCAACAAGACATTGAAAAGAATGATCTGCAGATGGAAGAACGTGAACTGCAACGCCATCCTGAACATGAATTAAATGAGCTAAAAAATATTTACATACAGCGTGGATTACAACCCGCTTTAGCGCAAGAAGTCGCGCAACAACTGACTGCACACAATGCTTTAGATGCACATGCGCGTGATGAAATTGGTATTTCAGATCATACTTCTGCCCAGCCGTTTCGTGCTGCCTTCTCTTCAGCCATTGCATTTACTGTAGGCTCATTATTTCCTTTAATTTCAATTATGCTTCTGCCTGAGCGATACTTAGAGAAAGGCGTCATGCTGATTGGGGTATTAAGTCTCGGAATTATGGGTGCCTTGGCCAGTTATGCGGGCGGCGCCAGTATTTGGAGAGGTTCGATTCGGGTAATGATTTGGGGTATTATTGCCATGTTATTCAGTGCTTGGATTGGATCATTATTTAATGTTGCGGTGGCATAAGATCCTTTTTTGTATAATCCAAATATTCCCACTCCATGAGGAGTATAGATAATAAGTCTATAGAAATACCTGACCTATCTGACATGCTTTATATCAATAAAGCATGTTGTTCTAGGTGAACAATATGCCTATTTTCTATAGTTATAGATCTAAATCATTTCATTTTTTTAAAAAGCATACTTTTTAATACATTATCTTTGAAAATAAAATGGTGGATTAATGCAGCACAAGCATGTAAACCTACGACTGTAATAAAGAAGTTACCTAAAAATTGATGCATCTGACCAATATATTTAACCTCTCTAACACTGCTCAAAAGTGGCAAATTTAAAGAGAATACTTGGAAGTTATCAGTGAAACTCGATAATGCAAGCCAGCCCGCTATTGGAACGACACATAAACTTACGTAAAGCGTAAATCTGACAATTTTAAATAATTTTATTTGATACGGATTAATGATCTCATTTTGAGGAATACTTCTTTTATAGAGAAAAACAACACTCAACCGCACGAAAAATAGAATAAATATTGAAATTCCACCTATAACATGAATCTGGCCCTGCAAACCTGTTCTTGTTGGATCTCCACTCGTCAAATATACAATTACAACTAAAACAAAGGTAATCCAGTGCATTATTATCATAGGTTTAGGATAATTATTGTTCATATTTTTTTCCTGAATTTTAAATACCAACAGAGGTGGCTTTGATATTTAAGCTGCCACTTTGGTTAATTGTTCCTCCTACCACAGTAGAGCCTATCGTTTTTTCAACGGGCATAGGCTCGCCAGTAATCATGGATTCATCAATAAAACTTTGGCCGTGAATAACTTCACCATCGACAGGGATACGCTCGCCTGGTCTAATCTCTACAATCGTTCCTGTTTGAACTTCGGCAATCGGAACTTCTATCACCTGATTATTGAGCTGTATTCTGGCAACTTTAGGCTGCATTCCAACTAGATGTTGAATTGCTAAAGACGTTCGGCCTTTTGCCTTGGCTTCAAAAAATCTACCTAATAGAATTAAAGTGATAATAACCGCTGCAGCTTCATAATAAACATTGACCGTGCCTTGTGGCAGGACACTTGGAAAGAAAGTAGCAACCACTGAATAAAGATAAGCAGCCAATGTTCCTACAGCCACCAAGGAATTCATGTCTGGTGCTAAGCGGAATAAACTTGGGATGCCCTTTTTGAAGAAGCGTCGGCCTGGAAAAATTAATGCTACTGTGGTCAAGAAAAATTGCATTAACCAGCTATTTTGTTGGCCAATGTTATCCATCATAAACGTATGAAAGGCGGGAATCAGGTGTGATCCCATTTCTAAAATAAAAACGGGTAGAGTCAATAAGACTGACAAAATTAAATCTTTTTTAAGTTTTTCTAATTCAATATTTTTTTTATCTTGAAAGCTTTCCGTAGTTTGATGAACTGACTTTGCTTCAAACCCTGCTTTGGTGACAGCCTGAATTAACGAGTCACGAGTGACAGATGAACTTGCCTGAATAGTCGCTTTTTCAGTAGCCAGATTTACATGTGCTGATTCCACACCCTCAACAGATTTTAAGGCTTTTTCTACTCGACCTACACAAGAAGCACATGACATACCCTCAATCGTAAGCTCTATTGGTTGCAGCGCTTCCACTTCGTAGCCTGCTTTTTCTACGGCTTTAATTAAAGTAGCGCGATCAAGTGGTTGATGCGCATAAATGACTGCTTTTTCGGTAGCCAGATTTACATGAGCCGATTCAACACCTTCAACAGATTTTAAAGCTTTTTCCACACGGCCTACACAAGAAGCACATGTCATCCCCTCAATCTCTAATGTTTCACTGTAGTGTGGCGTATCAGTCATTTCGGTACTCATATACGATCTCTATCATTTAGATATGCTGAGTTCTATATGCGAAGATCTGCTCGAACCAAGATTAGGGGGAATTCAGGGATTACTTTTATTTCAAGCAAGTACAGGTTTTATCTGTACGATGAGGAAAATAAGAGAGAGTAAAAGTGGTAAGGAATTCCCACTGTTACTCTAACAGAGATTAAGCAGGATCAGCTGTAAATCCACGCTCACTGAGAGTGGCAATGACTTGATCCTGACTCACCGTTGTGTTGATTTCAACGATACGGTTTTGTAAATCAATATCGAGTGAAGCATTCGAGTCGAGCTCTTTAATTGCAGTAGTAATGCCTCGTGCACAACCACCACAAGTCATATTAGCGATGTGAAATTTCATATGTTGCTCCTTTTTAACAAAATATTTGTTTAAACCATTAGAACAGTAACTCTAAACTTTCACCATACAACCAGCCTTTTTCTGAATCAGTTACTCGCTGTAACTTGGTCTGTTTACAACCTTACAGTTTTCTTCAGAGTATTCCAAAGAAGAGTGTTCTAATGACTACAGTAAAAGTACTTAACCAACATTAATGTGACTTTAAAATGACATTTTTGTCATCTACGATCACTTTGAAATTTATAAGATTAGTTATTTCAATCAATGGTAGTGAACTGAATAGATGAGACTGTTATGGGTTGAAGATAAGCTAAAAACCGGTGACTACCTTTATGTATAATGCCTCATGATGCGATTTTACTGTTCTGATTGTCGTAAGTTGACAGTCCAGTAGAAACTTTATTGCTCAGCTACAAAAGATAAATGCAGTAATGTTAAATTTCCTCAATTCCCTTATTTTGAAATTCTCTTATTCAATACCCACGACAGTGGTTATATAGCCTGTTGTTAATAGAATTGATAGACCTAATAACATCTCAAATAAAATGGCATGACTAAGGTGTTTAGCGAATTTAGGATGTTGAAGACGCGGGGTGAAATACCATTTGTTGAAGGCAGCTAAAAGTAGAACACTTATAACAAAAAACATTTTAACCATGAAACCATAGCCATATGCAGTATTGATTAAGGTATTAAAATCTTTAATTAAAAGAAGAGCTACACTAGCGCCACAGGCGATTAATATCCCAACAATGAAAGCAGCAATACGTCCAAATACATGCATGCGATCTTTTAAAGGTAAACCACTTATTTCCCGGCTGGTTTTCCATAACGGATATAAAGACCCCATCCATAACGACATAACTAGAATATGGATTGATAATAAAATTTGAGCAAGTAAGGTTAAATTAGCGACATGTCCGAGCTGGGAAAAACTAAAAATAATCGGGATAAGTAAAATACAAAATATTGAACTTTCAATTATAGAAAAATGACCTTTGTTCCTGTTAAGTTTAACCACCATGAGAAGAAGTAAAAGAGCAAAACTAATAGAACGAAGAACGTTTATATACCCCGTCGGAGTATTAACCAATATATTAATATACGTGGGGTCCACCATACCTGTAATACCAGTATTGGCAAAACTACCAATCAGAATAAAAAATCCCAAGGTACTGGAAATTAGGCCTAATCCAGCGCCAATTGTAATATATTTAAGAATCGATTCTTTTAGTTCAAGATATTGTCTAAGTAAAAAATAGCAAAAGGCTCCACCAACGACAAAAGCTACACTTAAATATAAAATAACCTTAGTTAACCAAGTGGCCCACATCCAATATTCAGAAATCATTATTTTTGTCCATTCTAGAACAACATGCCAGCACCTCACTGACATGTTGAAAGGTAATCAATTCTTATTTAGTTGATTTGATAGTGAAACTATATTCACCATTCATGTTGTGACCATCTTTCCCCATTGTTGTCCAGACAACGGTATATTTACCTTTTTTCAGTTTCGGAAGAGCGACATCAAAGGATTTCTTTAAGTCATGAGTAACTTTATATTTTAAAGGAACATCTCTTCGCTGAGCATCCAGTAACTTAATATTCATCAACATAACCTCTGCACCAAAGTTAAGGGTCAAGTTCTTTGGTTGACTAAGGATAGATGCATTTTCCGCAGGAATCGCACTCACTAAACTCACATGAGCGAACGTAGTTGTAGTAGCCACAATCATCGTTGCAGCTACTACAACATTACGTAGAGCAGTCATTTTATTTTGAAATAATTTCATTTACGTTTCCTCTTGATTCGTTAGTTCATTAGAGATGACTTTATAAAATCTATATTTAATGAGACCACATCATCTCCTCTTATATTTCAATTATTAGTGAGAGACAGAAACAGAGCGATGACTTCAAAATTACATTTTTGTCATTTTTAAAATTTAAAATCTTTAACTATTAAAATAATCTTATTGAAAAATAATGATCATTTAACAAACAAATTATGTAGGTGGTTGATTTATGAAATGTAGTAATCATTTTGTCTAAGAAAATAGTAGCTATTTAATTTTTTATATTTTATTTTAAATATAAACATGTTATGTTTAATTTGATCTAATATAAATTTGTGGGCTAAGCACATGACTCAAACACGTCCAAGAATGACCAAATTATTTGAACAGCTTGGTTTAGCTTCTACTGAAGAAGCAATTGCAAAATTCATAGAGAGCCATCAGCTAGCTGGAGATGTTTTTTTAACACAAGCAATTTTTTGGACTGATGCTCAACGTCATTTTTTAGAAGAAAAACTACACTCTGATGGTGAATGGACGACAGTGATTGATCAATTAAATGAGTCTTTACATGAAAATTCAGTAAAATAATTTTCCGTTAGTATTAAGGATCTACATTCTTCCCTGCATTGAATACAACTCATTCATACAGTAGTACTGTTTTGGAGATGGAATCTCTATTATATAAGTAGTAGATTCCTTACTCTGAAATTTGGATTATAAACCCTAATATTAAAAATAATCTTCTTTACCTTCTATCGGCTTTGTTGCATAAATATGTAAGCATCTGATTTAAATAAATTTAATTTTGGATCAAAAAATAATCAAAACTTCTAAAATCATATAGTTATGAAATCTTTGTGCAACAAAGCCCCTTCTATCTAATAAATATACCAATAAGTTTAATAATTAAATTATCCACCCTTTTTTCTATAAAAAACTATTTTGATCAACTGTATTTTTTCTTTAAAGGAATAACAGTGTAAATTACATTAAGAATGTGTCTCTAACTACCCTTGGAGTCATCTAATCATTTCATTTTTATTTTTTTAAGCACATAAAATCATAACAACTTTAATAGTTTTAAAAGATTAATATTAAATAAAATTTTTGTCATCTCAGCATAGACTATATATTTCGAGAAGATCTCAAAATTACATTTTTGTCATTTTTAAAAATAATTAATTAATAGTGCTAAAATTTTTAAGAGAGACAGAGAATAACCAAAAATTTCATCAGTTTAGTAGTCAAATTCCTAGACTCTGTTCAGTACTAAAACATAGCTTTTACTTCCAAATTATTTAAAGGAAAAAATTATGATGAAATTCAAAAACATTTTTTTGGGCTTATGTATCGCAGCCGCGTCATTGAATACATTTGCACAGCAATCCGATGAACACAAAGATCACCACCCTGAAAAAACAGCACCATCTGCAGTAACAATTAAGCAAACAGTTACCAGCACCACTGCTACAGATAAAATGGCTGCAATGGATCAACACATGAAGGCGATGCAAGCCATGCATGAGAAGATGATGGCTGCAAAAACCCCACAAGAACGTCAGAAACTTATGGCTGAGCACATGAAACTCATGCAAGGAGGTATGAGTATGATGAAACAGATGGGCAGCCAAAGCATGAATGCAAATATGGCTGACCGTCAGCAGATGATGGAAAAACGTATGGACATGATGCAATCCATGATGCAGATGATGATGGACTGTATGCCTCCGTCAGCAACTAAATAGTTACCCATGAATTAGGGGAAAGCACCATGAATCACCAACACCAAGAAAATAATTCAGTACCTAACTTCTGGTCTACACGTTATGCCATTGGTCTAATCGTGCTGGGTGGTATCGCAGCTTATTTTCTATTAACGGAACATTTAGCCCACGTTATCGGTGCTTTGCCTTATTTATTCCTTTTAGCGTGTCCACTGATGCATATTTTTATGCATGGTGGTCATGGGCATAACCACTCGCAGCAAAAAAAATCCGATATATCTGATAACAAAAAATAGCTCTTATCAGGAGATCCATCATGAATCATGCGGAATCGGCTTATGGTTTATGGACGCTGGTTATCATTAACTCAGCAGTTTTTATCATGTTCGCTTTCAGTTTTTTTAGACCTTCCACTGCGCGCGATTGGCGTACATTTGGGGCCTTTTCGGCTTTTATCATTGCTCTATTTGTCGAAATGTATGGTTTTCCTTTAACCATTTACCTGTTATCTGGTTGGCTTCAAACTCGCTTCCCTCAACTTGACTTACTTTCTCATAATGCAGGTCACTTGTGGTCAACGCTATTAGGTGAAAAAGGTGATCCACATTTTGGCATTTTGCATATCGCCAGTTACGTTTTCTTGGGCTATGGATTTTACCTGTTATCAACGTCATGGCACGTGCTGTACAACGCGCAACGTCAGCATTCTTTAGCGATCACAGGCCCTTATGCACGTATACGTCACCCACAATACGTGGCTTTTGTGATGATCTTGCTGGGTTTTTTATTGCAATGGCCAACTTTACTGACACTGATTATGTTTCCAATCCTACTCTTAATGTACAGCCGCTTGGCAATTAAGGAAGAGGCTGAAATGAGTAAACAGTTTGGCGCTGTCTATGACAGCTATGCTCAACAGACTCCGAGATTTATTCCAAAATTCGGCCATAAAACCACTTTTCCATAAGAGAATTATTTATGTCAGATCAAAAAAATCATAACCAGGACCATATGGCACAGGCTACAACAGACGTACTGAAAGACCCAGTCTGTGGTATGACCGTCACTGAAGAATCGAAATACCATGAGGAATTTAAGGGGAAAACTTACTTTTTTTGCAGTGATAAATGTCAATCAAAGTTTCATAGCAGCCCGGTGCAATATATCGCTAAACCCGCAACGACGACTGCCGATGCACATACACAGCATCATCAGACTGTTCAACACGTTAATGCGGCAAGCACAACAGGTACGACCATCTATACATGCCCAATGCATCCAGAAATCAGGCAAGATCATCCTGGAAACTGTCCTAAATGCGGAATGACACTGGAGCCACTCATTCCTGAATTAGAGGAAGATGAGGATCCGGAGTTACGTGATTTCCGCCGACGCTTTTGGTGGACACTGCCATTGACCATCATCGTGACTTTTTTGGCGATGTTTGGTCATCAACTGAACCTGTTCAATATGGCTGTTCAGAGCTGGATTGAACTGGTGTTGTCACTCCCAATTGTACTTTGGGCAGGTTGGCCATTTTTTTCCCGGGGTTGGCAATCGGTTGTGAATCGCAGCCCGAACATGTGGACGCTGATTGGTTTGGGCACTGGAGCTGCATTTATTTATAGTGTGGTCGCAACCATTGCACCGCAAATCTTCCCAGACTCATTTATTTCCATGGGTCGTGTCGCTGTTTACTTTGAAGCTTCAGCGGTCATCATTTCATTGACCCTACTGGGACAAATATTGGAGTTAAAAGCACGTTCGCAAACTTCTGCTGCAATTAAGTCACTCCTTGGGCTCGCTCCTAAAACAGCTCGCCGAATCTTGCCTGATGGAACTGAAGAAGATGTTCCTCTAACGCATGTCCATGTAGGAGATTTACTCAGAATTCGCCCAGGTGAAAAAGTGCCTGTGGATGGTGTAATCACTGAAGGAAGTAGTTCAGTGGATGAATCGATGCTGACAGGTGAACCTTTACCGATCACTAAACGCATCGGTGATAAAGTCATTGGTGCTACCCTGAATACCAATGGTTCCCTAATCATGCGTTCAGAGAAAATTGGTTCAAGTACCATGTTGTCTCAGATCGTACAGATGGTGGCGCAAGCTCAACGCTCAAGAGCCCCAATGCAACGCATGGCTGATCAGGTTGCAGGTTGGTTTGTCATGGCTGTAGTAGCCATTGCCTTGCTTACCTTCTTTGGATGGGGACTGTTCGGCCCAGAAGAGTCGAGCTGGGTTTATGCATTAATCAATGCTGTGGCAGTACTCATTATTGCCTGTCCTTGTGCACTAGGCTTGGCAACTCCAATGTCTATCATGGTTGCAACGGGTCAAGGTGCTACTCATGGTGTGTTGTTCCGCGATGCAGCAGCCATTGAGAATCTGCGCAAGATTGACACACTAATCATCGATAAAACAGGTACGTTAACTGAAGGACGCCCTGTATTCGATCGTGTAGTTGCCGCATCAGGTTTTGACGAATCTGAAGTATTACGTTTAGCCGCCAGTCTTGATCAAGGCAGTGAACACCCGCTAGCCGAAGCGATTGTAAACGCAGCACACGAACGTGGCCTGTCTCTTGAAACACCAGATAATTTTGAATCGGGCTCAGGGATTGGTGTTCGAGGTCAAGTGGGCGATCGTCAGTTAGCTTTGGGCAACACAGCACTGATGGAGCAATTGGGTATCTCGGTACAATCTCTGATTCCGCAAGCCGAAGAGCTGCGTTCGGAAGGTGCAAGTGTGATGCATCTAGCCATCAATGGTGAATTGGCCGGTCTGCTTGCAGTATCCGATCCCATCAAAAAAAGTACCCCAGAAGCACTTGCCACCCTGAAGGAAGCGGGTCTACGTATCGTGATGGCAACAGGAGATGGTCTCACCACTGCCCGTTCAGTCGCAGCACGTCTAGGCATTGATGAGGTACATGGCGAAGTCAAACCCGCAGATAAACTAGAACTGGTCAGCAAATTGCAGAAGGAAGGTCGTATCGTGGCTATGGCTGGTGATGGCATCAATGATGCACCAGCCTTGGCTAAAGCTGATGTCGGTATCGCTATGGGCACCGGGACTGATGTTGCAATGAATAGTGCCCAAGTTACGCTGATCAAGGGAGATTTACGAGGGATTGCTGTTGCCCGTTCACTTTCGGAAGCTACTGTCGGCAACATGAAACAGAACCTCATGTTTGCTTTCCTTTACAATGCTTTGGGTATCCCTATCGCGGCTGGCGTACTATATCCATTTACCGGTTGGTTGTTGTCACCGATGATTGCCGCCTTGGCTATGAGTTTGAGTTCAGCTTCAGTCATCACCAATGCCCTTCGCCTGCGAAATAAAAAGTTATGATAGAGAGTTCCTTTCTTCCACCAGATGTATCAGGGCTGGTTGCAGCACTCGCCATCGGCCTGCTCATTGGTTTAGAACGAGGATGGCAGGATCGAGAACTGCCAGAAGGCAGCCGAGTAGCAGGTCTACGTACCTTCACATTGACAGGATTGCTCGGAGGAGTGCTCGGTCATTTACAACCAAACTTCGGAGCTTGGCCGCTAGTTGCGGCCGTATTAGGGCTTTCCTTATTACTAACAGTGTCCTATGCTCGTACCGCAAAAATTTCCGGTAATCTAAGCGCTACCACGACGATCGCGATGCTGTTGACATTAGTTTTAGGTGCATATGCATCCCATGGTAATGTTACTTTAGCATTAACCGCGGCTGTAATCGTCGCTGTATTTTTGGATCTCAAGCCAACCTTACACGGTTGGCTACGCTTGATAGAGCATCGTGAATTAACCGCATCCCTGCAGTTGCTGGTACTTTCTGTCGTTATATTACCCTACTTACCCAATACGGGTCTGGGACCTTTTGCTGCATTAAATCCTTACCAGTTATGGTGGGCAGTGATCCTGATTGCCGGACTCTCTCTGGCAGGTCATTTTGCCATGCGGCTTACCGGTTCAGAAAGAGGCATATTCTGGACAGGTCTATTGGGTGGTTTGGCATCTTCTACAGCTGCAACTGTCGCACTGGCACGCTATACACGCCAGCACCCCGTCATGGTCAGTGCTGCTATTTCTGGAACATTGGCTGCCTGTGGCATCATGTTTTTTCGTATGGTTGTGCTGATAGGCGTCATTGAGCCAGCATTGCTAAGCACTTTTGGTGGTGCAATGATGATTGCGGGAATCCTTCTGCTGGGTATGGCATTGTGGAGACAACGCCAAATTACCAGCGCTGAAAACAACGATCGAACAATAGAAGCAATGGCTCCTTTTGATCTTGGGACAGCATTCAGCTTCGCTGCTTTCCTGGCTGTCATGGCAGTCTTGGTCCCGGCAGCAAAACAATGGTTGGGCACCAGCGGCATCTTCGTATTATCGACTATTTCTGGGCTAGCAGACGTAGATGCTATTTTAGTCTCACTTGCCCGCCTGCATAGTACTGAAGGCTTAACAACAAATGTGGCTGCTGTCGCGCTAGGGCTGGCCACACTGAGCAACATGTTAAGCAAAGCGACAATTGCATGGATGACAGGGGGGGCACAGTTTGGCCGAGCTATCATATTTGGCTACACAATTGCCATGATAGGTGCTGGCGTAGCTCTGGCTCTCAGTTTGAGCTTTATGTAAGGTCAACTCGGGTAAATGGAAGATGTTCAAAAAATGAGTTAAAATGATTCCCCTTGCATGGATTCACTTTGAAAAACAATGGTAAAAATGATTCGACCATTGAGGGATTCAGCCTGGATGGTCGCCCCAAGCATATCAAGAATAGATTTTGTTATCGCGAGCCCTAAGCCGGTTCCTTCTTCTGTTCTTTGTCTAGATGCATCTGTTCGATAAAATCGATCAAATAACCTGGATAGTTGTTCAGGAGAGATTTCAGGGCCTTCATTTTCAATTGAAAATATTGTGTTATCTAAATTCTGTTGAAGTTTTATGCGTATTGTAGAATTCTTATTTCCATATTTAACTGCATTAGATAATAGATTGCTGAGTGCTCGACGTAACATAGCAGGATCACCTTTGACATTTCCAGATCCTGTTTGTTGAAGCGTCATATTTTTTTCGGCAGCTAGCGCATCATAGAAATCAAATAAGGCTGTAACTTCTTTAACCAGGTCAATATTCTGTAAGTTCTGTAATTTTAGGCCATGTTCTGCTTTTGCCAAGAAAAGCATATCGGATACCATTCGAGCCAAACGTTCTAATTCTTCTAAATTAGAAAATAGTACTTCTTGATAGGTACTGGTATCTCGTTTACGGGCAAGACATACTTGAGTTTGAGTCATTAAGTTATTAATCGGTGTTCTAATTTCATGCGCTAAATCAGATGAAAAATCGGAAAGCCTTTCTAAAGCTGATTCTAGTCTGTCGAGCATATCATTGAAGGCAATTGCTAATGATTTTAGTTCTGTTGGTGTGTGCTCAACTTCTAAACGTTCTGAAAGATGTTGGGCAGAAATGCCTTCTGCGACCTGAGCCATTTTTTGCACGGGTCTTAAACCTCTCCAGGTTGCAAACCAGCCTAAAAACATTAAACAAATCGTACCGGCTAAACCAATGTAAAAAAGTTGACGCTTAAAATCATTTAAAAAATGTAGATGTTCAGATGTATCGATCCCCACAATAATGCGTACAGATTGTATTTCAGTATTTTTGTTTATATCCGTGTTGTAGATGATGCCACGATAGGTCTTATTCTTAATTTTCCATTTAATCCAAGGGTTATTTGCTGACTTGATTAACTGTTGAGTATTAATGATTGAAGGTGTTGAACTAAATAAAATCTGACCTGCCGGTCGTTCTATTTGGACCATAAGATCATGGTGTCCAACTAAAGCATCTTTCAAATATAGATCAAGTTCTGGAGAATTTTTAGGATGCTGTTGGAGAAGATTCTGAATAAGCTGGATTTTACCTTCTAATTGGGTACGATCTTGCGTTTCAAAATGATGCATCACTAATTTATGGATGAAAAACCCCATCATAATGAGAATGCATATAGTCGATAATGAGAAAATAATACCAATACGAAAACTGATAGATTTGAATAATTTATTATTCATCTTCTACCTCTAATACATACCCCATTCCTCGAATATTCTGAATTAACTTAGGGGTAAAATTACTATCTACTTTATTTCTTAATCGTTTAATAGCGACTTCAACTACATTTGTATCACTATCAAAGTTCATATCCCAAATTTGAGATGCAATAAGTGCTCTTGGTAGAATTTCACCTCTTCTACGCATAAAAAGCTCCATAAGCGCAAATTCTTTAGCCGTTAAATCAATGCGTTGACCTGCTCGTGTTACCCGACGTTTTCTCAAATCAAGTTCTAAATCAGCAATCTTAATAATATTATTATCTTCTCTTTGTTGCCCTCGTCTAAGGAGAGTTTTGATTCGAGCAAGAAGCTCTGCAAAAGCAAAAGGCTTTACTAAATAATCATCAGCGCCTAACTCTAAACCTTTTACTCGATCTTCGATTTGATCTCGGGCGGTAAGAAAAAGAATGGGCATTGTTTTACCGCTGCTACGAATATCATTGATAATATTCCAACCATTTAGTCCAGGTAACATCACGTCTAAAATAATTAAGTCATACTCTTCAGAAAGAGCTTGATGTTTACCCGTTAACCCATCTGTAACCCAGTCCGTAATATAGCCAGCTTCGGATAAACCTTGCTTGAGATAATCACCAGTTTTTTGTTCATCTTCAACTAATAGTATTCTCATCTCAGAATCCTAAGTTATTCATTAAAACTATAATAACGTTATAAAACATCTGATCGAGATAGATTACAAAAATGTCATTTTCAAGTCACTTAGATGTTCGGTGAAGCGTTTTATTGTAATACGAAGAAACTTAATTTTAGAGAAACTTATGAAAACTGTAGTGCGTCGTAGTCTAACAATTTTAATGTGTGCTGGAACTTTAATTGCTGGTACTCAATCTTGGGCAAAAGATGTATCAACCTCAAGTGCCACTAAAACGGTAAAAGCACAGGAACCTTGTACAAAACCTTGTAAAATGGAAAAAGATGACAAGACTCAGCAAGATCATAGTCAACATCAGTCTCCTAACTCATCTGACATGTCAAAAATGGATCATTCTATGATGAATATGGACCATTCTAAAATGGATCATTCAAAGATGAATATGCCTGGTAGCAATAAATAATTTTATAAATAGCGAGAAAGAAGTATTAAAGTTTATACTAAATATTTGCTTTATTACTTCAATCTTGACCTTTCTAAAGGTGAGATAGAATGTCAAAAAATCTAAAGGTGAGATAGAATGTCAAAAAAGTTAAGTCATATACTCTTAATTGGAGTTGGTTTATTTTCATCAACTTGGGTAATGGCGGCAGTTAAAGAATATGATTTAACAATCGCTGAACAAACTGTAAATATCACAGGAAAACCGCTAAAGAGAATTACTGTAAATGGTAAATTCGTTGCACCACTTCTTGAATTTGAAGAAGGTGATGAGGCCGTTATCCGTGTTCACAATAAGTTAAAAAATCAGGACTCTTCAATCCATTGGCATGGCTTATTATTACCTGGAATTATGGATGGTGTACCTGGATTTAACAAATTTCATGGCATTGCCCCTAATACAACTTATGAATATAAGTTTAAAGTCCGCCAAAATGGTACTTATTGGTATCATTCACATAGTAAAGGACAAGAACAAGACGGTTTATATGGTGCTTTTGTTATTTATCCTAAAGATAAAACTCCACTAACAGCTGCTGAAAAAACTGATAGAGATTATGTGGTTTTGCTTTCTGATTTTCATAATTCAACAAGTGATCAAATTATGAAAAATATTAAAAAAGAAGCAGACTACTATCAGAACCGCCGCGAAACAGTATTCGATGTATTAAAACAAGTTAAACGTGATGGGCTAAAAGCGACTTGGCAAGACCGTTCTATGTGGAATCAGATGCGAATGCTGAAAACAGATATGTCCGATGTCACAGGTTATACATTTTTAATGAATGGCAAGACACCTCAGCAAAATTGGACGGGCAACTTCAAAGCTGGTGAAAAAGTTCGCCTTCGTTTTATTAATGCTTCCGCTATGTCATTCTTTGATGTACGCATTCCAAACCTAAAAATGACAGTGGTAAGTGCCGATGGTCAACCTGTAAAGCCCGTTCCTGTAGATGAGTTCCGTATTGGTACTGCTGAAACTTATGATGTCATTGTTGAACCGAAACAAGCCCATTACCAAATTGAAGCTGAATCTATTGATCGTACTGGATTTTCGGTTGGAACCTTACATGAAGAAAGCAGACCAGCAGTCAAACAAATTGAGATGCCTAAGCCTCGTCCTCGTGCTTTATTGACTATGGAGGATATGGGGATGGATCATGGCTCTTCATCTGGTATGAACCATGATATGTCTTCTATGAAAGGCATGAATCACGATATGTCTTCTATGAAAGGTATGGATCATGATATGTCTTCTATGAAAGATATGAATCATGATATGTCTTCTATGAAAGGCATGAATCACGATATGTCTTCAATGAAAGATATGGATCATGATATGTCTTCAATGAAAGATATGAATCACGATATGTCTTCTATGAAAGGTATGGATCACGATATGTCTTCTATGAAAGGTATGAATCATGATATGCCGATGAATAGCGCTACTGTTAAGGCGGCTTCAGACAAGAATGATAATACCGTATTTGGATGGGCAAATGCTTCAACACCTGAAGGTAATAAAGCATTGCAATATAGTGATTTGAAATCGTTAGATCCTCAAAAAGACACTCGTGCAGCTGAACGTGAAATAGAGATCCGTCTTGGCGGAAATATGGAGCGTTATATCTGGACAATCAATGGTAAAAAATTCAATGAAACGGAGCCATTAGAAGTTAAATATGGTGAACGGATTAGATTGAAATTTATAAATGACAGTATGATGGCTCACCCAATGCACTTACATGGCATGTTTATGCAGCTTGAGAATGGTCAGGATCCAAGCAATATGCCAAACAAACATACGGTCATTGTTCCACCTGGGAAAACGATAACCACGCTACTCACGGCCGATGAATTAGGTGAGTGGGCTATTCATTGCCACCTGCTTAACCATATGAGCGCAGGAATGATGAATAAACTAATTGTGGCCCAAGTAGACAAAGATAGTGTTTCAAAAAATATTGTTGCTCAGCCCCCAATAAGTGAGAAGGGAGTAAATCCACATGCAAATCACTAAGAATTTCTTCTCAAAAACAGTCTTATCAATTGCATTAGTAAGTATATCAAACTTAACTTTTGCTGATAACAGTACTTCGCAACAAGAAAGTAATATTACAAATGGGGGAGATAATATTATTCTGACCGCAAGTAAGAGATCAGCCCCATCTAATGATGATCATCTTAAAGAACATGGCGGACAAATTTATCAATTAACAAGACTTGAAAATGCATGGTTAGTTGATGAAGACGGTAAGGGCAACCTAGGAACAAGGTTTGATACTTTAATTGGGACAGATGAAAATCGTTTATTCCTTAAAGCAAATTTAGATAAGGCAGAAGGCAATGATCCTAAATATGATGTATCTGCACTTTACAGTCGTAATGTAGCACCCTTTTGGGATATACAAGCTGGTGTAAGATATAGTGAAGATAGAAATAACAACAGCAATAGAGTGGATGGCGTTGTTGGTATATTAGGGTTAGCTCCTTACTTCTTTGAAACTCAGGCTTATTTATACGGTGGTGAAAATAATTTCTGGGGAGCTAGTTTTGACGTAGATCGAGACTTATTACTCACCCAAAAGTTAATTACTCAACCATATATCGAAGCAGATATTGTATTCAATGATAATTCTGACTTTGCTTCTAAGACTGGTTTGTCTGAATTAAAGGCTGGTATAAAAACCAGATATGAGATTACTAAAAGGATTAGACCCTTTGTGGATGTTGCATATCAATATGAAAAAGGGTTGAAAGAGACGAGATTCCAACAAGCCACTGACTCAGAAAAAAGCTGGTTGTATGGTGCAGGTATCGAGTTTGTTTTTTAAAATAATATGACTTGGAATCATGAATGGTAGCTTCGGCTACTATTCATGAAATTGTTGTCATTTCCTTTCGAATCTGTAAAACTAAAAAAGCTTAAATTTTGGTCTTATCTCTATGCAGTGGTTAAAAACATGCCTATCGCTGTTTTTATCGTTTGCTATCCTTTTAGTAGGATCGGCTGCTGCTGCTTCGTCTGCACATAAGCGGTGTTTAATGCCATCTGAACAGATGAAATCCATGCAAATGGAAGCATCTCAAAACCAGGATATGATGCATACCGACTGTATGAAAGTTGAAGCAAAGGTCAAAAAATCTTTACATGATCCATCCTGTATGTCTGAGCAGGAGTGCATTATGTCTTTTGCCAAGATTGCGTATACCCCTTCTACGCAAGAATTTCTGTACGCAAAGGTGTTCCCTCCTATAGAGCGATCGGCTTTTTATTCTCTGGATCAAAACCTTCCTGCTCCTTTTCCTTCTGTTCTTTGGAAACCCCCACGCTCTATCTAATTTAATGATTCATCGTCATTCATAGCATTTTTATGGATGTTCTGCGCGTGCGCGTGTATATCATTTTAGAGCTAAAAATATGAAATTTTATAAAGAAAAGCTATCTCGCAGGGTAAGATGGCCGATAGGTGTGATCTGTTTTTCTCTAGTCTATGGCCAAGTCTATGGTAAGCGTCCGCTGAAAGGCCTTAGACGTTCTAAAACATAATCATAGTATTACTGAAATTACGTTACAAATAGAAAGTACGGAATGTAATACATTGGAACAGCATAAACATTAAAGTGCTGCTCTTTCTACATAATGGACAGATGACTAGGCTGATAAACCTTACCATTTTCCTGTATTACACTTCTATTGGCACTGTTGCAAATAACCACGAATGGTAAGCTGAAGACTGTTTTAGCTAAAGGTGCAGCATATGAATCCTTTCCATGGTCGGCATTTTCAGGGCGAAATCATTCTTTGGGCTGTGCGCTGGTATTGTAAATATGGCATTAGCTATCGTGAACTGCAGGAAATGCTGGCCGAACGGGGTGTGAATGTTGATCACACGACTATTTACCGTTGGGTTCAACGTTATGCTCCTGAAATAGAAAAACGTTTACGCTGGTATTGGCGTAATCCTACAGATCTGAGCTCGTGGCATATTGATGAAACCTATGTAAAAGTGAATGGACGATGGTCTTATCTGTATCGTGCAGTCGATCAACGTGGCGATACCATTGATTTTTATCTTTCTTCTAGACGTAATACCAAATCAGCATATTGTTTTCTTGGAAAAATTTTAAATAATGTGAAGAAGTGGCAAATTCCACAAGTGATCAACACGGATAAAGCACCCACATATGGACGTGCTTTATCACGGTTAAAACGGGAAGGTAAATGTCCACCAGACCTTGAGCACAGGCAGATTAAGTATAAAAATAACGTGATTGAATGTGATCATGGCAAGCTAAAGCGGATCATCAGGGCCACATTAGGATTCAAATCTATGAAGACGGCTTATGCCACAATTAAAGGTATTGAAGTCATGCGTGCACTACGTAAAGGACAAGCATCGTCATTTTATTATGGTCAGCCTCAGGGTGAAGTGTGTCTAATCAACAGGGTTTTCGGTCTCTAAGTACTTTTTAAAGGGAACATCATCGACTCAAATCTCTATTTGCAACAGTGCCGTATTAAGTTAATCTTTTTCTTCAACTTCTTCCTTAAACTCAAACAAATCATTCATCGTACAGTTAAAGTACTTACACAACTTATCGGCGACTGGTAATTCAATACGTACAGCACGGTCATAATACATACTTGTGAGCGTGTTGCGATTGATACCTGTTGCATGCACCACTTCACTTAATTTTAAAATTTTTCTATCGCCCATGAGGCTAGATAACTTACAAGTAATCATATTTAAATTAATTTACAAAAAATAACTTGCTGTGGGTTATTTGAAGTTGTTGACTGAGTAATACTTTGCTAAAATCAACCTACAGCAGGTTATTACAACTTATAGAAAGTATATTTTATCCATTTCAACTAAATTATAACTTTTTAAATATAAGGATTGAACCTGCATTAGATTATTTTGTGGAGATGACCGCCGTGTTACCAAATGAGTTATTGATCAGCCAGCAAGCTCGTGACTTAGGAAATCAATTAATTAAAGAAATGAACATCAATAGAAGTTATGGAATGGCTAATTTTCTTGGAGTAAATACTTGCTATGATAATCATCAGGCTGTACTTATTTGGACATTTCAACTGCTTGAAAGGGAACCTGCCTTAAATGAATTAGCAGAAATTAAAAAATATTTTCTTTTAATCTTTCCAGATAGTGTTTATCAATTAGCCTAAGTTGTTTTTAAAATTAATTTATTAAATAAAAAGCACTAAATCAAAGAAAGCTTTATTTAAAAATACCTATTAATTCAAAAACATACCATTTACTGAATATATGAAGCATAAGTTCCTGCTCTATCACTCACTCGTACTAAAATTACATCGCTCTTTTTACTGATACTAAACAATTTATGTCCACGCCACGTTCTGCGGCTTCGAGGGCTAGTTTTTGTTGAACCACTGAGAACAAGGACAACAAACTGCCTACTATATTTTCCCGGAGAGTGGTGTAGGAACTTTTTCATTATTGCTAATCATATCAGCGACAACATCAGCAACGAGCTCCTCTATTCCTGAGAATGCTTTAGACTGATCCGCATCAAGCCAAGACAATGATGGAAACTCAGCACACAACCCAACATACTCATTATATTCTGCTGACCATGTAACACGGCAAGTATATTGTTTACTATCCATTTGAAACCCCATAATGTTTTAAGTCTATGTATAAAAGTACGATTTTCACTTAGCAGTACTTAAATAATCACCCCACCACTGCATCATTTCAGTCCGCTGGGCTAAATAGTCAGCGTGATTATAGCTGGCACGGGTACGGTTCTTATCAATATGTGAAAGTTGTGCCTCAATCCAGTTATCCTGGAACAAACCTGAGTCATTCAAAATGGTACTAAAAGTGGAACGTAGTCCATGAGAGGATAATTGATGTTTTCCATAGCCCATCTTACGTATAGCCATATTTAATGTATTAAAATGAATCGGTTGATTATGTTTCCGTGGGCTAGCAAAAATGTACTTTTCACCGTATGACCATTGCATGACGTCTTTTAAAATATCTAAAGCCTGATCTGAAAGTGGAACTAAGAAGTCGGGAATCTCATGGCCTAATATGACTTTTCGTCGAAACTGTTTAATATGCAAGGCAGGTATTTTCCAGATTTTTTCATTTAAATCAAAATGATGAGGCTCAGCCAATAACAATTCAGCCCCTCGCACGCCAGTATGTAATTTGAACAGCAGTGCTTTTTTAATAATCGGATGGGCATCCAATTTTAATAAATTTTTCTTAAAATCTGATATATCCTCCGCTTTCAAATACGGATAATTCTTCTTGATTTTACTGTTAATGGCGATTTTATTTAAACCATGCGCGATGTTGAATTCACAATAACCCATCGCTACAGCGTAGTCATAAATTTGGTTCAAATAACTACAAGCTTTCTTGACAGGTTCTTTTACTTGGCGTCCCTCTATTTTTTTGATTACTGAAACCAGGTCATAACGCTTGATGTTTTGAAAAGGTAAATCCTGAAGGTCTGGATAAATATCTTGCTGTAAACATCTTTCTGCTAACTGTAGTACACCGCAGCGGGGTGAATCATTAAATGCATTTTTCAGTTTGAACTGCAGCCACTCCTCCCCTACCTTACGAAAGGTGATGACATTAGAGACAGTATCATGCTCAAAACAATAATTATTGTCTTTAAAGTCATCTTTGACTTGTCGTGCCTTTTTCAGCGATAAATCAGGATAAAGCCCCAACTGAATGCGGCGACGTTTTTTTGTTTGTGGATCTGTATAGCGATAGCACCAAGATTTTCTTCCAGTCGGCTCAATCTTCAGGCTAAGTCCATCTTCATCGGATAAAAAACAAGTTTTTTCCTTGCAATGAGCTTGGCGAACTTTAATTTCAGTAAGACTCATGAAATTTAAATGAAACCTATCAGCGGATTGACGAGATCCATTATATCAAAATAGAAGAAAATATATATGATGCGTACACTACGCATCATATATATTTGTAATATATTGTTTTATATATTTAATATTTTAAGTATTTGTATTTTAGTAACCATTATAAGTACCACCTCTTCTTTAAGTTCCCAACAACTCACTTTTTCTGTCATCAATGTTAAATAAGTCTTGTGCTTTAAATTCTTAGATGACCTCCTCTACCCTTTATTATCATTTTTATAAAAGTAACTATATGGGGTCGTCTCAGGAAACGGAAAATATAGCACGCTAAGGATTTTCACTCCGACTTCTTTTAACGATATCCAACACGGTATTTTTGCTTAGATTGACCA
>Ga0209727_1001265_pt1 | contig 21502 bp, 11 predicted proteins | sample RifGroC1_FD_183995 | JGI IMG/M metagenome (GOLD analysis project Ga0209727, IMG submission 183995) | Groundwater microbial communities from Rifle, Colorado, USA - Groundwater C1 (SPAdes) (version 2) | ecosystem: Environmental > Aquatic > Deep subsurface > Groundwater | place: Rifle, Colorado...
CACGTCGATTGGTTCACCTCGCTGAATGAGTACACCGACCCGATGGATATGGTCCTGGACAACAACAGCGGCCGGCCGCGAGTGGCTATCTATGAGGTCTATTACAAGGTGGTCGAGCCCCGCGACCTACTCGCCACCCAGGACGGCGCGGTGATGGAGTTCCGCAAGGACAATCCGATCCACCTGGATATTCTTGCATCAGGCTTTGGCGTTCTGCATAGGAGGATCCCGATTCATGTCTGCCGGGTGGCCTGGTTCGTCGGTCCTCACCTGATATGGGATGGGCCCAGCCCAGAGCCTCATAACCATTTCCCCTACGTGCCTTTCTTCGGCTGCCGCGAGGATGGCAACAACTGCCCTGTCGGTCTCATTCGGCGCATGCGCGGGCCACAGGAGGAGTACAACCGGGCCGCGATGGAGATTCAGCGTATCCTCCGCTCTCGCCGTATCGAGAAGGACCACGACGCCCTGCAGGGCATGACCGACGCCCAGGCAATATTCGAGATCAACCGCACTGATGGTGTGATCAACAAGAAGCACGGCCGGGAATTCCAGGTAATCAGGGAGTGGGAAAAAATCGCGGTACTGGAGGGCATATGCAAAAGGGCAAGAGAAGAGATCAACGCCGCTTCCGGTATCTACGCGACTTTCCAAGGTCAGACCGAGGCAGACCAGAGTGGAATCGCTGTCGAGTCTATCGCCGAACTCGGTGCCCAATCGCTCGGCAAGATCAATGCGAACTACCAACATGCCCGCAAATGTGTGGGCGATCTTGCGTTTGCCCATGTCGTGACGGATATCGGCGAGCGCCGGGTGATGGTGAGCATTCCCCAGGAGATTGGCCAGCAGAAGAAGCAGGTGACCTTGAACGATGGCCTGAATAATCGTGTTTCTCTTCTCCGGGCCCAGGTGGCAATGCAGGATATCCACACCTCTGCAGGCTACAAGCAGCATACCCACATGCGGCTGACCGCCATCATCGACAAGATACCCGACGATTTCAAAGGGGTCCTCTTGCCGTTCTGGCTGGAATCATCCGAGATGCCGAAAAAAGAGCAGGCTATCAAGCTGATCAACAAGAAACTCGGCTACGAATCGGATGAGAATAGGCGCGAAGAGCAGGAAGCAGCCGCAGCAGAGGAGGCAAGGCAACTCAAGGATATCGAGAAGAAACGGCTTGTTGCTGTGGTTGATGATCTGGAGGCCAGCGCCAAGCAGAAGAACGCCCAGGCGGCCAACGCCACGGCCGACGCGCTCAAGAAGCGCATGGAAACCGCCAATCTCATTCGAAATATGAAGCTGATGAACCAGTGGGTAATGCCTTCTCCTGGTTCGCCAGCAGGAAGCACCCCGGCCGCCGGCAACCGCCGCATGATGGGCGCCGCCCCCGGCCGGAACAATGGAGGGCCGCCGCCTGATCAGCGTAAGGCCCTCCCTCCTGGTGCATCAGGAGTAGCAACACCTACCCCGGCGGGCAATGCACCTGCCCCGTCTCTCCCCGGCATGGGGATGCAAACCATGCCTCGTGAGGCGTCAACACCGTAAAAAACGCAAGAAAGGAGAGTTTCAAATGGCAGTAGAAATCGATTCAGCAAAGATCAACGAGATGAGCCTTGAACAGATGCGGGCACTCGAAGACCAGCTTGTGGCCGAAGAGGCAGGGGCTGCGGTCGCGCAAATGCCGACCCCCCAAGAGCCAGCGGCACCACAAGCGTCAACGACGCCACCGGCCGAACCGGGAACCACCCCGGCAGAGCAGGCGGCACCGGCAGCCGCCTCGCCGGCACCGGCTTCACCCGCACCTGGAGCACAGCCGGCCGCCGCACCTGCGGCCAAGGAAGAGGACCTGACGAAGCACATCGCGCCGCCGAGTAAGTGGGCGGCTGAACGTCACGCGAAGAAAGAGCTTCAACGGCAACTCGAAGAGACCCAGGCGAAAGCGGCCAAGGCCGATGTGCTGGAAAGCACGGTGAACCAGCTCAAAGACGAGCTGACCGCCATCAAGACCGCCATCCAGGACAAGGGGATCAAACTTCCAGGCAGCGTCAAAGATCCGGCTGCAGCATTCACTCCCGAGAAGATGGATGAGATCCGGACGGAATTCGGCGACGAACTGGCAGACATGATCGAGATTTTGAAGGCGCAAGCGATCACCCCGGCGGCACAGGCCACAACCGGCCAGCCCGCACCGGCCGCGCCTGCCGCTACCGCCGCACCGGCTCAACCAAGTGTTGATCCTGAATTACTGAAAGCCATCGAAGCGAATGATGATCTTTCCTACTGGCAGGAGAACAGCCAGGCCCTTTGGTCTCGTGCTGTCGCGAAGGATGGCGAGATGCTTGCCGATCCAGAGTACGCGAAACTCCCCTATGCAGACCGGTTCGCCAAGGTGGTTGAATCGGTGAAAAACGATGTCATTCAGAGCACAGCCAAGCCTGGAGAGCAGGCCGGGAATGCACCCCCGGCTCCCTCACTCTCAGGTGCAGGTGGTGTTCCAATACCGTCCAACGGAAACGACCCACTGTCGCAGATGGAAGCGATTACGGACCCGGCAAAGCAGATGGCATTCTATAACAGCCAGCCGCAGAAGGTCCGCGACGAAATCGACAAGGCATTGGGAATCTAAATAGAGGATATTATGCCCGATTCAAAACAGTATTTAGCTGACCGTATCATTTTCTCGGAGTGCCACAAGCAGCACTCCCTCCCCAACCTGCTGACCGCCAGTGCGCCAACGATGATCGACGCCCGGGACGGCAAGGTTCAAACTCCCCCGACTGCTCCGGTTGTGCAGATCAACGACCTGTCCAAGTCTCACGGCAACCTGGTCTCAGTCACCATCATCCACAAACTGTCCGGTAAGCCCTCTATGGGCATCGATAAACGTGACGGCTTTGAGGAGGATGTGAGCTCTGCCCGGTTCGAGATGCGAATCGACCAGTGCCATAAGGCGGTTCGTGTTCCGCTGATGATGGAGCAACAGAAGGTTGGCTACAACCTGAAGAAGCTCGGCCGCCCGCTCCTGACCGAGTACCACGGCGACCTGACCGACGAGGTTGCTATGAACATGCTTGGAGGAGCCCGCGGCACCTATGTCTCTTCCGACCGGATTCTGCCCCTCGCGAGTGATCCGGATTACGCGAAGATCATGGTGAATCCGGTAACGGCACCGACCTTTGACCGCAAGTTCTACTGCGGTTCAGCATCGTCCATCTCCGGTGCTGATGGTCTGACCGCCATTACCGCCAACGATACTTTCGGGCCGGATGATACTCGGAAGTTCAAAGAGGCAATCGAGTTGATGCCGCACCCGCTGCAGCCGGTAAGCCTTGGGGCTTCCGACACCCAGCCGGGCACCGACCCGATGTATCTCGCCTTCATCACGCCCAAGATGTGGTCCAACTTCGAGAGCGCCGCGACCGATTTCCAACTGCAGGTCGCCAATGCCCTGAAACGGACCAACGGGTTCAATCACCCGCTGTTCAAGGGTGAGATGTTCATGAAGGACAACATCCTGTTCAAGCGCTACAACAAGCCCATCGGCTGGCAGGCTGGCGAGTCCATCAAGGTTTGTGCCAATGACGATGCGGCGACTGAAAACAACCAGACCGTACCGAATGGCGTAACTGTCGAGCGCGGTATCATTCTCGGCGGCCAGGCCCTGGCCATGGCTTACGGCTCGGTCCTGCCCGGCGGCTTCGGTAACTTCCTGATGGACGGCGAGCTCTACAACCAGAAAGCCTGGTGGCGTCAGTGGATGGACTGGATCATGGGATTGGCCAAGATCCGCTTTGCCGATTCTGCCGGCCGGATCAACGACTATGGTGTCTGCGCGTTCGACGCGGCCGTGGTCTAAATAGTTCGACAAACAGGGGGTAGCATTTCTCTACCCCCTTGTAACTGATTAAAACTTTTGGAGGTTTTCATGCCTACTATCGAAGCAGCATGCTACAAAGACCTGGCTCATCAATCGCATTGTGGCAACGTCAACTATGAGAAACTGGAGTACACCTTTACCGGTGCCGAGACCAACGGGACCGTGGTGAAACTTCGCAAAAAGAGCGAGTACAACACCTACTGGCGCATGCGGATTATCGCTTCTGCCGGTTTCAATGCTGGATCTGACATCGACCTTGGCTATATCAGCCGGGAAGACGGCGGTACGGATGATCCTGATAAATTCGGCGCGGGACACGATATCGTAGCCTCGCAGGATATAGAGGCGTTTGCCCTGCCCTTGGAAGTTGCCGAGAAGCATGACCTGGTAATGGTCATCAACGACAACAACATTGCGAACGCCGGGAAGAAGGTAACGATCCTGGTTGAGTCGGTTGCTACTTCCGGCTGATCTGAACGGTAATTCAAACGGTGCTGCACGGCTCTTCGGGGTCGTGCATGCACTTGGTGAAAGGGAATGAACTCCAACGAACTGATAGCCAAGGTAATCGGCATCGTCAACGATCCTGATTACGACACGCCGGCTGACATCCTGAAACTGATCAACGGTTCGAATAAGAGGATCGCTGACCTTCTTCTTCTTCCAGACCTGAAGGACGGATTCGATACCGTGGATACCACAGTCGGAGAGATGACGGCTTTGCTCCCCGAGACCTACCACAAGAACCTGTTCATGGCCAGGGTGGCCGGCAAGGATATCGATATCTTCAAGGACACAGTTTCTCTGTCGCGGGTCCGCGGGGGATTGAGCCTCGACACAGGGGATATTGCGGCCGTGGCCACAAAGAAAGGCTCTCTCATCTACCAGAAGGTGCCAACGGCGATCACGGAGATCGAGCTTTACTTCTACCGCCTACCGGTCCCCATGGTGATTCCAGGAGAAGAGGAAGACGAAAGCCTGCCTGATGGCGCCTACGACAATGATGATTTCGATTGGGCGATAATCCATGACACCTGCGCCAAAATTTTCAATGAGATTGAAGACGGCATGGAGGGGGCTAAGGTCAATACCGAGAAACACGAAGCGAAATTCTTGGAGAAGATCGAACTTCTTGACGATTACGCTGAACAGCAGGGCAAGGAGCACCCGAACAGACCGTCCACGAATATCAGCTGGTTGGGAGTGAAGTGATATGACAGATCATTGGCCGTTGATAAAGAGGTCGCTCGGGCTGAACAACAAGATCGATCAGTACCAACCTTCTTCTCATCTATATCTTGCAGTCGCGAAAGATGTCGCGATCAGCGCGTCAGGGGTCATCGAGTTGCCACCTGGCTATTCAATTCTGAATTCAGATTTCCCTTGTCATTCGCTTTTCCGAAACAAGGGGTACGCATTTGTGGTGCAGGACCGGATTGTCGATTCAGCCATCATGAAGATCAACAACGACCGCTCTCTTGCTGGAGTCCGCTCGGGACTTATCAAGGGGAATCGTGTGGCCTTCTGCCAGGTTGGAGCGAAGACCTACTACAGCAATGGTATTCAGAATGGCATGATCACAGGTGGCGTATCTAATTTCTGGCCGGACCAGACTGAACACGTTGGAGCACCAACAGAAAGGGTATTCTACCCGGCACCTATCGCCACCCATCTTGAATACTGGCTCACGTCGATGTGGGTTGCAGTGGGTAATATCATCTATGTCGCTGAACCTGCTTCTGTCGGAAAGTTCAATTTCAGCAAGAGGCGATTCCAGTTCGGCGCAAATGTCGTGATGATGAAGGCTGTCGAGGGCGGAATGTGGGTCAGCACGGCGGAAGAGATTGGGTTTATCGCCAAGGCCGATGATTTCAAAAGCCTGCGGTGGATTGCAAAACCGGCCAGAAGACCGGCGCACGAATGGTCAGTGTGCCACGAGTTGGCAGACCTGAGTAAGACAGCTCTGCAAATACCAGGGCAATCTGCGGTGTGGTCGAGCGATGACGGTGTGTGCGTGGGGAGAGAAGACGGTCAACTGGAAGTGATTACTGAAGAAAGGCTTATCTATCCAACCGGCGCAATGGGCGCGACAGTAGTGGATAACGGATGGCTCTATAACTCAATTTGGTGATGCAATGGCAGAGAGATTCTCAACAGGTTTCGTCAATAAAGTGAATACTATCGGTCCTGTAAAAACCGTAATGGCAAATGGGGTTATGGCATGGTTCGACGGCAATATGCCGGCCAACGCCGACGCAGCCGAAGGGTCTGTTAACCTCCTCGCCCTGTTTACTGTGGATGCAGGGGTTTTTGTCCCTGGTCAAGCAGCCAACGGCCTGAACATGGACCAGTCCGTAGATGGCGTTTTGTCTAAGGATGCGACCGAATTGTGGAAGGCACTTGGTACTGCTGCAGCCGGTCCGCTTCCAGGAAAGATAGCAACGTGGGGCCGGTGGTACGACAATTCATACACAACAGGGGCCGATACTTCTTCAGCCAGGGTCGACTTCCAGATTGGCACTACATCGTCTTATGAGGTACAGGTCGCCAATGCGGTTGTCGTGGAGGATAATCCAATTACTCTTAACGAGTACAATTTCACATTGCAGAAGCAATAACGGATGGCTCTCTGGACCCCATACGATTATGAAGTTCTGCCAGTACTCGACCTGGATGCCTCGGTTGCGGCATCGACGGCGACTATTGCTACAAATGGTCAGTGGCTAGATCAATCACCAGAAGAGCTACATGCTGTCCAGGCAACATCAACCGCAAAACCTTCTGTATTAGTTGCTAACCTTAATGACCTGGATGTACTAAATTTTGACGGCGGTGATTACATGATCACCCCGAACATTTTCAATGCCGCCAGTGACGTAACTATTTTCATCGTACATAAGGCCACATCGATAGGTGCCACAGGCGATGCTGCTTTTGGCCTGCAAAACGGACTGAATGCTACTAATGGTTTTTTCCATGCACTGGCTAGAAGTGACATAGCGACTAAATATCGAAGTTTTTTTGCGGCTGATGGGGACGCAGCTGGGGCACTTTCAATTTCTCCGCCAGCAAATTTTGTAATAAATGAATGGCGTGTATCTTGTCATTACCGTTCGGCCACTGTTCAGGGGTTTGGTTTTGATGGCACAGTCACTGAACAAGCTGCAGTTGGTCAGTGCAATTTCAGCAACGCCAAGGGGATCGTCGGCTGCTATCGCCAGGCAACATATGCTTGGAACGGTCCTATTGCTAGAATTCTGGTCATTCCAGCAATTCTCCCAACAAATGCTATAGAAAAATATTTTGGGTGTCTGCATCATAGGTATGGGCTGGCTTCCCTGCTGCCAGTTGATCATGTATACAAAACTGCACCTCCAGAAGTCCTAGACGCTGTAGGCGGGGTTGTGGCCCCGCCTATGTTGATATCCGGCACCGCGGTAAACCCTGTTGTGGCTGTCGGTAACATAGTCCATTCAGCACCTTCGATAAGTGGAAAAGTCTGGAATGTCGGGTTGGGAGATGTAACTGCCCCCAAAATGCTTCTTTCCGGTGAGGCGACAAACCCAATCGTTAGTAAAGGTGCTATCTCCATGTCTCCTAAGGTATCAGGGTCAGCCTATAATCCTGTTTCTTCTTCAGGTGGTGTGGTAATGGGGTGTCCGAAAATTTCTGGAATGGCGGTAAATAATAAAATCGCTACAGGTGGTTTATCCATACTTGGCAAGGTTTGGGGAACTGCAAGCAACCCCAAGGAACTTGAAATTATCCGGTTCAAAAGGTTGGCGCAATGATCCCGCCGAAGGAGATTCTTTGCAATAACTCAAGCGTTGAAGCCTCTTTTCTTGGTTATGCCCATAGCCAGCTTGCCACACTTAGAGAGGCTATGGCATTTCAAGGCTTGAATGAGGGATATAGAAGAGTATCTCCATATCTTGGGGTAGAAGTCGAAGTATGGAAATCGTTTTCTATAGAAGTGATTGCTGTAAATGTCGATGAAAATATATATGGGAAAAATCCATATGAGCGGAAACTGAGAGAAGAAAAAACTGTTCTCGATAATAGGTTTTTTGTGCGAATCGGTTCACCATCCGATATAGAGCTTGACGATGAAGGACATGTAATTCGAGACGATACTAGATATTATTGGATTGATTTTTTTGCAACAACAGACAATAGTATTGCCTTCTATTCTCCAGGATCGAGGTACGGTGAATATGAGATAGACGACACAATTTATTATAAGGAAGCTAGATTCGTTACAGACGAGACGTTCTTACAAGTTGTCAATTTCCCTGACTACATGTTTCATAACTACGTAAGGTCTTTTGATCTTACAAGTGTAGTTGGTAATAAGTCTGTTTCGGCACGATTCGTAGCTGGATATCATTTTTTGGCTACAGGTGACTCGATTATTTATACACCAGAAATTCCAACCGTAGCTGGAGGTGATATCGACTTAGCTACAGGAACTTCAAAAAATCCACCTAACAGGTTCTTTGTAGATTTAGAATCAAGAACCATGTGCTGGTATCATGTGCTGCAGAAGTGGAAGCTTCCGGATATCGGCCCGCCGGTACACACTGAATCAACTGGGTCTGTAGCTGGTGTGATTATTGGAATTGATTATGACAACGGATGGATTACATCAGGATCGTCATTATTTTCATTTTCCGGTGATGTTGCAGACGGGCTGATTTCAAACACTGGATCTGATGCAATACTCGAACCGATTGGGATATTGTCCGATATTTCTACTCTGAATAGAGAGACAGTTACGTTTTACACATCATATCTATCCGGAACAACTCGCATTATTGCTGCTCTTCCCGGCTTTGATATTTCGTCGTGTGTTGAAACCTCACTGATCATGTCGCAGTTGGCCAATAACTCAGGATATGAGCAGTATCAGTCAGCATCATTTTCTATGACAAGCGGAAGCGGTTCTTCTGACGCAAACACTACCCATAATTATTATGATTATCCTGAATGTGCCAACCCTAATTGCACTTCTGCCACTCCTATAAAATACCAGGAGTCAATAAGTTGGAGCGAATCTTCATCAAACTGGTCAGATACTACTGTTGGTATGACCATAGATATGATTGATGGAGTCGGCGTTACTGATGTCGTAAATGGTAATGGTAATGCGAGTCTATCTGAAAGTGTGAGTTGTAATATCCACAGTTGTCAACTTCTGCAAGGAGGATCTTGTACAGACCAGAACAATGCTGCTGGACAAGGGAAAAGTATATCTGGATTTGTAACCGGAAGATTCGGGACGAAACACAGTGTCACCATCCCGGCGCAGAATATGGTTTTTCTCGATTCAACCTCAAAGTTGGTTGTTAATACGCAACTGAATAGAATTGTTGACGGCCCAGATTACCCGGCAATGGGTGTGCCAACAGAAGATACTGTAAATGGTTGGTTTGCTGCTTGGGATGTGTCGGCTCCAATGCTCAAAAACACAGGTATTTTTACTTACGCCGACACCCAATATCCAAAACATCATCCGGTCGAAGATCCTGCCAACTGGCTCCCACTGGAAAATTATCCTATTGGCTTGCCTGAATTGGCTGTGGAAAAAACTATATTTAATACTAGAGTTAAAAGTATTGAAACGATAAATTTTAGTGAGACTGAGAATATCAATACCGCATATATAAAAGACTGTCCCGATACCTTTACAGCTTCTGAGCTTTTCTCCGCAGTCATTCTCGATGACAGGTGGAGTAAGGGAAGCCAGGGCATAGTGGTCGCTGTCAAATCAAACGCTGAAGGGGAAACGGCTATCTACCACAACGGGACCAATAAACTGAGCGAGATAATGTACGCTCTGTCCAGGGACAAGTTACTGAAGGCTGGCGAATCCTTGTTTGATATCGGCTTAATTTAGGGAGACAACCATGGGAGTTTTCGTTGATAGGGTGCCAATCGCACCATTCACTTATGGGACTGAGGTATATTCAGGAACCGGGTCAGAAGACGCAAAAAGCCTAGTAGCGGCAAAATTCAATAACTCGCTCGAGAATAGCGAGTTGATGCTGGACAAACTGCTCGGGGCAGATGGCAATAGTGGGTATCTCGGCCAACTGAATGTGCTGCTCAGTGGTCCGCTCACATGGGCCGAGGTGTCTCCTGATAATTCTGTTTTCCCTACGCTTCTCGCACGACTACTGAACGATCTATCCGCCGGGGCGACCGGAGTTAATTCTACTGTTGAAGCCGAATACATTGCCAGGGCGCAGGCAAGGCAGGATATTATCGATGACAAACTAGAACAGGAAAGGCTTGAATTCTTTGCGGCACGAGGATTCGAACTTCCGACAGGTGCAATGCAGGCTGAGATTGCAGAACTGGCAAATGAGCGTGCGAGAAACAGAACCGAACTGAACGGCAAAGTGCTGATCATGCAGGCTGAACTGGCGCAGAAAAACTCGCAGTTCATCATTGGCATGGCAAAGGATCTTGAGAGTATCCTCCGCGATTTCGCCAACAAGGTCAACGACAGGGCGCTCAATTACGCTACGGCGATAGCTGGCCTGCGTGAGAAGATCGCCGAGGCCATGGCCAATATCGGCATGCAGTCTGTCGCCTCATGGGCAGGGTCTTTCCATGCCAACGCCGGGTTGTCGCATAGCACTGGCCGTCACCAGAGTGAGTCGCACAGCCACAGTGAAAGCAGATCAGCGAATTTCGGCATCAGCAACAGCCTGTCGGAAAGTCATCAGTATGAGGAGGCGTGACAGATATGATCGCCACACTCACAAACCTCGATGTGAATGTTGAAGGGGGGAGGGGTATCGCCACAACTCAGGTAACCTATCCGTTCAACTCGTTTTGCAGATTTGGCGGTAGCCTGCTGGCTGCTGGCCCAAACGGTCTTTATTTGGTACGAGGAGCAGCGGATTTCGCAGGTGCACAGATAGATGCCTTCCTCGAGACCTTTTCCTCTGAATTAGGCTATGACGGCAACAAGCGGTTGCGGTTTCTCTATATGCTTGTTGAGACCCAAGGAACGCTCAAGGTTATCTGCACTGCAGACAATGTCGTGAGCAGGACATTGACCATTGAGCCGGATAGTACCGGCCAGCAGGTAATAAAAATTCCAGTTGGCAGCAAGGCCAACGGTGCCTCGTGGAAGATCAGAGTTGAAAACGTCGACGGGTGCTGGTTCGCCATAAAGTCGTTATCTGCATTGCCAATATATCTTTCAAGAGGTAGAAAGGCTAGAAGGGTGTAAAATACTAAGGATAATATCCTACATACATACCAGGCAATAAGGAGGTTTTCATGGTTGTCAGTGAAAGTTTTACCGACGCATTCAAGCGAGCGAGAAAAGAAAAGCCTGGTTTTATTGAAGGTGGCGTGCAGGCGCAAGGACTTCCCCCTGGGGCCTCTCTTGGTTATCAGGCAGGCAATATCGCGAACCAGGCTGGCGCGGCAGTTTCTGGCCTAAAGGATCTCGTTCCGCAAGATTCTGGTCCACGGTTCCATGTCAACACGTCGGCAGTATCAAAGATCGACCCGAACCTTTCTGGTGGTGCGTACACTCCAGAGAACACTCCGGTGGCAGCATCTGAAGGTTTCGGTGATCCTGTGCTTGGCCAGGAAGCAATGGACAGAAGGCGGCGGGCCTCGCCGGCACATCAAAGGGTTCTGGACAGGAAGCAAGGGGTGGCCGCGGCGCCAGCACCTGTTCCTGCTTCGCCACCAGCAGATGTCGGCCCCGATGTGACAGGAAATACCTTGGCCGACTTCGTCAATCCCGAGACTTCTCCAGCGGCCGCGTCTACTTCGCCGCCTATTCAGATACCGAAACCGCCCGACGCTGGGACTTCACAGCCGAAAGACCCTGTATTTTTACCTGGACCGCAATTACAGGCTATGCCTTCTCACGCTGTTGGCGTGGCACCGACCACCACCCAGTCTGCCGCGCCGATTGCAAAGCCAGTTACGGCAGGACCCGCAGTAACCATGCCTGGATCCGCTGTTCCACTCTCTATGGCAAATCCTGCGAACGATCCGGCTACGTACGACACGAATCGCACCGCCGGGCCGGTCATGCTTACCAATGTCGGCCCCGGGAACGCAGGAGGTAAAGCGCTGGGAGATGTCGACGCTTTCAAGACGGCCAATGCGCTTGAGGGTAGCAGACCGCCGTCAGGACCAGCAACCGAGATTCCGGCCGGCAGTCTCCGGCAGGTTGGAAATCTTGATGTCTCTTTCTCTCCGGAAACCACCCCGGACCAACGAAAGGCTTTCATGACAGATCCTGTCAGGCCGACAGCACAGATCAATCGATTCAACAATGCCAACAGCCTTGCCGGTCTCACCCAAGGGCAACGCGCCTCGATGAATGCCGACAAAGTCATCAATGGTGGAGCAGGTCGATCGCTGGCCAGCGTTACAATGCCGGCCCAATATTCGCCGACCGGACCGAGCAGGACGTGGAAGCAGGCGGCGACCACCGATAGCAAGGCCATTGCTAATGCCGCGGCAAGGCGCGATGCCCGTAATGCGATAAGGACAGGTATGAAAGAGAGAGAACTTGATATCGCCGAGCAAAAAACTATCGCAGATACAGAAAATGCTGTAGCTGGCCGGGAGATCCAAGGTCTTTCTCTCGCCGCATCGGTTGCCAACAACCAGGCCAATCAACAATTTAACTCTGAACGGCTGAAAAATGATAAGGCCAGGACCGATTCACTGAACGCATTGAATCAGGGAAAACTCGCGCAGGTTGACACGATCAATAAACTGCAGCAGGAATATCTCTCTCCAGATACAGATCCGAAGAGAAAAAGCGCTATTGCCACCGAATTGAGGACATTGGCGAGCAAGGATGAGAGAAAGGACAAAGGTGCTGTCCCGACATATGTAAAACCTGAGTTCGACAAAAAAGGCGTCCAGCGCCCAGGAACAGGAAGGTTCGTGTACCCTCCAGGTTATATCGACGATCTTTTCGGCGATGGATTCAACAAGGACGATGCCTCACCTGAACAGATGTCAGTTCTCCTTGATCTTGCCAAAAACGATCCCGACTCATACAAGACTTTGAAGAGTAAATTCAACTAATTAGGATATATCAAATGGGCAACATCTTTGATGATGTAGATTCTCAAATATCCTCACCTATCGACGCTTCCGATCCGGTACCGCCTCCGGTGCAAAACGCGACAGCAGTAAAAAGCAACAGCGCCTTCGACCAGGTGGATTCTATCGCGAACGCCCCTCAGCCACAAGAGCCTGAGAGAACAGTTCTCGGCACCCTTGAGGATGTGGTTGTTTCCGGCACAATGGGCGGCTTCGACCTGGTGAAAGGCGCGGCTGGTCTTGCTGACATCGCCACGGGCGGCACCCTTGACAAGCCTCTCAACACGATCCAGAGAGAAACCGGCCGCATTCAGGATACCGTCAAGTCCTGGTATTCTCCCGCCCAGCAGGAAGCGAATCAGGAAGTAGAGCAGGCGCAGGGGTTTGTCGGCAAGGGCGGTGCAATGCTGGAAAACCCTTCAACCATCGCCCACGGTGTAACCAGGGCACTGCCTCAAATGATAGGCGGCGCAGGCATAGCCCGCGGCTTGGCTACAATCGCACCGAAAGTTCTTGGAGCAACCACTGCCGGCAGGATTGCCGCATCTGCCATAGGCGAGGGCGCCATCACCGCCGGCTCTACAGCCGGGGAGATCAGGGAGAAAACCGGAGACCTCGAGATAGGACAGTCCGGAATGTCACTTGCCGCCGGCGCCGGGACCGGACTGTTGACATTGCTCGGTGGATCAATCGCCCAAAAACTCGGCTTTCCGGATGTTGATTCTCTCCTGGCCGGTGCCGCAGTACAGACCGGCAAGAAGATGACGGCCGGCGATATCGCCAAGGCTTTGGTTGGCAGCGGTCTTACCGAGGGCGTCCTCGAAGAAATGCCGCAGAGTGCCCAGGAACAGATATGGTTGAACGTCGCTCTCGGCCGCCCGTGGAAAGAAGGTGTTCCCGAGGGCATGGCAGAGGGCGGGCTGATCGGCGCGGCCATGGGTATAGGTGGCGGCTCTTATCACCTTTCCACCAGCTTCATGGACAGCACCAAGGAACTGGACCAGGATCCGCTCGGCGAACAGGTGAACAAACTTCTCGACGAGAGCCTCAACGACAAGGCAGCAGGCCCAGTCGAGTCTCCCGACGCCAGGGCGGCCGCACATCTCGCCGGCATACTCACCGGAACCCCGATTGAAACGGAAGAGGACCGCGGGCAACGGGTCCAGGCCGCCCTTGATTTCTTCAATGATCCGCAGATGCCCCATGACGCCAAAGACCGGTTTGTGAAGGAAGGGGTGTTTGCTCATCTCGGAATCGATGTTCCCGGCCAGGAGCCTGGCTATGGTCCGGACCAGCAGCAGGGCTACTCCCCCATCCTTCCGGAAGGGGCCAGGGACCAGATAGACGCCGAGGTCTTGAATCAGCAGTTCCCGGAAGAGACTCGTGACTTGATGTGGGATCTTACAGGGCAGGCAGAAGACGAACAGGGCATGGCTGACACCAGGACCAGAAAGCAGCGATTCGAGAATCTGAAGCAGCGCCTGGCCGACAAGGAAATTTCCATTGAAGAACTGGAAGCGAACCGCACCGGCAGGCCGCTGACCGCCGAAGAATCCGCCCAGGCGTTTCTTGGCCAGGAACCTACCCCGGCAATGGCCGATGTGGAGGGCCGACAGGCGCGCCTCGATGACGCTGCAGCGGCTTTCGAAACCATGCCGGAAGAGCAAATTATTCCGGAAGCATCAACTCCATCCAAGGCCACCATCGACAATCCTTCATCCATCGTCCATGGCAAGGACATCAACCTCGCGCCGACCGAAGCCCAAAAGGAAGCCGAGAACTACAAGACCGCTAAGGCCTCAATCGATGGGCTGAATCTTTCCATCGAAAACCCGGCCGGCTCGGTGCGCTCCGGCAAGGACGCCTCCGGCAAGGAATGGTCCCAGGAGATGAAGGCCGACTACGGCCGCATTCTCGGGTCAAAGGGTTACGACAAGGATCATGTCGACATCATGGTGAAGCCCGGCTATCAGGGTGGAGCGGACAATGTCTATGTGGTCAACCAGCACAAGGCGGATGGTTCATTCGATGAGCACAAGATCATTGCGGGCGTGAATAGCGAGCAGGAAGCCATTGCCCTCTACAATTCCAACTATGAAGCAGGGTGGACCGGTGGCAAATCCGTTACTCGAGTCGCCATGCCGGTATTTAAGAAATGGGTGATCGGCCAGGGTCCGAGCCAAGGCGCATTCGTCCGAGAAAGAACCGTCTTTCCTGGAACGAAAACGCCAGTTGCCGAAACGAAAGCCCCTGTTTCTGGAACGGCAACAGGGGGAAAGAGTCCATATCAAATGACTCCTGAAGAATATACCGCAGGGATCACAGATACCGACGAAAAGGCCATCCGCCTGGCGGCTCATCCGCGATCTGTAAAAGAAGCATTGCGGTTTGATCTTCCGGTGCCTCTTCCTGTTCTGCAGGCCTACAGCAATAACCAGTGGGCGAAAAACGGTATCGCCAAACTTTACCCGGGGCAGGCCGAGTCACCATCTACCTCCCCAACTGACAAGGAAAACTTGACAGTTCCGACTGCAACACGGACAACGACATTCACCACCGAGAAGGGAAGCGTCTATAGTTGGGACGGAAAAACATCCCAGCGCAATAAAGCAAAACGTCCAGAACACGGTGAAGATTCAGGGGTCAAGGAAAGGTCTGCGGTAACGGTCTTCATATCTCCAGAAGCAGCGAGAGAAGTCGGTATGTGGCAGACCAGCAGCGCCAGCAGTAAGAGAATCGCTATTCGCGGCAATCAGATAATACTCACCTCGCCCAACGGCAAAACAGGAATTAGAGGTTCTGATGGTAGGTTTGAGTTTACGACCGAGCCGGAAATCGGGAAGAACCCTCTTGAGTTATGGTATCCTGACAAAGATGGGTTGTTCAAGGGGAATCATCCTGGGAATAAAATAGTCAGTATTGACACAGTTCAGCCTGGACAAACCTTGGCGGAAAATCCGACAAACCTTGGCGGAAATCCGCAGCAGCTTGTCGAACACGTCACCAAGAAAGGCAAGACCATCCGCGGAATAGTCCGCACCGACATTACGTGGAAAGAAGCCAAGGCCATTGACAAGTTCACCTTCAAGAAGGATGGCGGGTGGTTCATTCGTGAGCAGCACCTCATCGCCGACCCAGGGGACAAAACAGGTCAGACCTCCAAGGATTCAACGGTTGAAAACAAAACCGATTCCGGAGCCGAAAATCGAAACGTCAAAGGGTTGGAAAATTCCGGGATATCCATTCCCCGCGGCAAAGCCGGCGAGATGCTGGCCGAAGGCGATGTGCGCCTCACCGCGACCGGCCGGCAGACCACTCCTTTCCCGAAAGTGGCAAACGACTCGAACAGAAAGGCCGAGAACACCTTGAAGCGGGTGGACAGGTGGTTGATGGAAAACGCCCTGGCCGAGGCCGAGTCCCGGGGAGACAATTACAACGCCCGCATGTTCAGGGGCAACATCGACAAGCCCAGCCAGGCCGACAAAGATTCGGCTGAGATGTACCTGTTTGACGAGGTGCAGCCGAAGGTTGTTCCGTCGATACTTAAAGACCTCGTACCACCCGAGCATAATGGGGAAATAGAGGTTCCCCCAACCAAGCAGCCAGACGCCATCGAGCGAGAAGCGTCCCGCATGGAATTCACCAGTATAGACGGGTCAACTGAATTTATTGTTCGTGCTCCAGACGGCAGGGGAGGATTCACGAACTTTGCGAGATTCTCGGTGAACAGCAAAGGCAAACCTATCGGCGTGCGTCATTTTTATGAATCTCGAGCAACCAGGGATTCGGTTGAACTCGCCCTGAAACGTTTCGATCTTGCCTCAGTAAATCAACCATCGCAGACCGAGGAGAATAGCACAGCAACGGAATACCGTTACTACCCCAACGACCAAGTGGTAATAACCAACGGCGAGAACAAGGGCGAACGTGGAAGCGTCAGCCGATTCGTCCAGATCGGCAGACAAAAACCTCTTGTTTCCATATCCCTGGAAAACGGGAAATCTTTCGAGACCACTTCCGATAACGTTCGTCTCGTTGAGGAAAGGCCAGAGACAGAACCGAAGTCTACACTGGAACAACTCCAGGAAATGTCGGATGACGATATCGACAACCTCTTTGATGAGGTGGACCGGGAGCGGGCCGCCGAGAAACCGCCGAAGGCTGAAAGGGCTGAATTGTCTCCTGCTGAAAATTTCGCGAAAATCGTCATTCCCCATACCTATGGAGATTACGATATACCAGAAGCGCTATTTGATCGATTCAAGGAAGCGGTAGCTGCTGGTGTAGGTTTCCGTATTTCCGGCGACAGGGCGAAGTTCGACAATGGCATGGAATGGATTATCCATGAAAGCCAAGCCATCATGACTGGTGATGACAGTCATGGATGGGCCAGCACGATGTCGGCCGCGTCAATCAAGAGATCGATTTCTTCCTGGCTGAACGACCACGAGACCAAGGCACCGAGACAGCAGAAAGCGCCGAGCGCCCCCCGGCCGCCGAAGAGCAACCCGGCGGGCCCGCCAAGCCCGCCGGCGCCGAAGAAGACCGCCGGGCAGATCGTCAAGGAAGGCGGCATTGCCGCGCAGTCGGCGGTCAAGGACGCCATGGCCGGTCTCACTGCTCTTTTCGGCGATCCGAATACCATCCGGATGGGACCTGCATTCGATGAAGAGACATATCGAAAGGCCAAGCCTCATTTCGTCAATGCCTGGAATGGAGTTAAGGATCTTGGGTATTCCGTAAAGGAACTGATCAATTACTTCTATGGACAATTCGGTGACAAGATCCGTCCCTACCTGCAAAGATTCGTCAAGGATGTGCGGAATGGAGACCTCGAAGTCGAGTTGACAGCAGAGCCTAACAAGAGTACGCTTGAAGAAAGGGGAGGTGAACCATATGCCGATAACGAAAATAGAGCAGGTCAGCAAGATGGGCGGGATGTACGGACAGACGACGAAGCAGCTGCAGGCGCAGGCGATAATGCATTGGAAGGAGTGGCTCCCGAAGGAAGCGGCGGCACTGGAAGCGGCCGGGCTCCTGCAGGCGGAAGCGCTCAAGGCGGCCGAAAGAACGCAGGAGGGAATAAGAAGCCTGATGCAGGCGGGGTACCAGCACCACGAGGCGGAAGAGGTGATGCTGCCGAGGTATATTCTTCTACCGCCGGAGAAGGAAGTGGTAGAGGAGATGGAAAGAGAGTAAGCGGCCCCGCCACCACTCCCGCAGTAAATTTCCGCATCACCGAAGACGTTCGTCTCGGTCAAGGCGGCGAGACCGTGAAGTTCAACGACAATCTCGCCGCCATCAAAATCCTCAAGAAACTCGAATCGGAAAAGCGCCGGGCAACTCCGGAAGAGCAACGCGCCCTCGCCCGGTATGTCGGCTGGGGCGGGCTGGCAAATTCATTCCGCAATGGCGTGACCGGCGAAGTAAAAAGCGGCTGGGAAGATCGTGTTGCCGAACTCGAGAAGATCCTCACGCCCGAAGAACTGGCAGTTGCCAGGAACAGCACCAAGGCCGCGCATTACACCAGTTTCCCGGTCGTGAATGCGATGTGGAAGGCGGTCGAGCGCATGGGGTTCAGGGGTGGCAACATCCTGGAGCCTTCTGTCGGTGTCGGCAACTTCCTTGGCCTGATGCCGGAATCGCTGGCCGGCAATACCAACATGATGGCGGTAGAGTATGATAATATCACGGCCGGCATTGCCAAGCACCTTTACCCGAACGCCGCGGTATTCCATTCCGGTTTTCAGGACCTGCCCTTGCCGGAGAACAGCTTTGACCTGGTAATCGGCAATCCTCCTTTCGGGCGGGACAGCCTCAACTTCCCGCACAATCCTGACCTCAATCCCTACTCGATTCATCACCAGTTCTTCCTGGCCGGAATGGACGCCCTGAAACCTGGCGGCCTGCAGGTGATGGTGGTTTCCCGCTACCTGATGGACGGCAAGGACACCACCGTCAGAAAACTGCTGGCGGGAAAAGGAAAACTCCTGTCCGCCATCCGGCTGCCGGATACGGCGTTCAAGGAAAACGCCAAGACCGATGTCGTGACGGATGTTCTCTTCCTGCAGAAATACACCGAGCGCGAACTCTCGGCGATGGAGACCGCCCGGGCAACCGCCAAAGAGCAGAAGATCACCCTGCCAGATCCGGAGTGGGTAGAAACCACCACCATTCCAGATCCGCTCGGCAACGAGCCGATGAGGGTCAACGCCTATTTCAAATCTAACCAGTCAGCGGTTATTGGCAGATTGGAACGATCCGGCTCCATGCGGGGGTCCGGAACCAATGTCAATGTGAAACTCGACAAGTCCGAGGACATCGCAGCGCGCCTCGACAAGATCATCAAGACCATGCCGGCGGATATCGCCGTTGAAGTGGCGCCGGCCGACAAGCAGGCGCAGTACTTCAAAAACATGGTCGACGCCATGAAGATTTCCCTCTCCGGTCAGGAGTTGGGTTCCATCTCCTTCAATGAGTTTGGCGAGCTGGAGCAGGTTATCGACCGCGAGACCGACGGCGGCGATACCATTCTATCCAAGCGGGTTATCACACCGTCCTCTCCCTGGTCATCGGCTCTCAGCATGGACAAGGATGGCAAGTGGTTCCGCGACGTCGACAAGGTTGATGAGAAGGGCGAGAAGGTCAAGGTGGTTGTCGGTGACAAGGCGACCAAGCGAAACCAGAAAACCCGAGAAGTATTCGAGAAGGAAAGCGACATACCGGCCAACATGAAACTCGGCGAGCCCGGATATAATCGCCTTCGCGACTCCATACAGCTTCTCGAAACCCTCACCAAGCAGATCAACCTTGAGACCTCCGATTCTTCCGAGAAGGAGATGGAGAGCAACCGGGCGAAACTGCGACGGCAGTACGACGCCTATGTGAAAGAGCACTCGCATATCAACGACAAGAAGACGGCCAACATCCTGGCCGGCATGCCGAACAGCGCCTTGCTTCTCTCCCTGGAAAGCAAGTACAAGCCGCCGATCGACAAGGACAAGGCAAAGAAACTTGGGATAGCTCCTCAACCGGCCATGGTTGAGGAGGCCACCATCTTGAGCAAGCGGGTCATCTCCCCGGTGGAAAAAGCCACCACGGCGGCGACGCCCGCCGACGCCCTGGCTATCAACTTGTCGGAGTCCGGACGAATCAGCCTCGAGAGAGTTGCCGAGCTGTTGGGCAAGAGCGAGGAGGAGACCGTCAAGGCCTTGCATGATGACCTCGATACCCCGCTCATCTTCTTCGATCCGGAAACTGACCGGTGGGAGCCGGCCGACGAATATCTTGGCGGCAATGTTGTGCGGAAGATGGAGGCTGCCAAGGCCAAAGGCCTGGAGAAGAACGCCAAGGCCCTGGATAAGGTGTTGCCGGAACCGTGGACCGCCGACAAGGTGACGGCGACCATCGGCGGCGTGTGGATCCCTGCCGATGTCTATGCCGATTTCCTTTCCCACCTGACCAAGAGCCCGGCCGAGGTGAAGTATTTTCGCACCACGAACACCTTCCATGTTCAAGGCAGAACTGCCGGTCCGAGTAATTGGGGCACCCAACAGCGAAGCCCGGTGGCACTTGTGGACGCCATCCTCAACAATCGGCCGATCAAAGTCACCTACACCGACCACGAAGGAGAATCTCATGTCGACCAGGAAGCGACCGACGCGGCAATAGCCAAGGCTGCCGAGATCAAGGATGAATTCGACGCATGGGTATTCAAGGATTCCGACCGCCGGAACAGGTTGGTGAAAATCTTCAACGACAAGTTCAATGTCCGGGTCACCAAGCAGCGCGATGGGCAACACCTGCAGTTCCCCGGGAAGGTGCCAGACGCCATCATCGCCATGCGCCGGCATCAGAAGAACGCCATATGGCGCGGCATCGTCGATAATGTGGTTCTCTTCGACCACACTGTCGGTTCCGGCAAGACCTTTACCAGCATCGCCCGGGCACTTGAGCGGAAGCGCATGGGCCTTTCCCGTAAGCCGATGGTCGTCGTGCCGAACCACCTGGTCGAGCAGTTTGCCAAGGACGTTTACAAACTCTATCCCGGGGCGAAGCTGCTTGCCGCTGGCAAGTCTGATCTGGTCCCGGCGAAACGCCGCCGGATATTCGCCAAAATTGCAACCGGCGATTGGGATATGGTTATCGTCCCGCACTCCTCATTTCAGTTCATCGGCATCTCTCCGGCGACCGAGACCAGGTACCTGGAAGCGGAACTGGCCATTGCCGAGGAAGCCGTGAAGGAAGCACTGGCAGAAACCGGCCATGATGGCGGAAGTTTCCGCAAGCCTTTGGCAGTGAAAGAGGCTGAAGCCCTGCGCGACAAGATTAAGAACCGACTGGCCCAGGTCAAGGAGAAGAGCGGAAAGAAAGACCGGCTCCTCACTTTCGAGCAATTGGGAGTCGATGACCTCACCGTCGACGAAGAACACGATATCGGGAAAAATTTGTTCTACACTTCAAGCCTCAACGTGCGCGGCATGGGGCCGAAAGGCGGGTCTGGAAAAGCCTACGATTTGTGGACAAAAA
>Ga0209727_1001266_pt1 | contig 21482 bp, 24 predicted proteins | sample RifGroC1_FD_183995 | JGI IMG/M metagenome (GOLD analysis project Ga0209727, IMG submission 183995) | Groundwater microbial communities from Rifle, Colorado, USA - Groundwater C1 (SPAdes) (version 2) | ecosystem: Environmental > Aquatic > Deep subsurface > Groundwater | place: Rifle, Colorado...
TTTGTCTCGCCGACATTTTTTGTCAGCTCAATCCTGATCGCCACCGAGCCGGTAAACTGCGGAAAATTTACCCACAGAGATGCAGTGCCATTCGGCTGGTCGGCCAAGTCTACTGTTGCCACCAGATCAGCCTCACCGGTCACCCAGTCAACATCCGGCCAATCCACGTTCTGCCAGTCAAGCCCCTCGGGCACGGATACAGTGACAACAGCCGAGTCGGCAACAACTCCCACCATGCCGAGCCCGCCGGTTACACCCGCAACCCGGATCAGCAGCGTGGCCGACATCACCGACGAATCCGCGACCAGCCATTTCTTTTTCGGGCTGGCGTTGAGTATCAGGTTCGTCACTGGGTACGATGCATTCTCGGATGATGCAGACAGGCTCGATACCTGGTTGTGGTTGATTATTTTCATGATATAGTGCCCTCTCCCTCGATCGTGCATTGATCATTATCAAAGTCCAGCACAAGCGCCGACACACGGGCCCATATCGTCGCCGTGACATGCAGGCTCTCGTCAGTCAGCGTGATTTTCTGTCCGATTTTCGGGATCGTCGTTAGCGGTTTGTTGATCCTCACCCGCAGCCTCTCGGCAATGGTTTTGATATCGGTCAATGCGGTTTCAATGTTCGCCCTGACCGTATGACAAACCGGAGAAATATCTAGATCGCTATCATTCGCATATCGGTATGTGCCATAGATCACTATTTCCCATGTCGGCTGCGAGGCCGTGAATTTCCGCACCTCGGCGGCTATCCAATCACCCTCGGTGCGCTCTTCCTTGATCGTCCGCCACAACCCGGCAACATGGTCATACCCTTGGAAATTCCAGGATACCGGGGACTCTGCTGGCGTCGGCGGCGCAGCAATAGTGTATTCGATTACCGGATTTCCACCCAAAACGTAGGGAAAAACAAACCCCCAGTACATTCCAGTTGTCCCGGCGGCCGTCGATGATTGCCAGTACGTTGCGGCATTATCGTCAACGGCGCGGACTGGCAGGTTGGGTGATGTTGAGTCTTTGGCGATCGCAGTGCCACCGATCGTCAGGGTTGCATCGGCGCCGTCTGCTGTTACCCGCATTTCCGCCTCAGCGATCGCGGCCTTGTTTGCGCCGCCACCCTGCACGACGATATCGTTGAGGATATACCTGTCGGTCTGCGCCGGATATTTCGCGGTAAACCTGGAGATCGGCTCTGGATATGCGTATGAGCTCGGGAAAATGTCAAACTCGGTCAACGCCATCACCGGACCGTTATCCAGCAAACAGTCGATGAGATAGAGCGTGGTCCCTGAAATGTAAAAGCGATGGGAAAAAAATGCGGCGATATCGGAAAGATCATCAACCAGCAGCCGTTGCCCGCTCGATTGATAATCAACATCTGGTGACACAGCCCGGGCGTATGTCGCGTCAAGCCCCAGCCCGAGAGCGATGCAGCCAGCGTTGAACACCGACCCCAGTGTTCCAGCGTAAGCAGCATCGGTAACGGTAGTCGTCAGGGATGGCCCAAACAGGTCATATACGATTCCATCCCGTTTGATCTCTGGATTGAGATGGGCGATGCCCTCAAAAACCACAACGGCATTGGATTCGCCGGTGACTGCGACGCTGATTTTGATCGCGCATGACACCTGGGGGAGATACGGACCGAACAGCGTTGGCAGGATATCGATCTGACCGAACGTCGGCGCGGCGAACCCACCATGGACCTGCCGAGTCGCAACCCTGAGTTGCCCAAGGCTGGCCACATACGGATCATAGTAGTGCTCGATGTCGAGATACTCGTTCGAGATGTAGTATTTTGTCGCACCGACGGTGAACTCAACGAGTAGCATATACCGTCCTCACTCCGAGTTGTCCGCGGCGGGTCTGGGCCGCTACCTGCTCATTAACCATCGGCAAAAGCACCCTTTTTACCTCCTGCCCGGCTATCTCGATTATGATCGTCGTCGGCCCCTGGCTTCCAGATCCACCCTGGCTGGCTTTTTTGATCACATCATCAAGGGATTTTATCCCAGGAGGCAGCGGGATAAGGGCCTCGCGCACATCGCCAAACACGTGTGAGCCGATGCGGGTAGGCCGCACAAACTCGCCGCCAGCCGCATGATATTTCAGATCCGGATAGTCGCTGTTGCCACCCACCAGATGGGAGTCAAAATTCTCGCTCGACATACTTTCAATCGACCGCCATGCCTGGTTGATTTGGTTCGCCGATCCGGCAATGGCCCCGGCGGCCGTCGCGCTGGCATCGCCGAGCCCTGACACGCTGTCAGACAAGGCGTAAACCGGATCGGTTGAGCCGTTGGCGTTATCAGAAAAAGAATCTACCGCCCCGGATAAAGCGCCCGCACCTTTCGCGGCGGCGCTCATGGTGCCATTGAGTTCGTCGGTCCGGGCAGCCAGGTCGGCGGCCGTAATTGATGCCCCATTCGCGTTATTGCCGAAAACGTCAGCCTCAACCGAAAAATGAGAGAGCGCAAGGGACGAAGCGTCGACATTGTCGATCAGTTTCTGCGCAGCAACCGCGGCCTCGTCCTCGGTCATTCCCAAATCAAGCAGGTAAGTATTGAGCTGATTCGCTGACCGGCCGGCCGAGTCGGCCCCGTTTGTCATGCTGGAAAATGCATCGATGGCGAGATTTGTGGCCTCGTGGACCTGTTCGACCGATGCCGGCAACGGAGCGAACGAATTGATGATATCGGCGGCGGCCGATGTAAGTATCGATGTGCCCCCGGTAAGCTCGGAACTCCACTGGTGGCCAGCCCTGGCGGACGCATCATATTGGAGCTGCAATTGCTTATGACCGTTCTGTAGGGTCAGAATCTGCGTCTCACTATCATACATCGCCTGATTGTATTTCTGCAGGGTCGGCACGGTCTGCAGAATCGAGCCGTCCATTGATTTCCACTCGTCGCGGAATTCGCGGATGTTGTCCGGGGTAACCCCGTACTCATCGATCTCGGCGGATGCACTCGGTCGTTTTGATTTGTCGTAGATGCCCTTGATAGCCAAGGCGGCGGCGACAGCGGCAACAGCATATGGTGCGGCAGCGATAGCCCCTGATGCCATGCTGCCCCCGGTTGTGGCGGCAGTTGAAGCCGGGGCGGCGGCGGTCGCCGCAGTAGACGTAACGACGGGGGCAGCGGCAGGGGCCACAGAAGGAGCCACAGCGGCGATCCCAACCTTGGCCCCAGCAGCTTTCATCATGCCGGTAAAAACGCCTTTTTCAATCAGCCCGAGGGTGACCGCGCCCTGGTATGCCGACGTTGCCCCGAGCCCGACCTGTAGCGCACCTACCCCGGCATTGCCTTTTTTGATATTCTGGGCACCGGCATACATGCCGTAGGCCCCACCGGCAACCGCCAGAGTGCCCATAGCTTTGCCACCCCAGCCGGATCCGTCAGGGTTTGTCCAGCCCGTTGCGCCTGGGCCAGAAATGCCGCCGCTACCATATCCACCGCCCATTCCGCCGAAGCCTGCAGCCCTAGATACCCCGCCAATAAAGGCACCGTACATGTCACCGCCATTGATCATGGCAAAAAAAGCGTCTTTGATTCCGGATGCCAAGATAGCAATTAGCATCTCAGCCAACATCCGCTTGAAAATATTGAGGATATCTCCGAAATTGAACTCAGCGCCCATGACGAGGTCAACAAAATACCCCTGGACGGAACCCATAGCCCGGTTCCATTCCTCGACTACAACCGAGGTCGTGGCCTGCATTGATGCCTCAATGGCAACTCCAGCCTTCTTCTCGGCCTGGACCTTGGCCTCGGCATTAACCTGCCAAGCATCCTTGGTCTTCTCCAAGTTCTGCTTCTGGGAAGAAGTATACATATTGTCATATGTCTGCAACTTCGCCCAAGACGCTTGATTGAGCCTGTTGATTTCCTCAATTTCCTGCTTCTGTTCATCAGCCAGTTTCTTACGGGCCTTAGCTTCCTTGTCAATCTCGGCTTTTACAACAGCGCCAGTAGCCTTGACGCCACTCTGAATTCCATCATTAAGTGTCTTAGTACTGGAAAGGGCGACTCCGGCAGCAGCTTTATGGGCTTCTCCACTGCTTTTGACCACCCCAATATAGCCCTTGATAGTCGAGCCAATCGTATCATAACCCCTATTCGTTTTATCAATATCACTAAGAACTTGCTCGGAAACATTACGGCTTGACCAAGCAAAATCCCCGAGTGAACCCTCGATTTTATCAAACGGATTTACGTCGATTTGGCCAATTTTAACCAGGCCATCAAAAATCATATCAAGCGGCGCAAATACCTTCCGCAAACCGTCAAATAAAAGTTTCAAACTGCCGGCAATTGCTTCGATAGATGCTACGCCAACTAGCTTGATTCCCAGCCAAGCATTATGAAAAAAGCGCATTGTCTCAAGAGTATACAATAATGACTTGAGAAGACCAAGAGATATAGCCTCAGATAAACTATCTGCGCTATCTGCTGCGCCGAACAAACCTTCATTAATCTTCTTCATTACATCAGCAACAACTGGCATCAAGCGTTCACCAAAAGCAGCTTTCAAATCATCAATATGGGATTCAAAAATTTTCGTCTGATTGGCCAGACCATCCGTAGTCTTGATAAAATCCCCAACAGCTTTAGTATTACTTTCCAAAACCAGTTGATACATCGCTTGAGCTTTAGCGGCAGCAGTAAGGTCGTCCTTGGTCTTAGCCAAGCCCATAGAAAAAGCTTTCTGCTCGACAGTTGCAGCAGTAATTGCCCCGGCAAAGCGCTGGATCGGATCGTATTCGCCGACAATGGCGGAGCGCATCGCCTCCAGCACATCGACCGTCGGCAGGTTATTGAACGAGCCGAGATCGACGGCCAGCTTGATCATATCCGAGGACAATTTCCCGGCCTCGCCCTGGGTCATACCCATGCCCTGATTGAGCACCTGCAAACTGGCCAGCATATCCATACTGCCGGCCTTACTCATTCCATAAGACGATTGTAATTCTTTTGCCCAAGTAGTAGCCTTATCAGCCATTCCAGCAAAAACAGTATCGAACTTATTTACTGTTTCGTTCAAATCTGAAGCAGATTTAACTGCCGATACCATTATGGCAGTAAATCCAGCGGCAACAGCAGTTCCGACAGCAGCTATACCAAGAGCCAGCGAAGAAAGAGTCCCTAAATTAACATTGCAACTCTTATCAAAATTATTAACGGATTCTCTTAGGCTCGCGAACCCACGATTGCCATCAATATCAGCCTTTTTGATTTCGGTACCAACTAAGCGGACAGCGGCGATGGTTTTTTCAAGATCCTTCGTATCCGCCTCTATCTTAGTATAAATTGATCCTAAATCAGTTGACATTTTTACCGCCTTTTCTTTTTGATGGCTTGCTTCTTTACCTGCTGTTTATTCGATCCCGCAATCTCTTGCAGTACAGCTTTCATCTCTTCTGGCGTTTGCTTCTTTTTGTTAGCCGCCCGTTCCTTTACTAAACTTGGCATAAAATCTTCTGGATACCAAATCTTTCTTTTCCCGGTTTCGTCCTTAGCTATTGCCATGGAAAAATTGGCGATTGTCGAACTTATTATTCCTGCCGGCAATTCTTCTTGCCCGATCCCAGACCGGAAAGGTTCAATCCTTTCGTATACCATCCATTCTGCAAATTGATGAGATGTTAATTCCTCAATTAAACAGTCTGGGTGGCTTCTTCCGAGTTCTCTACAAAGCCGGAAGGCAAAGAGGCGTTCTGGGCGGGCTCGGAGTTTTTTTCCATCTCGTCCAGGAGAGCCTCACCAATGCCCGACAGCCTGGCCCCAATCTCCGAAAGCCGATGAATAATCGCGGATGATTTCTTTACAAGATCCGGAATGTCCAAATCCGAAAACAGCAACTCACCATTTTCATCAACGACTGTGGCGATCAGAATTCGGAAACGAAGGCCAGGCTCTTTTTGATGAGTCATAACCCAAGTATCAAACTCATCCCGCGCCCCAGCAGTCATCTCTTGAACCCATACTGAACCGCCCCATTCGGGAACCGGGACAAGCCTTTTTCTCAACGGACGAGCTTTCAAAAAATCCAATTTCCCCAAAACTTTGTCTTCGCTCATAATTATCCTCTGGTTATTTTTATTATTGGTTGTTTCTGTTAATTGTTTCTACCCACCAAATCCAATTACGAAGTTAAGGTCACCTCCCCGGAAATCTTGATTGTTACCGGGGCCGTAATCTTGTTATCCATTGGGATGCCCATTCCAAGATTGATAACCAGGCCGGCAAAGTCAAGGGTAGTATTCCCGGTGTCCGGCAAAACGATCTGGTAATTGACGAGGGTGTCCAATTCGAAATCATCGTTCATATCGGAATAACCAGCCCTGGTGAAATTCATTTCAAGTTCCACCTGACCGGCATCCCTGAACGAAGCAATAAACTCCCGGTATCCACCGGTTGAACCAAGGGAAGTTGCATCGATTATACTCCTGCTTTTATTCGGCCCTTGGATACTGTTGATTTCCGCAATAGCAGAAAAAACCTCCGTGCTCATCATGTTCGATCTTTTAAAAACTGTTCCAACTCCACTTATCGCATTACTCATAACATCCTCCTGTCACTTTAGCTGTTACGACCTTTTGATCCGCAAATTACACGAAAAAATCGGCCTTCCTTGGGTGTCATTCCCAACATGAAATGGTTCCGTCAACTTCCAAATTAAAATATACCTTGTGCTATTTATTGTCGTGTTTGCCAGCCCATGAATATGGCTGAGTATTTTTTCCATCTTATTCCAAGCATCTTCATAACCGCCAACAATCCCCCTAACCAATATCTGAATTGTTGGATTTCTAATATTAGTTGGTTCTGGGCTCGTTCCGGAAGTATCAAAAATGGCTGCAGTTAAAACTGATGTTTCTGGCAAAAGTGAAATAAAAAGATTCGTTTTAAAAGTAAGGCCAAGAGTCGAACCGGAATCATCCGATTTGTCCAGCAGGTAATCTTTTATATCTTCAGAAGGAGCATTCATATTATTTCAACTTTGCATGTTTAACTAATATTTGGAGTATCCTGCCTTGATTTTTCAACAATGCTTTTTCAAGAAATTTATTTGAACCAGAATTAAAATTGTAATGAGCCGGCATCTCATGAACCCACAGTGCATAGTTTGCCGTATAACCAACAATTGCGCTAAATTTATGTTTACCATCTTCCTCTACTAAATGAAAAGCACTTCCTCGAAGATTACCGGTATCAATTGGTGTTCCTTTAACCGAATCTGCCTTGACAACCAAAGCCGCTTCGGTCAAACCCTCTTTGGTATGCAATTCAATATCCGCAATAGTCTTATTGAGTTTTTGCAGAACGGCAGATAGTCCTCGAACCTCACTCATACCAAAAATGCCTTCCGTAAAAATTGATCTCCTTTGATTGTCGGGATCTTCTCAAATCCCTCAATAGTCAAAGCATCTTCTGTTTCTGGAGCTCCTGAACTGGAAAGATCGATCAAATTCATCAAGGCCATTCTTCCTTTCATCTCAAAATCAGTTTCGGAAAGGACTACAACCCTGGAGAGGATTTCCTCAACTCCATTTCCGGCACCTTGAGAACTCAAAAACTTCTCTTGCTTTACGGTCCATCTAACATCGACTTCAACCGGCTCGCCATAAGTATATCCGCCGTAACCATCCGGGGTTGGAGATGGCCAGTAAACTGCTTTCTGATTGAAAAACTTCCCAAAATTCATCAGTGATACCCAATCATATTCAAGGAAGCGGATTTGCTATAACCGTTTTTAGCTATCTTCCCAAGAGTTCCAGAGGTATCCAAAAGAATTGCCATCTGGCCATAACTGGTACCATTCAAACCCATCCCCCACTGCCCTTGATAAGATTCAGAAAGGACATCAACACCAACAGATTTTACTCTCTGATCCTGTACGCTCAATACATGGGCGGAGAGATATCGCTCAATCTCTTTCAAGGTTTCATCTGTCAACCCAGCTGTTTCCAGCCAGGAAGTAACCATCATATTTGCAGTATTGATAAAGACATCAATATCGGTCAAAGAAGTATCGATAATGGCAAAGACTTCATCATCAGTTACTCGCGGTGCCATTACTTACCCTCCTGATTGAACCATTTCGGTTCGATAAATGCCTTGATCATCGGCTCATTGAATACCAAGCCAACTTTCTCAATCATATCCCTGGCGTAATCCCAATCCCCTGCACATAGCCGGGATGGCCAGAAATCGATAATATCCAATTCGGCCGTATGCATTTCTGCAAATCTTTTTTCGTGCTGATCAATCCAAGTCTGCCAGCCTTCAGCATCGCGATACGCCCGCATGAATCGCGTCAATTGACAACTGCGGATAATATCTTTATGGTCACGATGAATGATGATCCATTTTGCCCTGGGGAACGCCATATGCCACATATACCACATTCCAGCGGCTTTGGTGCATTTACAGAACCACTCACCACTTTTATATCCCTGCGACATCATAAGCCGCTGAACAATATCTCTCCAGTGATCTGCTTCCGGTTGGGAAACTTCAAAGACCTGGCGATTATTCGGGAGTGGTTTCTGACCCATTGGATCAGCCCCAATCTTTTTCAGGTACGGCTTGACAATATCAGTTCGGAGTTTGCAATTCTCAAACATTCCCTTCTGGGCATCAATACTGGGGCCATACATCTCCCCACCAAAAGCCCCGCAAATATTGAGCATCCCAGCCGTCATTGATGTTCCAGAACGAGCACAACCAACTACCAGAATCGGATCTTTCATGCATGCTCCTTTACGATTTCTTGCCAAAGGGTTGGAACTTCAAACGGCCTGGGTTTACCATGGAAAACAAGAACTTTACAATTCGAAGATATCCCGCCAGAACAATGTCGCTTATATGAGTAAATGCTCTCTGGAAAGGCATCTTGTAATATTTTTGGGATAACTCTTTTTTCTCTCAGTTTGGCATTCGTATAATCTTCTTCCCCACGAAGTTGCTTGGAGAATTTCTCATAATCGAATTGTTCATACAACCAGGACCAATCGCCATTCCAAGCCATAATCCCTGAGATAGTTCTGACTGGTGGCCGGAAAGATCGAATCATCCAAAAGTCTTTTTCGCTTGAATCAGTAGCCACTTTAAACAGGTCATCAATATTGCCTCTGATCACAGTATCAATCCCAGTCACAACTGTCGGCCCGATATTTCTGAAGACCTCGGGAACAGACCACCAACCAGGCCAGTTATTGATCAGGGAGATAGAAGTGACGCCATCAATCTTTTCCTTGGAATCTGTAAAACAAATGAAGTCATAAGGAATCGTCGTATTTGCTCGTACCTGCGCTGCAAGGAGCCGGACGTGCTCTTCTATATAATCCCCTCCTAACTTCAGTACGCAAGCAAATACAGGCATTGTTGACCTCATTCCACTAACCTCCACAGATTCGTTCTCCAAGGCTTGGGATCTCCATGGAAAATGACGATTCCTGGATCTTTAACAAGCCCTTTCCGAACATGGCGCTTATAACTACAAATCCCTTCGAAGTATTCTTGAATTGCTGTTAAATCAACCCCTTTAGTCAACAAAGCATTTATCTGGTAATTTTCATCACCACGATGGAGTTTTGATTCCTTCTCAAAGTCAAACTGATCGTATAGCCAGGACCAATCTCCATTCCAGGCCTGCATTCCATTTATGAACTCTCCCGGATGAAAGAACGAATCAAGCAAAAAGAAATCCTCTTCCGGGATATGACAGACCATTTTCAAAAGGTCGTCGATGTTCTTCAGGATCATCGTGTCCAGGCCAATAGCAATTGTCGGCCCTTGATGTTTCCAAAGCTCAACGCAAGACCACCAACCGGGATAATTCTTTTCAAGTTCGACAGTCTCTATTTCTGGGAGTTCATCGGCCTGATCTGTATAGCAAACAAAACGATAAGGAATCGTCGCATTGCGATCAATCTGCCTTGCGAGCGCTCTCACATGGCCTGGATAATAATCCCCACCAGAGCGAAGGCAAACGACTATTGAAGGGATCTGATCAATCATAGCCATTCACTCTCCGGCACCATTCCAATTTTAACTGCCCTGCTTTTCCCGTGAGGTGTTCCCCAAACTTCACCAGCCGGGATATCTTTCGTTACAAAAGAGTTGGCATGAACGAAGGCATTCTCACCAATATTTACACCAGGAGCAATCACAGCACCAGCCCCAATCCGAGCACCATTGCCTATAACAGCCCGCTCGATCTTTGGAACTGCCCGACCCTGATTTGCAATATTCTTTTCGTTGGTCATTACCACTCCAGGTCCAAAGAAAACATTATCCCCGATAGTGGCTTCTGCAGTAATATGACATTGGGACTGGATTGTCGTATTACTGCCAATCTTGGTATCCCTTTCGATCACTACATTGTGGCCAATGATCGAGTTCTTGCCGATCTCCACATTATCACGCAGGACAACAAAGTGGAAAACCTTGGCATTAATAGCGATTTTGACCCCTCGATCAATTACAACGTATGGGCTGATAAATCCTGACATATGACCTCTAATGGTTTTCGTTCAAATATTTCAAGGGCGCCACCAACTGTCGCGTTTATAATCCTCAAACCAACCTGCGCTGCATCTCTTTTTATCGCCGGCCAATGCTTCATAAACCTTGGATATGGATCGTGCAATTTCCCTTCTTTTTTATCCCACCGGACTTCATAATCATTATGCCAGTGAGACTGTTTGTCCTTTGGGTCATCCGGGTTCTTCATATCGAACCCCAAGAGAACAACACTTGTAGCCCCCAGCCAATAAGCAAAATTAACAGCAGAGGCACCAGAATTACCATTCCAACCAATATGGGTTCGTCTTTTTGTTTCGAGTCCTGATTGTTTGCTCCTTCCGACATATCGCACCCGCCCTCTTCTCTGCCCTGGCAAAGTCGCCGAACAAGTAGCAATCAAACCACCATACTCATTGATTGCCGGCAAATTCTCTTCGTACCATCCTTTATCCCCGAACCAGCAAGCATCAACCCAAGGGCCGAGTTTATATGCCTGATTCACTCCAATTACTCGGTGATTATGGATGAGAGATAAATCTTGTTTTAAAAGACTGGCTCCACCACCGATAATGAATACCGTCGAGCCCGGCCAGAGCGCCGGCATTTCCCAAAAATCAGCCACGTGCTTCGAGTATTGCTTCCCGGAGATGATCTTCAGTTTCGTATTCTTCCATGATCTCGATTCCTTCCTCTTCCATGAGACTGATAAGGGCATCCCAATCGAGTGCGCCAAGATCGACAATTTCAGTCTTGGGGATCTCCATCATTTTTCCCATGATTTTTTCCGCCTCGCCTTTTTTCATTGGGGTATCATTCAGGGGTTTATCGGGATTATCTGGATTGATAATATTGTACATTCCCCGCTGCACTCTGACCAGATGGAGTTCGTTCGGTGGAGCAATTGGCTCTTTAATCTTTACCGGTTCGGGAATCGATTTAACCGCCGTCAGACAATCATAATCCGCCTCGAATGAACCAAGGAATCCCTCCGGCACTTCGACTACATCGCCAGGCACTACCGAATATCTTTTCCCCTCATACTTAAAGGAATGCCGACCTGTTTTTGCTTTCTTTCTGTATTTACAAAGGTTCATGGAATCCTCCTTGCTGGTTATTTGGATGAAATAGAATGGTGGATTGCGCCCACCATTCTAATATCATTTTGCCTTCTTTGTGGGCGCGGATTAAGCCTTCAGGATCGTTACGCCACAATTACCATTCTGATCGGCCCGAATCTGTGGCACCATGATCGTCATGACCTTGTAATTCGTGGTCATCCCACCACCCTCAGTCCACTCAACAGTGGTAAGGGGAAGGCCTTCAACCATCCGAACAACATCAGAAGTCATCTGGACCAGGATTACGTTATCAGCGGTCAGTTTATCGACGACTTTAACCTCGGTAATGCCGGCAATTTCCAGGATACGCTGACGAATGGTCTTGTCGGACTCGGCCTTGTAATCATCATCGAGAACGGTTTCGTACGAAGTCGGCACATAAAGAACCCAGGGGCCGTAGAAATGGGAGTCGATGGAGGCCTGTTTCATTTCCCGAACATCATCAAGAATCTGCTCACCAGTCTTGCCGGAGGCGTCCCAATTTGCCGTCAAGGTGACGTCGTTGGCCTGGGGGTGATCTAAGTACCCGTAAATCGTTCCACCGCCGTAAGCATAGGAAGAAACGCCAGCAAACAGCATCTCCTCGATCTTCTCTGCCACGACCCTAGCAGCCATGGTAGCGGTCGTGGTATCCAGCGGGGTACTGCCATTCCTGGAGGCCGTCAGGGTCCGGATATTATATTGGAAGTCCTTATGGACGATAGGCAGCGGCAAATACTTCAGGGTCGTTTCGGGCCGGTCGCGCTTGCTTGGAGTGACCGCATCCATGGTCAGTTCGGCGGCGGTCAGTTCAGAGATATCCTCATACTCAAGAACGGTTTTCCCAAGGCCATTACCAATCCTATACACCAGATTCCGGGAATACAGATCCGCTACACCAACAAGACGTTCCTGAGCGGCAAACATAACCGCCTGATCCAGTTCCTTCCATTCATCTTTCCGGAGAGTGGCGGCGTTAACCCGGACTACCTGCGGCTGACCGCTATTATAGACAACGGCATAAGCGTTGCCGTCCTCCCCGATCCAGGGTTTGAGCAGACCAACCGACATCCCGCCGGCCATCAATTTCTGTGCTACGGGACCAGACCCGGCACCATTCTGGATAAATTCAATCCCAGCATTCGCATACATTTTATTCATTGCTTCCTCCTACGATTTTTATCTCAAAAACTTTTATGCTACCAACCAGGCAGCGAAATATTACGCGATTTCTACCGGGCAGCGGCCGGACGGATCGGCAGCGCTGGAACCAGACATATCAACAGCGGCCATTGCGTAGCCAACAATACAGTTATCGGCAATCGGGGTGGTATCGGCACTGGAATCATCCCATACCGATTCGGTCGGGGCTGTATATTTGGTCAAGGTGCCATCGCCAGCAGACTGCAGAGGATCGCCGATAGCGATATTCTGGCCATTGGCAATAATGGCATTGACCTCAGCGCCGCGCTCCATGATCTCATACTGTACGCGAGTATTGGCGGTGTAAGCGTCGGAAATCGTCTTGCCCTGCATATCATCTTCAATAGCAAAAGCCTTCTGTGCATGTCCACCAGCCGTAGCATGAACTCGCAGTTTACCAGTGGTCATAACTTCAACCAGATGACCCGGAGTGATAGCGGCGTTTGCCACTCGCTCTTTCCGGATTCCTTCACCGATCAGGATGATCGTTTTTGCATTTGTAGCGGCCATTTTAGCCCTCCATTATATTTTTGTTATTCGATTACTGCATCAATTTCAATTACTGCTTACTTCTTGCCGAGATTCTCCGAAAGAGTCACTGGGATATACGCTTCTTCGACATGGCCGGTATTGACAACCTGACCTGCAGGAGCCTGGCCGGAATAATTCGGGGCAGGAGCCGGGAGGAGATTGGAAATGGATTCGAGCATACCCATATCCATGCCTTTGAGCTGATCCTCATTGAAGGTGTTCCTCTCATTGGCCGTGATCTTGGCGATCAGGGAGGCCCGTTTGGTATCCAGTTCTTTCATGCCGGCGTTGACCACGGAACGGATCTCGGTGGGGACAGTTTCCAGCCAGCCAGCCAGGGTGGTCGGTACTGCTTTGGTGTTGTCGATGACTTTTTCCACGATCTTTTCAACCTCCTTGATAATTTCTTTCGGTTCGGCATTGGCCAGTACCTTACTGAACTGGACTTCGTTCAGGCCGGTCAACCATTCACGGTCTTCCTCAGTAAAGGCGTTATCCTGATTTTCGATCATTTGATTGACCGTCATTTCTTTACATTTTGCCTTGTCAGCGGGTGTTACCGCCTTCTCAGCGCACTTTGCCTTATTGGCGGGAGTTGCTGTCTTTGCCATAGTTTCCTCCATAGCATTGATTTTGTCGGCGGTATCGCCATCGTTAAACTTCGCTGTAATACTGGTTACATCAATAATATTTTTCTCGTTCGCCCGCAACCCGCAACCATCATCCCAAGAGCAGGCCCCGGTTGAATTAGGGAGCAAGGCCAAATGATCCGGGATCATATCGACTATACTAGCGCTGTACTGCTCGGAATTCCATTGACCGGCCTGACCGTCATCCATGGCCAAAAGGCCAGTAGACACCTCAAGTTTGCCGCCATTCTCGATGAATGAAAACAGGCTTGGGGACTTCTGGCCAACCAGTGCCGTATTGAGAAAGAGTTCAGCCTTGAGTTTCCCTCCCTCAAAAACCACATTGGCCACATACCCAACCTGCCATTCCTGCCGGATAGTTCCGTCGTGATTACAGAGGACGTGGGTACCATCAGAAAGAATAGGATGACCAACTGTAACCGGCATATTGTTCCAGTGTGGGGCCGATGCTTCCAAAACTTGGGGTGGATAATAAACCGGATCAGTACCAACTCCATGGTGGACCCCTTCAGCCAACATCACAACCGGGTAAACTTGGTATTCAACACCACCAATTCTCCGCCGCTGCAGGACTTTCAGGCTCGGTCCTTTCTCAATTGCCTGAGCAACCATTAATTGCATTTCTTTCAAAACTTTCATTTCGGTCCTCTTTAATTTTCCGGAATATACGGTAAAGCCACACACCGACATTGTGGATGCGCCGGGATTATATACTCAGCATCATCAATCGAAAATAACTTACCATTCAACGGCGCACATTTCGGACATACTCGACTATCCCCAGCAGTCAGCCACTCGACCTGCACATTGATCCCCAGAATGCCAGCGGCCTTGTACTCACCGATGTTGGCTGAGTGGTGTGCCCGAATGATCTCTGTCCTGGCTAAAATTTCCGCTCTTCGACGAGAAGGTATCTTCCTACCCAATGAGTCGATAATCGATAAATCCGAAGGCGTTCCATCGCCAGTGATGGCTTTATCTAGTAGTCGCGCAATCTCTCTTGGTCCTCGGCCGTCAGCCAGACCCATTGCCAGGACGTCGGAAACCACTGACTCCATCTCCGCAGTAATGCCCTGAAGCGATGAATATGCCCTTGTATAGATAAGGCCAACACGATCAGCATGAACTGGACCATTAAAAGCAGAAACGATTGGTTCTCCTCCGAGTTGACCTTCATCGATTTCAATCCCCTTTTTCCTGAGTTCCTGCCTGGCCCTTCTGATCCCCTGTTGGTATGCGCTGTCGATATATAATTTCATCCATGTGGATCTAGCGGAGTTGGGATCGGAACTAATCAAATCAAAAGCCATCCTCAATCCCTGCTTTCCATCTGTAAAGAAATATTCCTCATTCTTTGCTTTCAACCACTTTACAAACGCTTCAACCTTCTGATCATTCCTGGGAAAGTCATATTGCTTGGAAGATAATCCAGAAGCATTTACAGTAACTCTCGTTTCCTCTACCAATCCAAACACATCCAGTTCGACTATAGCCTGACGGATATCTATCATTAAACTTGCAAACCGATTGCGCATCTCAGCTACGAACTTATTACGGAGAGTAATAGTTCGAGTTGGGTCAATCGAGTTTGTAAGGAAGAGAGATATCATATCAATTGTGTAATCGTAAGTAGTATAGCAATGGCCCAAAGAGTTCCGGATATAATTTTCTCTATTCTACTCATTTCGGGGTGGCTTGAGCCTGCACCTCAACCACCACAGTTACCCGGACATTCCCTGGAGCATCATCAGGCGGCGGATCATACTGATAGCATGGAGAATGCTGAGACTCCTGCCCACCAGCATCGATAGCCGTCAGTGTGTAACAGGCATCAGCGTCGCTCATATCCAGATCCCCGGTAAATGTCCTGGCGGTAGGGTTGTTGAATGCAGATAGCTTTACCCCATCCTTGTACATTACGAATCCGGCAAGGTCAGACGGACCATTCGCGTAATCCCATTCGACAGTTACAGACCTGGTTTTTGCCTGAGCAACTGAGGACAGAATCAGGACCGCCAGTATTGATAAAATTATTCGCTTCATCGTTTCATTTTCCTCCTTTAATTTCACATCGACCCAGCAATCAGCCACAGCCCCGCCGCCAGTTCGACAGCGAGGATGACGAGCAGGGCGTTGATGATGTGGGTCATGGCCTCTCCAGACTACACCGCGTAATATTCGCCACCTCAACCCCATCCACCATAGTCGGTTGCCAGATGTTGGGGCGGTCCTGGATGCACAGATCAAACCGCCTGCCCAGCCATTCAGGCATAAGTTGTCACCTTCAGTATCTCCACATTACTCGCTGGCTTGCCCCAGACTTGGGATTGTATCGCCCCGATTGACTTGTCTATCGTGTACCCCCATCTCAGATGAGTACTTGGGTTTACCGAGCCATCATAATTCGCTTCAGCCCCCCATGTGATATCTGCATCGGCCTCTTTCTTATACCCGATATACTGCTTCGTCCCGGCAGCATTGGTCTTCCATGCAATCAAAGGAGTCTCGCCTCTCGCCCATCCACCAGCCACTGTCACAGTAGCAGTGTTCGTGCCATCGAATGCTTTCAGCACCCCACCTGCGGCTGCGTAGATACCACCTGTGGCGCTGTTGTTGAATGCAAGGATATTCGTGTCACTGGTCACTTCGGCTGAAGATGCGCCGAGGTAGATCAAAGCGGCAGCGGTGAACACTGATGGCTGGATTCGTTGGACGGAAATCCAGCCAATTGTCAAGTCAGTATTAGCAACATTCCGGGTGAAAGATATATGCGGACCAGTTGCTACAAAAAAGACAATTTTTGTTTCTGCTTTAGTAAACGTGACATCAGATGCAGCCATGCCCGATGTCTTTATGCTGCCTGATGTGTAGTTTGATACTTTTACTACCATCCTATATGTCGATCCAACAGTCAGTACGTTGGTCTTGGCAAACGTTAAAGCGGGGCTAGTGGTCCCAGACTGAAATCTCATCCCGCTCGCAACATCAGTAATGGTGTGGGTAGCGTCCTCGCCAGTTACAGCCCAGTCAGCTTTTCTTGCCAGGGTTGATGATGTTCCTGGAGAGGTTTCTATACTATCAGTAATATTTGTAAGTTCCGCCCACGGCGCTACAGCATCAAATTTCCCCGCCATAACCGCAGCACCGGCAGAATTAGGATGCATGTGGTCGCCAGTGTCATAGGCCGCAAGAAGCGCATCTGGGTTTTCTGGGTCTTCCAGCGGCGTGTAATTATCCACAACAACCACACCAGAGAAAGACGCGGCGAGAGAGGGTATCCAGGTGTTTAGCGTATCTGTTACCTCCTGCCTACCGGCACTCCACAAAGTTGCCCCTTTCCAGGGGGTGAGCAAGGACAGAGCTACTCGGCACCCAGTCGATGTAAGGGAGGAAAGTATTGCTGTTAGATTTGCCTGTATTGTCGCAATAGGAACATCAGTGGCAATGTCATTAATTCCAATCAGCAGCGCCACATAAGACGCATTTAGGGCATACACATCAGTCTGAAGTCGTGCCAGCACATCGGCGGTTTTGTTTCCACTAACGCCCTTATCATAAATTACTGTTTTTGGATGTAATTCTTTTAAAACCAGGGGGTAGTCGGCCAATGTGATTGAGTCACCAATAGCCACAAGCGAGTACATACCACCAAGAGATCTCTTAATTCCTAAATTCAGCGGGATAGCTGCCCCTATGCCTAATGATGTCGCTGCGGTTGATGGGATCAAGACAGATTCCGTTGTGCTCCTGACATACGGCAGAGAATATGCACCGAGGGTAAGCTGAGGTTGCCATACCGAAACAGTTCCGGTTGCAACTGCACTCGCACCGAGCCCGAAGCGAAAAATCGCTGTATCTCCGACCGCTCCCGCTGTAACCTTGACCGACAGTTTGAATGTTCCAGCGGCAGGGACAGCAGTCTCGTCGGCTACGATAACTCCGTCTTTCATCACGACGATGGTTCCGCCAGTCAGTGAACAATACTCAATGTCAGCGTACCTCAGCACCCCATCAGTCGTCACCATCACATCGAAAGTATAGACTGCAAGTGCTGCGACCGCTTGTGATAGGCTGAGATACCCCCTTGATGCTGTGCCGCTGAATGTCAGTTTATTCTCTCCTTCAACATCCGTTACGGCCATCGTCGGGGAGCCGACAACAGTATACGTCCATCCTGTTGGGGTCGTTCCTGGCGAACCTGCAACCGCGCCAGCCAACACTGAATTGACAGCCAGTTGGGTATACGCAGGCTGCACCATCACCCCCCGCCCAGGATGATTGACCGGGAATGCTACCATGTTGCCGTCAGCGTCGGGGACTGTGCCTGCTGCTGAGGTTTGGATTTGGGGGCCTATGGGGCAGGTAGTGGGTGTCTTGGCGTTCCACAAGGAGAGAAGACCAGCGGGGTATCTTTTTCTACGGCCACCAATTAAACCAAGCGATAAATTCATTACATTACCGCCAAATCAACATTAGTGGAAAAGGTAAATGTGGTGCCAGGCCTAATTCCAATTACCTGGCCGGCAGAAAGATTTACAAAAGTTGATTCTGAAGTGCCTTCTCCGATTGTAAATGTAGTATCAATACTGGTAAAGAAAGCCCTGTCGGTAGTATCCGGCACCCACTCTGTATCGGCTAAAGCAGATTCGATTCTTGACGGAGCAAATACCGGGATTTTACGAAGGATAATTGTTTCATCTGGAGTACTAAAAGGATTCGGCATTGTTATTCCTCAGTTGTTTTAATATCAAGATCATCATCTCCCTGGCCATCATCTGCTGCCATAGGAGGAATATAAGTTTTCAACGCTGTCATTATCCGTTCAACTTTATCCTCTGCCAATTCCATAATCTCCAGCAAATACTGTTCCAGCGGCATTGACAGTTGCGCATCCGGAGAAGACAAATACTTGGACAATCCTTCAGAACGAATTCGACCAGTTTCTGCTTTGTCTTTATCGCTGGGGGCAGAAAGATCAGGCCATTCAATCTCATATCCACCAGCCGGAACTTTCAGTATTCCAAAAGCATTCAATTTATCAATTACCGGCCGCAATATACAGGGTTCAACAAACGTCTTTCTCCGGCCATCACATTGATCGTCCCAGGCCTCTGTATCCTGGCTGCTGGATAACTCCCCTCGCTCCGAGCCCTCAAGGATTCGTTTCGGGATACCAGTAGCAATGGAAATCATCTTCAGTTGCAGTTCCCCATGCTGCGTAGGATCGGCAACAGTAGGGGCCAAACTCTTTACGTCCAAGCCCTGGAGTTTCATATACCGTTCCAGGTTGTGGACGTACTTCTGGATCTCCTCTTCCAGGGCAGCGGCGTCTTGAGGTTGGATGGTCGTATCTTCTGCTGCAGTAAATGCCATACCCGGAAAAGCACCTTGCCAGAACATCTCTGCGGAGCCACCGACAATCAACTCCATATTAAGCAACCTGTTGTAAATTCGTTCCAGGCGGGGAAGGCCAAGTACATTCGATTCAAGGAGATTGTCGGCTATATGGACAACCCGGCTGTAATGAACGGTTGTTTCCAGAGTAGATGCTGTTCCAGGAGTGTTGGCTATCCTCAACCCATATGTAAGAGGAAGACCAAAGCGAGGGTCTTTTGGATCAGTGACATATTGTTTGATGGGGGCATTGGCTTCGGTAAAGGGCTGGAGATAAAGAAGTTCACTGGCACTTTCCACTGGTAGACCAAGATTCTCTGCCTGGTCATTAAACCCCATCAGCAGAACACCATACTGGCCAATACCAGAAACCTTATCAGCACGAATCAGAATATTGTAAATTCTCAGTCGCTTTTCTAACTCTTCCCAGGCCTCTTTGTAGGTATCCGAGGAATCATCCGTGCCGCGTACAATTGGTAAACGACGCCAGCTCGCCTCAACAGGTTTTTCGATAACCTTGCCGGCGATATCTTGCCGCCTGTAGCGGTGGTAATAGTCCGAGAATTTGATTGCATCAAGCCCAGGATATCCGAGAGCGGTATATACATCCCTCAATCCTCCGAAAGTGGTTGTATTTCCATAAGTGAGTCTTGACCCAACAATGCCAGACGACAAAGCCCGATATAAAGCTACCCGGCGGATCTGTTCATCCTTCTCATTGGCGGTCAACTTAACTGGTGAATTACGCCTCATTGTTTCCTTACCGAGTCACCAAGAATTATTTGAACCTTACCTATCGAGTGATGGATAATTAATTTAATACCTTCTGGAGTATATTCCGTTTGTGGAGGATTATCGTAATAAAGAACTTCGCCTTTCTCTTCATCGGCAGATATACAATTACGGACAGTCATTCCATTCAGTCTAACTTCGACCAGTGGTCTGCCCATCCATTTATGTATATCCATATCAATTTTCATTGTATTTTCAGCCCCGCGCGAATGAAACAGTCTTTTGCTTCGAGTAGTTTCCGAAAACCCTCTGCTTTCTCCGGACCATCTGGAAGTTCGTCCATCATAATCTCGGCCAGATCAGCAATGAGTCTACCAATCTTTGAGAAGATTCAGGCAGATCACCGTAAAAGAAATGTTTATATATTGGATAAAGATGTTTCGATGCTGGATTCCTGGCCATTATATCACCACGTCCCTACTCGTTTTGTATTGGTTAGTTCATCGAAGGCGTCTGCGGCCGCATCGACCTGATCCTTGAATTTGCCTTCCGGGAAGTTTTCGGCCTCCAGTAGAAAAGCTTCATTCCATAAGCCCCGTACCAGCTTTACATTGCCGGCCTGGGCTTGGCTGGCCAATGGGGTAGCCCGGACTTCTTTCGACCCCGTAACCGGCAGTGTCTTTACTGTATAACCGGCCAATTCTTTGACGAAGGCCTTTGCCTGACTCTTGCCAGCCTGGCCCGGATCTTGTGGTAACCGAACCGGTACCAACTTACCATCCTGACTGGCAATATTTTTGATGGAATCAATTACTTTACTGGCGTCAATCTGGAAGCGGGTGGAATCCTCGATATAATAAACCCCGGCAACCTTGGCCATCTTGATCCCGGCTGTATATGCCGGCCCGCCATCTTTCTTTGCTTTCCGATCTTCCGGATCTCGATCAGTCCCGGCAAGATCCCATGCCCGTACTCTTTTTGCTCCTGCCGGCACCGCACTCACTATTTCGAAATCAGTCCGCTTGAAATAACTGCCGGCGGTTGGCCGTACATTCCAATTCCCCTCAAGAAGCTGCGCCCGTTCAACCCGGGGGAGAGCGTTCAGTTTTGCAAGATAGGTCGGATCTTTTTGGAGAAGAATCTTGTTATCGTTAATTGTTGAACGAATAAAAGTAAAGGAGAGAGGTTGAACGGGCTCAGCATCAGTGCTGTATTTGTCGAGTAATTCTTGTTTTGAATCGCCCCAAATAACTTCATCACCAAGCAGAATGAACCAGCGAATTACACCGGATCTACTGGCAATAACAAATCCATCCTCACCAATCCACCAGTCAATGA
>Ga0209727_1001275_pt1 | contig 21417 bp, 19 predicted proteins | sample RifGroC1_FD_183995 | JGI IMG/M metagenome (GOLD analysis project Ga0209727, IMG submission 183995) | Groundwater microbial communities from Rifle, Colorado, USA - Groundwater C1 (SPAdes) (version 2) | ecosystem: Environmental > Aquatic > Deep subsurface > Groundwater | place: Rifle, Colorado...
ACTCTCATTTCAAATTGATCTCTGGAGTCCTTGTGAACAAAAGTGGAACGATTGACGGTGTATCTCCTGATTTCCGTCGGCAAAGGAATCGGCCCGACCACCTCGGCACCATTTCTCTGGGCAGTATCGATAATCTGCTTAGTGGAAGTATCAATCAAACGATGGTCGTATGATTTTATTTTGAGTCTTATTTTATTTTTTTCAACGTCCTTCTTGGGTGACATGAGTACATTTTCTCTACGAACTACGAATCGTGTACTAATATACGAATGAATTTAACCTTTCGTACTTTCGTAATTATTTCGTATTTCGTAGCGCTTTACTTTGAAATCTTTGTGATTGATCCTGCTCCCACCGTTTTGCCTCCCTCGCGGATAGCGAATTTCTGTTTTTCCTCCAAAGCCACCGGGGTAATCAACTGGACTTTCAAATTAATCGTGTCACCGGGCATAACCATTTCGGTGCCTTCCGGCAAAATTACTTCTCCGGTAACATCGGTTGTTCTCAGATAGAACTGGGGTTTGTAACCCTTGAAGAAAGGAGTGTGACGTCCACCTTCTTCCTTGGTCAGCACATAGACCTGAGCCTCAAAATCGGTGTGGGGAGTAATCGTCCCCGGTTTGGCGATAACCTGTCCCCTTTCCACATCTTCTTTCTTGAGACCCCTTAAAAGAATTCCGACATTGTCTCCGGCTCGTCCTTCGTCCAAGAGCTTGTTAAACATTTCAATTCCGGTAACAACCGTTTTCTGGGTAGCTCTTAAACCGATTACCTCCACTTCTTCATTGACTTTAACAATTCCTCTATCTACCTTTCCGGTAACAACCGTTCCTCTTCCTTCAATGGAGAAAATATCTTCAATTGGCATCAGGAAGGGCTTATCGGTATCTCTCACCGGCTCAGGAATGTATTCGTCTAAGGCCTTAATCAAATCAATAATCGGTTTGGCCTCTTCACTATCGGCAGAGGAAGTTTCCAAAGCTTTCAAAGCAGAACCTCTAATAATCGGTGTTTCGTCTCCGGGGAATTCGTACTTTTTCAAAAGTTCTCTGATCTCGGATTCAACCAAATCAACCAATTCCGGGTCGGAAACCATGTCTACTTTATTGAGAAAAACAACAATTCTGGGAACACCCACCTGTCTGGCCAAAAGAATATGTTCTCTGGTTTGAGGCATAGGACCATCGGTCGCGGCGACTACCAAAATAGCTCCGTCCATCTGGGCAGCTCCGGTAATCATGTTTTTGATGTAGTCAGCGTGGCCGGGAGCATCGATATGGGCATAGTGCCTTTTTTCCGATTCATACTCGGAATGGTGCAATGCGATAGTGATACCTCGAGTCTTTTCCTCGGGAGCATTGTCGATTTGGTCCACTCCCTCTTCTTTGGTGATTAAACCTTTCAGTTTGAGAATGTGAGTAATGGCGGCAGTCAAAGTGGTTTTTCCATGGTCAACGTGGCCAATGGTTCCAACATTAACGTGCGGTTTAGTTCTCTCAAATTTTGCTTTCTCTGCCATAATAAACTTTTTTATTTAATTTTAATTGTTAAGTTAATGCTACCAACTACGAATTACATACCAATATACCAATAATCCATATTAGTATATTCGTACACGATTAGTAATTAGTAGAAAACCTTATAATACTAAACGGGAATACTGTTTATGTCAATACCTTCTTCCTCTTTTTCTTCGGCTTCAACTCTTTCTTTAAGGGATTTCAAATCTTTTTCTTCTTGGGTAATTTGCTGATACTTTTCCCATTTTAAGACAACGTAAAGAGGATTTCCGTCTTGAGAAATGGTACAGGCATTCTCGGTCTCCAGTATTTTTTTTATTTTAGAAAACAGTGACATACGAATTTATGATATATAATGCGAAATAATTTTTTCTTCTTTCGCAGTATTCGCATATAATATTTTGCTGTTTCGCATTATGTTATTTATTTACAAATTCTATTCTGCTCATCTGGACCCCGTCCCCTTTTCTTCTTTTGGATAAGTTGGTGACGGTAAGATACCCTCCCGGCCTTTCTAGAAAGCGGGGGGCAATTTCGTAATAGAGTTTCTGAGCTGGCTGCTTGGGCAAACGAGAAAGAAGAATTCTCAAAGAAGCCAGATTTTGCTTCTTGGCTAAAGTTACCAGTTTTTCCGCCCGGCTTTTTAGAACCTTTGCCCGGGATTGAGTGGTAACAATCTTTCCCTTCAAAATAAGGTTGCTTATTAAACTCCTAAGAAAGGCCTTTCTTTGTCCCTTTTCTCTTCCGAATTTTTTTCCTTTCTTTAAATGTCTCATACGCTTGAGCGTAGCGATGCGAATATACTGATTTACCAATGATACGAATCCCTTATTTGTATGATTAGTATCATTTGTATATTGGCATCGATACTTAGTATCTATTTTTTACTCTTCTTTGTTGCTTTCTTGACTTCGGACTCTTTCTTTTTCGCTCCCGATTCGTCTTTAACATTAACCCCCAAGACAATTTCTATATGATCTTTAAAAATACTGGCAGCTTTATGAAGAGCCTGTGAGGGAGTGATGGTTTTATCGGTCTCGATGGTCAAAATAAGACGGTTGTAATCGGTTCGGTCCCCCACCCGCATATTTTCCACTTCGAAATTAACATTAACCACGGGAGTAAAGAGAGCATCAATGGCAATTGAGCCAATAGGTAATTTTTCTGTTTTCCTGGTTTCCACCGGTGAATATCCCAGTCCTTTTTCCACGACAATTTCCATATCCAACTCGGCACTTTTGGAGGTGATAGTCGCCAAATGAACTTCGGGATTAACTATCTCTATCTGGGCGTTGGCTTTAAAATCACCGGCGGTAATTTTCCCCGCCCCCTTTTTCTTGAGCGTTAAAACTTGCGGTTCGTCGGAAAAAATTTTAAATCTGATTTTTTTAATATTTATAGTAATATCCACCACATCCTCCAAAACATCGGAGATGGTAGAGAATTCGTGTTTCACTCCCTTGATTTTAATTTGAGTAGCGGCCGCTCCCGGAAGAGACGAAAGTAAAACTCTCCTCAAAGAATTTCCCAGCGTCATGCCGTATCCCCGATAAAGTCCGGAGATTTCAAAAACCCCTTCCGAGGCCGACTCGGAAACGGTTTTGATACTGACGTTTTTACTTAAAAAAGCGTATTCCATAAGCTAAAGCGTAGCGATGCGAATATACTGATTTACCAATGATACGAATCCCTTATTTGTATGATTAGTATCATTTGTATATTGGCATCGATACTTCAGTTTCTAACGTGAATAATAATCGACCACCAAGTTGATATTAAAAGGAAGTTCGACTGCCTGAGGCATGGATTTTACCTTACCTTCAAGTTTTTCCGGATCGATAGAAAACCACGAATCTTTGGATACCTTCAGAATATTCTTCAGATCCTTGAAGAGAAGGTGCTGTGCCATTTTTTCCTTAACTGCGACAATATCTCCAACTCTAACTTGATAAGAAGGAATGGTAACTTTTCGACCGTTGACCAAAAAATGACCGTGGCTGACCAAATGTCTTGCCATAATCAGAGAAGGAGTCAATCCCATCCGGAAAACAACGCTGTCCAGCCTCATTTCCAGTTTCTGATTGATAAAATCAATGGCTGATTTTTTGCTCTCAGAGGCCTTTTTAAAGATATTCTTCATCTGTCTTTCGGTTAAACCGTAAGAGACTTTTATTTTTTGTTTCTCCATCAGCTGAAGTTTGAATTCTGATCCTCCCCGGACAAATTTTCTTCCGTGCATTCCCGGACGGGAAGGCCTTCTGATAGTGGCGCATTTGGGAGAACTGCAACGATAAGCTTTCAGGCCAAGCTTTGTTCCCAACGCTCTTTCCTTTTTTTCTTTGGATTTTAGAAGTCTCATATGCTAAAGCGTAGCGATGCCAATATACTAATCTGCCAATGATACAAATTACTTATTTGTATAATTAGTACTTTCGTATATTGGTATTGATACTTTATACTCTTCTTATTTTTGGCGGTCGGGGGCCGTTGTGCGGTATAGGTGTGGCATCTTTAACCGAAAGAATGTTCAACCCCTGAGCGGCGATGGTTCTGATAGCTGAATCTCTTCCGCTACCGACACCCTTGACGATTACCTCTACGTTAAACAAACCGCTTCTTTTTATTTTTTCCAAAACGGTAGCTACCACCTTGGAAGCGGCAAAAGGAGTTGCTTTTTTCGGTCCGGAAAATCCAAGATTTCCCGAAGAGGACCAAGCCAAAACATTTCCTCCCTGGTCGGTAGCGGTAATAATAATGTTATTGTAGGTGGCATTGATATAAATTTTTCCCGAATCAATCTTTCTCGAAGGACCGCTTTCTTTAGCGGTTGAGGTTGTTACTTTTTTTTCTTCAGCAATCGGCTGTTCTATTTTTGTGACTATTTTCTTTTTTCCCATACTATATTATTCTAATATGCTAATTTTATGCCAATCCACTAATTGCTAATAAATCCCATTCGCAATTCGCCATATTGGCATTACATTCGCAGATTGGCATCGCGTTGCTATTTGAGTTCTACCTTTCTCTTACCGCTGCCGGCGGTCTTTCTGACGTTTCCTCTGACAGTCCGAGAATTAGTTTTGGTTCTTTGGCCTCGGACCGGCAATTTTCTCATATGTCTTGTTCCCCGATAAGCGCCGATGTTTTTCATGCGCTCAATATTGCCTCTGACAATCTGACGCAGCTCTCCTTCCACCTTGTAATGTTTTTCAATAAACTCTTTTATTTTGTTTATCTCTTCGGGAGAAAGGTCTTTGGTTCTTTTATTGACATCAATTTTAGTTTCAGCAACTATTTTTTCAGCCAAAGATTGACCTATGCCGTAAAAATAGGTTAAAGCAGTCGTTACTTTTTTTTGATCAGGAATGTTAACACCGAGTAATCGCATAGCTCTAAATGATTCTAATATGCTAATTTTATGCCAATCCACTAATTGCTAATAAATCCCATTCGCAATTCGCCATATTGGCATTACATTCGCAGATTGGCATCGCGTTGTTAGCCCTGGCGCTGTTTATGTTTGACGTTTTTACAGATAACATAAATCCTGCCCCGGCGACGAACAGTTTTACAATTCTTACACATTTTCTTGACTGAAGCTTTTACCTTCATATGCTAAAGCGTAGCAATGCAAATGTACTAATTTACCAATGATACAAATTCTTTATTTGTATGATTAGTATCATTTGTATATTGGCATCGATACTCTACAATCTCCTTGTAACAATCCCCCTCTTGCCGTCAGGACCAAGTTTCAAAAGAACCCTGTCTCCCGGCATCACTTTAATGTGGTGGATTCTCATCTTCCCCGCCAAGTGGCAAAGAATAATTCCTTGAAAAGTTTCTACCCGAAAAGTGGCTGAAGGTAAAGCTTCAACCACTCTTCCTTCCAGAGTATTGGCTTTTTCTTGGTCAGACATTAATGAAAGAAATGATAGAAAAAAACAACAATAAAGTCAAGAGTTTCCCTACCAGATTACTAATCACGTACGAATACACTAATCTAGTACCAAATACTAACTACAAAATACTATATACCATCCTCACTCCACCGCTATGTTTACCTTGTTTTGTTTATTGGGGACGCTTTTTACCCAAAAAGGCCAGAAAGAGACATTGAGTTTATCAATCCCGGCCAGTGACAGAATATAGGATTTCAGTTCAGTTTCCTTTTTGCCGACAACTTCTCTCTTTATTTTTTCAACATCCAGAGGAGCCGAGAAAACAGTGGAATATTTCAAAGGAATTTCCATTTTACCTGCTTTCCAGTCAATCTGCGGTTTTTGATAGTTTATCTCTTTTTCAACCTGAAAATATTCTTTAGAAACATTTTCCTTAAAAGCCAGCTCCTTCAAAAGCTGCAATAAATCACTTTCCTTAAAAGCAACGATAGAAATCTGGCCTTCAACAAATACGGAAAACTGACCGTTTTCATTAAGAGAGGCATCGGTTGTTTTTTTGGTAACCGAAAGATTATCGGCATCTTTCAGATAAAGGAATCCTTCCGGGAGATTAATGACCGTTCCGGAAAGAAGTGCCTCCTTTAATCTGGTTTCGGCTTCACTTTGAGCTTTGGTGACATCTTCCTCGGTAGCAAAAGAAACTTCGCCGATAGCTCCGCCAGTCATCGGTTTATCGGAACGGGCATAAAAACCGTTATATTTTTCCGTCCCCTGAAATCCAGGAATGGTGAATTTCTCCTGAGGACCGACGTTATAATCCGGCCCGGCTTTATCAGCAATCACCTGGGCATTGACGGAAGACGGCTGAAGTTTGCCATTAACCATTTTTGCCGGAGGAACGGTGATGGCTGAAATTAAACGAAAAATCTTTCCGTCAGCTGTCTGAAAACGGGTAGTGGCTACCAGAGGCTGAGAACTGGTTCCAAAATTATTAATAATAGTAATTGTTCCCTTGGCCTTGTTTTCACCAGACTTCTTTCCGGTAGGAGTAAAATTGAAAACTTGATTTCCGTTTTTGGTTAAAACCTCGGCAGGGATTTGTTTGGAATCGGCGTCTATCTGGTTGATGTTTTTGTTGGCGGTAATCGCCCCTTCAAATGACCAGTTAACTTTCTTGGTGAAAATTTTAATATCCACCTTCGGTAAGACCGAAGTCGCCAGATAAAACAAAACCACCAACAATCCGACGGCAATAACTACCCTGATTATTCTTTTAAATACTTTCTTTGGCTTCTTCTTCGTTCTCTGACTCTCTCTATCGGTCGTTTCCGGCAGCCAATCGATTTCCGGAGATACCAGCTCCTCTTCCGCTATTTTGACTTCGTCTTTTTTTTCTTCAGATTCAAAGGCCTGGGTTCTGTCCTTTGTTTTTCTGCTTTCCGATGTCCGAATAATATCCACTACTTTGATGAGTTTTTTCTTTTCCATAATCAAAAAATCAATGCATAGATTATACCAATAACGTCAGCAAATACAAAGAACACGACATCAGTACTGTATACAGTACTGATGTTTTAGACAACTTCCTGGTTATAGCATTGTTCACAATACACGATCTCTGGTCTCTCCGGAGAGTAAGAGGTCTCAAATTCATTGGGACAAGGAGTATCTCCGTGCTGGTGTTGGATGGTATTAATATAGATACCATTACTGCTTTTGGTTCCTCCACACTGACACTTCCTATGCCAGAGTTTGAGAGGATTCCTCTGTTTCAGTCTCTGATAGTGTCTGCAGTTGGGACATAATCTGGGAAGAGGAAGATTCATCCGTCTGTAGAATTGGAGTTCAGGTTCAATAATCTTGAAGGCCTCGGTACACCTCGACGCATCTTGGTCGGGGCTCCGACCTCGTCCCTTCTGGCGAGCGTCGGAGCTGTTTTTACATTCTATGACTTTTCCCACTATGTCATCAGTTACATCTTTCATATGGTCTGGTAGCTCATTACTCATTACTTCAATCTCATAACTCCTCTCTTCGGGGTCTTTCCATCGGTATCCCTGAGAGATGGCTTCTTCCTTGGTGAGGGGGAAGTATTCCTGGGCGATGGTCTCGTTATAGGCAAAGGGACTCAGTTCCGGAGGGAAGAACTCTCCATACTTATATACCCTGCCTTTGCTGTCTATATAGGGCATGTCATTCATGTGCTTTATGATCTTAGGAACCAATTCCTCGTATTCTTCCTTGGTGTATTGCTTGTTGAGAATGCAGTATTGTTTGTTACGTAATCCAATACAGCCGAAGAGATGGGAGGAAGAAAGACAAAAATAAGAATTTTGTATTTCAGAATCGTCGTCCGCAAGTATAGAAAATAAAACATTATAACCGCTGCCAACAGCAGAACCGTCATAGCTAAGCTCATGACTACCGGAAACAGTTAAATCATAGTTAGAGGAACCGCCCCTGTGGGACCAATTTATAAACTTGGAGTTTTCGAGATTATGAGAATCAAAACAAAACTGACTATTCTTTGAATTTTCAACGTAATCCCCAATAACGTTTTGACATTTCAACAAGTTTGCATACTTGTGTATGTTATTTAAAACCACTTTTTTAAAATTCAATTTGGCGTCTTGCAAACCAGAGTAATTACCAGAATTTATTTTTAAAATCTCTTTTTTATACCTATCCTTGGTGTATTGTTCATTAAAAATATAATATTGTTTGTTGCGTAGATTCACGCATCCAAAACAGTTACGACAGTTACGACAATTTGATAAAAAAGAGGAATCTAAACAGTTATGAGAATTGTAACAAAAAGATAGGCGAGAGGATTTAGTACAATTTATGCATTCGTAGCATAATTCAGATTCTTGTAAATTATAAGAATCAAGACAATCCTTTGATTTATAAATACTTTGAGAAAATGAACAGTTCTCACAGTCAAGAGCCGAGGATACTAAGTAGCAGTTTTTTATATTAATTCCCACAGCATATTCAGAATTGACAGCGTTTTTGTTTGTAATATTGGGTCGAGGAACAACCGAAGCGAGAGAAGCAAACTGCGCGAAAAACGAAAGGCTGAAATCGTAACTTCTCCCGTAATCTATTGGATTCCAGTTATCAGACCACCAATAATCTTGACAGTATACTGGGGCATTATTATTTGAAGTATATAAAGATATAATATCTTCTTGATGGCCAGGCGCTGAACATTTTATTTTATTCAAAGATCTAATATTTCTCCAAACTATTCTTCTTTGCAATCTGCACTCCGGACACCAAGTCGGCGGTGGGACATTTATTTTCTTATAAAAATCAAAATCCTCCGGTTCAATAACGAAGTTTTGTTTGCAGTTTTGGCACTGCTTCGTTTCCAAATTCATACTTATACACTGAAACTTGTCAACTATTATACATCACGCTATTCCACTTGTATATTATGGGGAATGAGCCAGCGAATTAATTTTATTGCCAAATTATTAACCAAACTTTTTCTAAAATTATCCTCCAAAACAGTGCCTAAGTCCGATTGAAGATAGAGATTTTCTTTAGAATCCGGTTCTTTAAACGGTAAAAAAAGGTCTTCCCTTATTATAAGTAGCGGAGCAATTTTATCATATTTTCTCAAGAAACCATCCAACTTTCCCCCATCAACATAAAAATTGCTGATGCGGCAATTTTTTCTCAAAGAAATAATCCCATTGTAAAAGTTTTTTAGTTCTTTGTTGATTACCTCAAGAAAATATTTTTTCGTTTTCAAAGAAACCTGGTCAGTTTCCAAAACCTTGATAATCCCTTCAAAAACCGTCAAATCTACCCCCAATAAATTATTAAACGTCTGGTAGAGATTTCTGAAACCGAAACGGAAACGGTCGTAAGAATGAACACATTGGCCGTTAAAAACAAAAACTTCCGTTTCCCTCTCTTTCAGAGCAAAAATAAGGAATGGAGCATCTTCTTCATATTTTTTACCTTCAAAGAATCTTTTCAGATAGAGAGCGGTCGCTAAATTAACTCCTTCTTCGGCAAAAGCCGTCAGTTTGGCTCTTTTGGGAATAGTTTTAATAAAGTCCGCAAAAATCAGCCTCTGAACAAAAGTTTGGGCAATATTGATTTTGAAAATCTTTCCAGAAAAGCCGGATAGATCCTGAAGATTTTGAGGAACCAATTTTTTATCAATCTTGATGCCACAAACAGTATTATCCACCAACAGAACATCAATTTCTTCAAATTCTTTTTTCCGCACCAGTTCCTTCTTCTGTGTTTCAATTAATTTCCAAAGGTTTTGAAGAAGAAAAGAATTTATCTCTTCAATAGTCAGAGATTTTTTGGGGCTTTCCCTTTTATATCCGAGAAGAGAACACCGGGATTGGCAGTGAGAGCGAGACAAGCTGACGACAATTTTGTAAGGAAAAGGAAAGAAAACCAACTTCAGACAGATTTTAAACTTGCGGCTGTTTCTAAAATTCTTTTCTGTAACTTCTTTAATTAAACGAGGGCTCGACGGAAAACGGACTGATGATTTACCGGGAAGATAAACTATTTTCTCCAACGACATCCCCTCTTCATTGAAACTGACAAAAAGCACCCTTGTTTTAACTTTTTTTACCGACGATATTAGCTTGAGCAGACTCATTTTGAAGCTGTTAATTAGGCCACGACAGCTCTGACTCTTCTTATTCCTTTTCCGATCGATTCTTCTTTGACGATCTTGAACCTGCCGATTTCTTTGGTTGAAGAAACGTGAGGTCCTCCGCAAAACTCGGCGCTGATAATACCGCCGCTTTCTTCCGATCCGACGAAATAAACTTTGACAATATCCGGATATTTTTCTTTAAAGAAAGAAAGGGCTATTTTTTCCGCTTCCGCTTTTGGCATCTCTTTAAAATAAACAGGAAGGTTTTTTTCTATTAAATCATTAACTAATGTTTCTATCTCGGTAATTTCTTCGGGAGTCAATTTTCTGTCAAAGTTAAAATCAAATCTTAGTCTTTCCGGATTGATGTCTGAACCCATCTGGTGAATTTGATCCCCTAATGTTTTTCTTAATGCCCAATGCAAAAGATGAGTGACGGTATGCAGAGCCAGAACTTTTTTCAGCTCTTCTTCACTTCCCGCCTTTAACTCTCCGGTGTCCAGAACAAGGCCGTGTCCCCCGAATTTTTTCTCTACTCCGGCACGGGAAACTTCCTGATGTTTTTGAAATTCTTTTTGAAACTCCGAATCGGAAAGGTTCTTAATAGAATCTTTTGGAGCTAATTCTTTTATAAGCTCAAGAGGTAAGCCAAAAGTTTCGTATATATAAAAAGCGTCTCTTCCTGATATAGATTTATATTTTTGGATTTCCTTAATACCCTTGGCTATGCTTTCTTCAAATCTGGAGTTCTCTTCCTGCCAAGCGCCGATTATCTTTTTCTCGTCTTTTATTTCCGGATAAATATCCCTAAACATCTCCCTTACCTTCTCATATCCCAACTGAAAAATATCCGAATGAATATCGTTTTTTATTTTGATGGCGATGATTCTTCTCAACAATCTGCGTAAAATATAGCCGGCTTCTTTGTTGGACGGTTCAATTCCGTCGGCAATCAAAAACGAAGCGGCTCTAATATGGTCGGCCAGTATCCTTATCTCTCTTTGGGAAATTCCCGGTGCCGCCTGATTTAATACTTCCATCATAGGAACAAAAGCGCTGGTCTCATAAACATTCTCCACCCCTTCCAAAGTAGCCAGCAATCTTTCGTATCCTATGCCCGTATCTATTCCCGGGTTATTCACCTTCATATACGCGGACAGTGACTGACTATTGTCCGTTACTGTCCGTGTTTTGTCTGTGACTGTTGGTGTCTTATAATACTCATTAAAAACAACATTCCAGACTTCAATGTCGTCAACGTAGATTTCTGTAGTCGGGCCGCAGGGACCTTCATTGCCGGTTGGGCCCCAAAAATTATCTTTTCTTGAGCCAAATTTTATTTTTTCTTCAGGTAATCCTATTTCATCAAGCCAAATATCGTAAGATTCTTTGTCTCTGGGGATTTCTTCGTCTCCCCCAAAAGCGGTTATGTGAATTCTTTCCGGATTTATCTGTAAGATATTGGTGATGAATTCATATCCCCAGACGATGGCCGAGCGTTTAAGATAACCACTCTGTCCGAAATCTTTCGGGTCGTCGCTTCCCACTGGCCCGAAGGAAAAATTTCCCATCATTTCAAAAAAAGTCAGATGAATATCATCGCCGACTTCATCTATATCCGAAGTGCGAAAACACTTTTGAATGGAGACAGTTCTAGCCGAACTAAAATCAGATATCGGGTTCAATTCTCCCGTGTAATATTTTTTAAACTGCTGCATTCCGGCAGTCGTCAAAAGCACCGATGGATCATCGGGAATAAGCGAGGATGATTTTAAAACTGTATGTCCTCGCTGTTTGAAAAACCCGAAAAAATTTTTGCGAAGCTCCAAAAACATCGTAAATAAAAAAGTATAGATGGATTCTATACTTTTTTGAGACAAAAATCAAAGCCAGTAAAGTAATTTTGCAACTATTGACTAGATACAGTTTTATGCTCTAGAATAAATCAAAATCAGAAAGGAGGCAGTCCATGTTAGAGGCCTACACCGAGAAGGCAGCGGCGGAACGATCGGGAAGAGTCACCGCCATCAAGGTCACCATCGCCGCGGCGGTCATCATCTCCATCGTCGCCTACATCTTCCTGTGAGCACAACACGCACCCATCCCCCCGCTCTCCAGACCGTCGCCCAGCCGCGGCGGTCTCTACTTTTATATCACCACATTTTTTATATTACCCGATGAGTTTTACTCCGTAAAATTTTTCGGGTTAAGGTTTTGTAGTTCCGATAGGAATCGGAAACAAAGCCCTTAATATTCCTCCAACGCCCTTGATTTCTCATGTTCTTTCATTTTCTCCAGAGCTTTGGCTTCAATCTGTCTGATACGTTCGCGGGTAACGCCGAATTTCTTGCCTACTTCTTCCAAAGTGTGAGTTACGCCGTCGGTTAATCCGAATCTCATGGCGATAATTTCCCTTTCCCGGGGAGTCAAATCATCCATTATCTCCAATATTTTTTCCCGAAGAAGAGAGTGAGCGGTAGTCTGGTCGGGGGTTAAACTTTTTTCGTCCTTAATAAATTCCGACAGAGTAGAGCTTTCATCATCGTCCCCCAACGGCGATTCCAAAGAGAGAACTTCCTGAGAAATCTCCTGGATGTGACGGACTTTGTCTACCGACATTCCCATTTCAATGGCAATTTCTTCAGCCAAGGGTTCCCTTCCCAGCTCTTGGGCCAATCTCCTTTTAACTTGGGTATATTTGGAAATGGTTTCCACCATGTGAACCGGAATTCTGATGGTGCGAGACTGGTCGGCTAAAGCCCGGGTAATGGCCTGTCTTATCCACCAAGTAGCGTAGGTAGAAAATTTAAATCCCTTCCGGTAATCAAATTTATCCACTGCCCGCGAGAGCCCAATATTTCCTTCCTGAATCAAATCCAAAAGACCCAAGTTGGCGCTTCGGTTAACGTAGTGTTTGGCAATGGAAACTACCAATCTCAAGTTGGCTTGAATCAACCTTTGGCGGGCTTCTTCATCCCCTTTTTCTGATCTTCTGGCCAAATCCTTCTCTTCCTGAGCAGTCAAAAGAGGAGTGCGACCGATAGACTTGAGATACATCTGAACGGCATCCGGCAGGTCGGTCGCCTCCAGAGAGGCGAGAGTTTTGGGGGAAATTTCCTTTCCTGCGGCTTTGGGTTCAATCAATTCTCCAACCTCAATGACTTTGATATTAAAGTCGTCCAGTTGACTGTAAATTTGTTCCAGAAAATCAACATCATTTTCAATATTGGGAAAAAGAGTCATTATCTCCGAATCGGTAACAAAACCCCTGGTCCTGCCTCTTTCCGCCAGTTCTAAAATGATGCTCTCGTCAAAAAATTTTTTCTTTTTGGGTAGTGATTTTTTGGTTGCCCTTTTTGCTCTCTTTCCCTTTCTTTTTTTAGAGAAAAAAATTTTCCTTTTTTTCGTCCGACTTTTCTTGGTTGCTTTTTTAGACTTTTTTGATTTCAAAGAACGAGTTTTTTTGACTCGTCTGTGTTTTTTCTGTCTCTTGAGAGCTTTCTTCTTTCTAGATGCCTTTTTCTTCGCTTTTTTCACTTTTTTGTTCTTTCTCCTCATGCCAATTTTATTTATGAGTGAAACGAATAACTATAAAACTGAGTACCCCGTTAGATAAAGGCTTCGCCTATCTAATGGGGTAAAGTCTCCGCACTATCCCGAATAAAATGAGGTTTGAGTGCGCGATCCCGCTCTTCTACAATATTGTATTGTAACATTTCCGTCATAACACATATTCGGGAAATGCGGGATCCTCGCCAACTTTATGCTCACTGTCCGTTTGCAGAAGTTTGCGGGAGTTTTGTGCCTCCGTCAGAACGGAGACAAAGTCCTTTAATTATCTACTAATTTGGCCACTTCGTCAAATTCCCTAAGGAGTTTGGTTACTGTCTCGGTATCTCCAATTTTTTCTTTCTCCCGAATTAACCGAAGAATCTTTTCTCTTTTTTCTTTAAAAAATTCTCTTTTCAATTCTTTCAAAAGAAAGCTTATCTCCAGAGATATTTTCTCCTGACTGGTGCCCTGATACTTGAGAGCGGCTTTCATTTCCAGAAGATTAATCAAATCGCTGGGCTGATTTTGAGATGATATTTTTCCGTCCAGCCAATCTATAATCGGAAGATAATCATCCGGAAAATAACTCCGATAATCCTTGACCAGTCCCAGATTTTTCTTGTCAATAAATATCAGGACCAAAATTTCCAAAACCAGGTTATCCAGCCGGCACAAATTCTCGGCTTCTTGGACAGCAGGAAAATTCGCGGCGTTCTGGGAATATTTCCCCTGTTTTTTCTTAATCATCAACAACTCTTCCAGAAGAACCGACTCACTCATTTTGGTTTTCTCGGAAATTTCCTTAATCCAACGACTTTGCTCAATAGGGCTGTAAAGAACCAGCGTTTTTTCCAGGAGTTTTCTTACCTCGGCTTTTGACGGATGAGAGATGTCTTTAATAATGTTTGTCAGATAAAATTGGAGAGCGGAGATATTTTCCGAGCCAATCAAACCTTTTATTTTCCCGGGGTTCCTAGAGATAAACTCAGAGGCGTCTTTAGCTTGAGGCACAACAAATACCCGGACGTTAAAGTCCAGTTCGTGGGCCAAATCGATAGCGCGTTCGGTGGCTTTGGCTCCCGCTTCGTCATTGTCAAAACTGACAATCAAATCATCGCTTACTCTTTTAACGGTTTGAAGATGGCTGGGGGTAAGAGCTGTTCCGGAAACAGCTACGATATTTTTGACGTCTTCCTGCCAGAGAGCCAAGAAATCCATCTGGCCCTCAATTAAAAGACAATTATTTTCTTTTTTGATAAATGGCTTCGATTTATGAAATCCGTAAAGAATTTTAGATTTGTTGAAAATGGTTGTTTCGGAGGTGTTGATATATTTGCCGGTGTTGTCATTTTCCAATCTCGGCAGAATTCTCCCCGAAAACCCGACCACCTTACCGAAGTTATTATAAAGAGGAAAAATGATTCTTCCCCGAAAACGGTCGGTGTAGATTCCCCTGTCGTTTTTAAAGATAAGTCCGGCCCTCTGGGTATCGGCCATTTCGTACCCTAAATTGGCCAGATGAATCGCCAGCGAATCAAAAGATTCGGGAGCAAAACCGATTTCAAACTCGTCTACCGTTTCTTTTTTGATATTCCGCAAAGACAAGTAGTCCAGCGCTTCCTGAGACGATTGCAGTTGGTGAGCGAAGAAATCTTTAGCTGCCAGGTTAATATCGTAGAGGACGCCGAACTCCTTCTGGCTGGAGGGACTGATTTTTCTTAATTCTATTCCCGCTTTTTCGGCCAGAATTTTCAGGGCCTCGTAAAATTCGACATTCTCATATTTCATTAAAAAACTAAAAACATCCCCGCCGGTATTGCAGGAACCAAAACAATGCCACGTTTGTCTTTCCGGAGAAACAATGAAGGAGGGTGTTCTTTCCTTATGAAAAGGACAGAGGGCTTTGAAATTCTTTCCTGCCGGCATCAGGTGAACCCGCCCCCGGATAATTTCCACGATATCCAGCTTTTCTTTTATTTCTTGAATGGGATTTTCCATAAGCCAAAGCGTAGCGATGCGAATATACTAATCTGCTAATGATACGAATTCTTTATTGGCATGATTAGTATTTTCGTATATTGGTATCGATACTTTAATCTACCACTCTTCTTATCGTCGGCGCCAACCTGACTAAGATTTCATAAGGAATGGTTCCACACGCTTTTGCTACGTTTGAAACAGAATTCAACTTCTCCGCATCGTCAGAAAAAACTTCCAGTCGATTCTCAATTTTAATTTCGTCTTTGACGGGAGTAATATCAACGGATGTTAGGTTCATGCTTACCCGACCGACTATTTTTAGAGGCGTTTCTTTCCAGTAAACATATCCCTGATTACTCAAAGCTCCGGGAATTCCCTCGTAATAGCCACAGGGTAGAACCCCCAACCAAGTGTCCTTTTTGGCTGTCCAGGTAAAGTTATACCCGACCGCATCCCCCGCCTTAACTTTCTTGATATTAACCAGTTTGGCCCAGAAAGAAAGTACCGGCTTCACCTTAAGACACTTATCCTGGGTAGTATCAAATCCGTAAATTCCAATACCGGCTCTGATTAAATTGCTTTCGGCAGAATTTAAAAATTTTACTCCGGCTGTCGCCGAAAAATGAAAACTTCCCTTCAATTCAAATTTTTTGAATACAGCGACGGCGGTTTTCCAAGTGCGGATCTGCTCCGAGGTTTTCTCCCCTTGATAACTGTCGGCATCAGCCAAGTGAGAAGCCAGACCACTTACAACAATTTTTTTGTTTTTCAAGAGAGAATCAATGGCATCGTAGAGATCTTCCATCACTACCCCCTGACGATTCATTCCGGTATCAACTTTGAGATGAACTGTTAATGGAAAGTCAACGGTCTTTGAAAGAAACTGAGCCTGGTCCAGGGAATTAACCAGAAGAACCGAATTTTTTACATCCTTCAGCTGGGTAATGTTTTTCTTAGAAACATATCCCAAAATCATTATCGGCTTTCTGATTCCGTTATCTCTTAAAGTTATTGCTTCTATCAAACTGTCCACGGCCAGATAATTTATCTCTTTTTTCTTGTCTAAAAATTTTCCTATCTCCCCAAGACCGTGGCCGTAGGCATTGCTTTTTAAAACCGCCGCCAGTTGGTAACGAGGGAATAGTTCTCTAAATCTATCTATATTTTCATTCAACTGCCGGCCATTGATTCTAATTTCCAGCAAACTATCCTGCGGTTTGAATACTGCTTTTTTGTAACGGCGGAGAAGATTCAGTAAACGCATAGCGAATAAATTTCTAATTTCCAATTACTAATTTCTAATGAAAAAATCTGATTCTCAAGTTGGACATTTTAAAATTTCATTGGGAATTGGGAATTTGTAATTTGTCATTCTAATCTTTCTTAAGGTTGAAGTATATCTTCCGTCCGACCGTCGATGGAGATAACGACGCTTTTAACCGTCTGGAATTGTTTTAATGTCTCTGTGATTTGAGTTCTGATAGCTGCCACCCGGCAAGAGCCGCCCACCGCTTTTTCTAACTCCGAATTAAAATCCGCTTTGGCTATTCCGTCTTCAACAACGAGAGATTGGATAATGATTCCTTCCTTGTTGAGGCTGGTAAAATAGCTTTCTCCAGTTTCTTTGTCTGTTGGGCCTTTAATCAGTTCTTCTAAGGATTTTCTGGCAACGGTCTGGGTTTTATAAATGACTCTTTCCACGGGAAAAACTTTGTTACACGAAGCTTCCGGATCCATTTTTGAATTTCCAAAAAAAACTTTAATGATGGTCGTTTCTGATTTTTTAATAAAAACGGGAATGACTACTTTATCTATTTCGCTCCCGTCTTTAGCCGAATAATCAAAAACCTCCAGTGCAGCTGCCAGGTTATCCTGATTGGCCGATTGAGGAATGGTAATTTCTTTGGAAAAATCGCCGAAGAGTCCCATGTCAGGAGCATTGGCGGTGATATTCTCTTCCAAAATTTTCTGGTTGTTAATTATCAGACGGGCATTGAGTTGACTTTCAAAAACTCTGGCTTTCCCCGACAAAGAAATTGTTCCGGAAACTTCCTCATTAGGAACAGGAGAAAAAACAACTATATTGGGCTCAGTCGGCGGAATCTGATTGTCGGCTTGCCCTCCTAAGTTTTGTTCCACAAAATTTTGGAGGGTGAAGTCATAATAGATAAAAACAAAAAACACCAAAACAATCAGCGTTCCCAATAATATAAGAAGATGTTTTTTCTGCATATCTATTTGTTCCTTATTATACCGCTTTTTAAGTGCAAGAGTAGCGCACGAGAGATATTGACAAAAAATCAGTTTTTTGCGATAATCTAATCGGAAAGGAGGGTAGTTCAACTCTCTTAGCACCAAAAAAAAGAAGGGAAAGGAAAGGAGGAGTAGACCATGAAGAGAATCCCAGTACTGTTGGCGATGTTGGCAGTGATGGTGGTGGCCGTTGCCGTACCGGCAGCGGTGCAACCGCAGGATGTGACGGCACAGTGCGTTCCGTGCCAGACATGTCGGGACCAGTTGCCGAACGGGCTGAAGGTGGACATGGTTCCCGGCGTGTGGGACTACAGGTGGGAGTTCCCATGCGGTACGGTGATCGGAACCCTGTCAAGCGACAGGAAGAAGATCACACTGAATGTCCCAGCATGTTGTAAGGTAAGGGTCTGCCGCAAGGCCGGCAACGACTGCAATACCTCCGGCTGGTACTCGTGCGGCCAGGACGTCTACACCGTTGGAGTCAGCAACGGCAAGGAGCTGAGTCACGTCAGCATTGAAGCTGTACAGTGCGGCTGTCCGACTCCGACACCGACGCAGACACGGACGCCAACGAAGTCGCCGACCCAAACGCCGACGGCGACGTGGACTCCAACGTCGCCCCCGCCGACCCAAACGCCGACCCAAACACCGACGGCAACGCCGACACCGACACCAACGCCGTACGTGACGCCGACGCCATGCATTCCGCTCACTGAATGCGGTGGGCGCTGTGGGTGGATCGAAGATGGTTGCGGCGGATCGCTCCAATGCGAGCCCTGTCCCCCGCCCCCGCCGCCTCCAGGACGCTGGCCCGATAAGAATTGCGAGGTTTGCGACTGGGAAAACCACTTCACCATCCAGGTCACCGAGAACGTGGTCGAGTACCTCCGGTTCGGTCGCGAAAACATCGCACGACAGATCGTTTTCGAGACCTACGACGAAGGGGAATACGCCATCTGGGTCGGCAAATTCAGCGAGGCCGACAAGGCCAAGAAGGTGTTCCCCATGAGAGACCCGGGGAAGCTCACTGTCCCGTTCCCGTCGAGCGGGCTGCCGCTCCAACAGTGGAGCGACATGTGGTTTACTGGCGGCCGCGGCCGCTTGACAGTGTTTCTGGACAGCGCTAACAGTGTCTGGATTGACACTGTCGAGCAGACGGAGTAGCTTTCCTTTTGATGCACGCACGACTGCGGTCCCCAAACCGCAGTCCTTTTTTTTATGTAAACAAAAAGAGAGGTTGGATTGGCTATCCTCCGATGTTAATAAAAGACCCTATCGCCACACCGATAGCGATCGCCGCCCCTCCCATAACAGTCATAACAATTCCATGACGAAGCAGTTTCGTCCCGCTTAATCGTGCGCTCAAAACACCCAACGCGAACAGTACAATCAGAGAAATACTGACGGAGTACCGCAGTGCTGCAGCACTCTCCGTAAAAAGATAGGGGATGATGGGAATAAACCCGAAGACGACGTACGAAACAAACATCACCAGACCTCCAAGCATCGGGATGCGCTCCCCTACCTCATGACGCTGTTCATATTCCTCGGTCGAATGTTCAGAAAGCTCGCTTGCCACCCCCATGGAAAATGCTTCCACAAAAATCAGCACAATACCGGTTAAGACGATGTACGAGCGGGGCGTTCCGGCAATGGCGATACCGGACAGTAGCCCGACGGTAGACACTAAGCTGTCCTCCGCTCCAAAAACAAAGTTTCTGATGAATACGGATGTCAGTTTTTGTTTTTGTACCTCTGCCATATCTCTAGTATATCATTTTGTCCCCGGCCAGTAGTATACCTCTGAAGTACAGTGAGCGGATGATGTACACACTCGTGTCTGCGCGCGAGGCATACTTGACAGCCGTCACAAAGAATTCTAATAATCTACACGAGTTAATATGTATCTGAGTCTATACAAAACTTCCAAAGACAACTAAAGACCCTCGGTCCATAACTTTTTTTCTTTTTCATAATCATCATGCTCTTTTCTTTCCTTGGTGCCGGTAATTTTCTTGGGATCCCTAACAAAGCGCCAATGATATAGACCATCCTCTCCCAGAAAAATATCAATATCTTTTACATCACATCCAACGGGAGGTCGTTTCGTCCATTCTTGAGGAGGAAGATTGGGGTCTTTTCCTACAGTCCCCTCCCTTTCATGAATCTCCCGTTTTTTAACACCCTCCAGTTTTCTAATACCCTCCGGTTTTTCCATATAAAAACTATACTAAAAAATATCAAAAAGGCAAAATTGCGCAAAGTTAATTTATGGACGTCCGAAATCCATAAATTATCACTGATACCGGGGACACCGGATATTTTATTCAGAAAAATCTCAATCCGAAAACAAAAATTCCTTCGTTGAGAAGGAATTTTTGTCAGCCAATAGAGCAGTTTCGAAATATTCAGGGCCTCACTCCTTAAATATTTCTAGCATCACTTTAAACGCTCTGCTCTAGCTTGGTTTTACACTTTTATTTTAACTATTCCCCCAAACAAATTCAACCAATGGGCTGTGGATAACTCCCGCAGTCGGCCAACGAGTTTGATAACTCGTTGTTGCGACTGCGAGGACCCCGCCATTAACAAGATGGCGGGGTAAAATCTTTACGACGAATATCACGGTTATCAGCATCCCGTTCTATTTCTAATAGGGCGGGGTTGTTTTCTACTCATGGTGTAACGCTTCAATCGGACTTTTTCGCGCCGCTTGACGAGCAGGCCGCCTTCATAAGATTTCGGCGAGCCTCGCCCGTCTAAACTCTGCTAACCTGAAAATATTTCTTGTTACTCATGTCTGAGCGCTTCGACAGGATTTTTCTTTGCAGCATGGCGGGCGGGAAAAATTCCAAATATCAGTCCCGTTCCTCCGGCCACTATCAACCCTAAGATAATTCCCTGAAGAGAAATCATAAAAGGAAAATCTATTTTGGTAAAAACTTGAGCCAGCAATGTCGCTATCGCCGTAAAAGAAACTCCGCCGATGATTCCTAGAATCCCTCCCAGTCCCGTCAGGAAAAGAGCCTCCGCCAAAAATTGACTGAGAATATTTTTATTTCGAGCTCCAACGGCTTTTCTTAAACCTATTTCTTTGGTCCTTTCGGTAACCGAAACAAACATAATATTCATCACCCCCACTCCCCCAACCACCAAAGAAATCGCCGCCACCATTGCCAGAAAAGCGGTAATCGCTCCCAAAATACCGTCCACCGTTTTCATCACGCTCTCTGCGGTAGTCACTATAAAATCATCTTTGGCCGGATCTTTAATGTCATGGTTATCTCTCAAAGTCAGCTTGATGTCCTCTACCACTCCCGGCACACTTTCAACGGAAACGGCCTCAATCATCACCTCGTGGAAATAATTAACTCCTAAAATATATTTTTGAGCGGTAGTGTAGGGAGTAATAATGATATCTTCCATTCCCGTCATTAAAACGCTGGTTGGCTCGTAAGTGCCAATAACCGTCAGCTTCGTATTTTTTACCCTGATTTTTTCTCCGATAGGATCCTGGGAACCGAAAAGTTCTTCGACCACTCTCGTTCCTAAAATGGCAACACTGGCTCGGCTG
>Ga0209727_1001276_pt1 | contig 21399 bp, 20 predicted proteins | sample RifGroC1_FD_183995 | JGI IMG/M metagenome (GOLD analysis project Ga0209727, IMG submission 183995) | Groundwater microbial communities from Rifle, Colorado, USA - Groundwater C1 (SPAdes) (version 2) | ecosystem: Environmental > Aquatic > Deep subsurface > Groundwater | place: Rifle, Colorado...
GATTGTCTGACCATTTTCTCAATAACTCCTTCCAATTCAATCCTTTTATTTTACCTGCCATTTTCTCTTCGGCAACATCTTTGTAATTTTTTAATTCTTCTTTTTTCAAACCATCGTTTTTATTTGCAAATACCAGATAACCCCAGATGGAACGGCAGATATGAACTCCCCTGTCATTTACAATACAATCCCGCGTAACTTTTGCACCCAAGAAATCAAAAAGATTGGCTACGGACATTCCTAAAAAATTATTACGAAGGTGTCCGAGCATTATTGTCGTTTGGGGATTAGGGCTGGTGTGCTCTATCAATATTGTTTTGCCTTTAAAAAGATCGGATTGGCCATATACGAAACCATCCGTCTGTTGGGGGAAATCATTATTTGTATAGATTCCCGCTTTCGCGGGAATGACAGATTGCATTTCACCCGACCGGTAATCAGTTTCGTTGTTAGCACTATCAATCTGCATCAATTTATTAAGTAGTACATCATTATTTATATGGAAATTAATGAATCCGGGTCCGGCGACCTGAATTTTATCTACGATCTTAGTTAATTCCTTGTCGCTTTTTAGAAGACTCACAATCGTTTCAGCCAGTTCATGTGGAGATTTAAGATTTAAGATTTTAGATTTTAGGTTTTCTTGCAAATTGGAAATTGGAAATTGGTCATTCCCAAACATCACGAGTGCAATGTTTGTGGCATAGTCTCCAAACTCTTCCCTTTCGGGAATATCCAAATTGATTTCAATTTTTCCGACAACTTTTTGCAGAGAATTGATGATTTGGGTCTTGGGGTTGGGTATTGGAATCATATAATTATTATAATCGTTATAACCGTTATAAAAAAAAGCAAAAACACACCACCTTGCATGGATAGAACCCGCAAGGTAACTGTTTATCCTGCCCGGACTCCGTTAGGAACGGGTTTTTCAGGCATGGCGAGAACCGGAGTTATCCCATCTGCATAACCAATATCAAAGAGCATTCCCTCGGATTTCTCCTCCATCATTTCTTTTTCGGGCAAGTTAACAATAAAAAGAGCTTGCTTACCTTCAATTTCTTTAGTATTATCCCGTTCATTCTTCATTCCAGCAAGTATCTGTTTTGTAAAGTCACCGAAATCCACAATAAGTTTGACCAATTTATCGGATTTTTCGATGTCAACAACTTCTTTGATAGTTCCAACTCGAACATCGACTTTCTCCAGATCAGAAAAGTTTATTGTCGGTTTTATTTGTGTTTTTAGATCCATAAGTTTGTCTTAGATTACCTATATTATGCCACAACTTATTTTATTATATTCACCAATCTTTTATGCTTATTGATATCGATGGGAATTTATCTATCAAGTTTTTGTTGACTGCCGATCCAATTTAAATAATCCTCCATCGCCTTAACCGATGTGTACCTTTCATGACCACCATTGGGATATAATTTCAACTTATATTGATCTTTGCGTTCAGGAAAATATTCCATTAACTTTCCGTAAAAATTGACCGACTTCGAAAAATTTATACATTTATCCTTTATTCCATGTGCGATAAAAATTTTCGCATTCTTTAAACATTTAATATTATCCATGGGTGACAATTTATCCAAATCATTTAAGTGCTTCCACCATGTTTTGGAATTGAACCCTTTGTACAGATATTTATATCCATCATAGAGAAAGCTGTTGATAAAATCTTCGTTCGTTTCCTCTCCTTTTACTTCCCCCTGTCTGCTTTGGTCAAGTGCACCAAATATTATGCACAAATATTTAATTTCTTTATTGAATTTCGGTAGAAGTGGAATATATGCTCCCGCGATACTTCTTCCGGCAACCAAAACTCTCTTATATTTCAGAAATACTTTCTTGTTTGCGTAATGATTAATACCTTTAACTCCTTTCTTAAATTCGTCAACAAGTATCAGAAATGTATTTATGCAATTTTTTGGCGTAAAGACACCGGAACTTCTGCCAAATCCGATATAGTCAGGAACATACAAATCACATCCCGCCTCTAAAACAGGTCTTGCTTCGGGCAAATTACCATTATCAGGAACATTTGGGGCGCCAATCCCATACACCAAAATGGTGTCTGTTTTCATTCCACAAGGATAATACATGCCTGAAATATTATTTATTTTTAGTAATATTGGACCTTGAATCATTGTATTCATGCTTTTAATTGGATTCTTGTCATATTTTTAAGCTTTTCGGTAAATCTTGAGATTCCAAACATCGGTTCTAATCTCTCTGCAACCAAATATATCCCATTTGCACCTGCAATCTCTGGAATTTTAGCATCAAATGCCAGATAACCTGCTATAAGCCAAAATGCACCATTAAAATCCATCCCATTCATCGACAGAACTCTTTCAACAACATGCCTATTCTTCTTCGAAGGCGCAATGCTTAAATTGAAATATTCATTTAACAGGGTAATCATTTCATATTCAGGAGCACTTTTGCTATTGAGACCATCTGCCAAACCAACTAATTCAGATGGTATGGGTGCAGATAAATCAACAAATGTTGGGAACTTAACACCCAAACCAGAATAACTTTGGAGTGTAAAATTGAATCCCTTGGTCTTTGCTAAAGCCGATAGTTCGTCATTATACAACTGACAATGGTATTCCAATGCCCCATCTTCCTCTTTTCCCGGCTTTCCATGAAACAGAACTCCCTTGTCTGCCAATACAGCAAGAAGATTCATTTCATACCCAGTTTGTCTTATAGATTCAGACATGCTTTCCAATACCTTCTTATACGCCAATATTTTTCCAGCAACTCTTGACTCGGATATTCCGAAAGGTGGTTTTATCAACCCAGCTGATCTCAAATCTCCTTGGGCATAAAGCGGGCATAATACTACACATACGTTAGCACTTTCTCCAAAAACATCTTTTTTATTTACGACAGAAATTTCTGGCCAAGATTTTTCAACAGATGCCCAATACACCTTTGACTTAGATATATTTTCAAATTCAGTTAATCTTTCCATATTTTTCACACCCTGGGCTACAAAAAAGCCCCTTTAACCTACTAGTTTTTGTATAGATTCCGGATTGAATCCGGAATGACAACGTAACTAATAAATTAAAGGGGCTTCTCACTTTCGTTCGAAGTAAACTTTCCAATTCTTGTAGTTTACCCCGAGCACAGTGAGAGGTGGTACCACCCTTATTTAGTGATTAGTGGTTAGTGGTTGGTTACTTTGTATAAAAACAAAAAAAGCCAACCGTACAGTTAGCTAATCACTCTCATTGATTCGAGTTCTGTACGATAAGTCACAAACTCTAGTACTGTTACGGGTACTCCCGCTCCGCATTTTGGCGGAGAGCTATCCGATCGCGACTCGGACAATACGCTTTTCCTATTTAACTTCGCGTATTGTAGCAAATATGTCAAATTTCCGCAAGGGGATGGTCGATCTTTTTGATAAATCGTGTGTGACAGGGTGGCACCTTGTGTTGATGGCAATAGATAGTAAGACCACGAAAAATCCAGAGTTACTCAAGAAGTATTGTCGCTTAGTAGCACTCCATTGCGTTTAACTGCTGACGGTTATCCTGAAACAAGATCGAAAGCGTCTCGTCGGATTTTTTCATTCTCTCATCTGAATTAAAAGACCGCAGTAACGCATTTAGAAATTTTATCGCTTCAAACTCCGTCTTATTTACAATTCTAGCAGCAATTTTTCGGTCTTTGTCCTTGGATCTTAATATTGGCATTACCCTATCGCGAAGATAACAGAAAACTTCCCGATCGTTATATCTTACTATTTGAGCATCAATTTTGCTTTTTGCATTTATCGCAGATTTCTCAAGCATGCTCTTTGCATTTTCGGGGACCCTGTGGTTCCATCCGTTACTACCGGCAATTCGATATGGATCCTGACCATCCAATACTTTTGTCTCAATACCGTTCATTATTTTCTCATTTCGGAATTTTCCCGAAAGTGTCACCTCGACGGATGACATGATTGGGTGATCAAATACTCTTTTTACTTCTTTGGAAGGATGCTGCTCACCTGCTTCGTTCGTATTAGACTGTCTTTCAGTCACTTTTTTTTTACGCGTGTGAAGTGGCTCTTCCCGAGTGAATCTTCCTCTCAGATCTCTTAGTAAAACCTCTTTCTTGAACCTACTGATTGGCATACTGCCATAATTTCCTATCGCATAATCATAGTAATCAAACCAGGCTTCGTCACCCTTATTTATACTTTCATTGCGAAGATCTTCATAGGCATCCTTAACTGTCCTTATAGTCTTCTCGTTGTCTTTATCATATTCCAGTGCATCCGCCTGGTGATTTTTCCAATATTTAATAGTATCGGCGGTGGAACGCAAGGTTTTTTTGTCCTTCTTGTATTCATCTTTTACAATAAGGGATGCTATAGACAATTGACTGCTATGAATAAATTTTCCTTGCTTATCTTTTTTTAATAACTCGAGAAGCGCTATAGGTTGAGCATTTTCCACTTTCCACTCCCCTTTAATCCGTTCTGCTACAACTTCTTGCTTTGCCGTATCAATACCCATTTTATCTGCAACTTGTACTAACTCTACGGCAGTCTTAGGCTCTGATTGGTCTCCAAATTGAAAAATTTTGTCGTGGAGATTGGCATAACGAAGAGCAGTCATACACTGATCATAAATTTCCTGAAGAGTATTAGGTAAATTTTGCAATCCCGTCAATTCTCCCGATAATTCATGGAGTCTTTTATAGTCCCGATCAACTAAAGCCCGTTCCGCTTGGATTTGCTTATTTTTTGCATAAGGAGAATCAGGACCCGCCTGTCTCAAGATTGATTTTATAAACCCTTTTAAGGGGACTTCTGCTTTTGGTGCCATGTTCGTAAAGTATATGTCTTATATCATATCTACATCTTATAGTCAATTATTTTAATGATCATTAAGATGTGGGTTTGTAGAGTTGCGACATTTCTTCATTAAACCAACACTCCTTCGATTTTCAAGAAATGTTTTTGTGGCGGTACATAATTGGAACGGTACATTTTTAATACTCATGTATCTTTTAATCACCGAAGAAAATTTTTGGGGGTCGATACGTGCTAAGCTTGAATCTATTTGATCAACTCTACTTATATCCAATACATCCATCACTCGGCTCACACTTGTGCGCATTTCATTGTACCACTCAATTTTTGATGTCATATAACGATATTATAGTATATATCGAATTGTTTCCAATCCGGCAAGTTCCCCTGAGGAGAATTGTCCCCTTATCGACAGTTTGTTCAAATTCGCTTTTGTGTGCCTCTAGAAGGAATTGAACCTTCATCCCTGGTTCCGGAAACCAGTGCTCTATCCGTTGAACTATAGAGGCCCTTCGGTAATACTCAGGGTAAACAATGATATTTTAACACATTGGTTTTTGGTTAAATGAATAGTAAATCACCAAAAATAATTCAGTTGTCGCAAATATCTATACCTGAAAGTTATTGTATTTCTATCAACAGATGGTTGTACGAAAAACAATATGATCTATAATCTTATTGTTTATATGGAATCAAAAAGAAGTTCATCCGATCTGGCTGCAATGTTTAAAACTGATGAAAACGGCTATGTAAGTTTTGGTGACTTATCAAGACGAATCCTCAAAAAACAGGGTCAATATGGCGTTAGATATGCGTTTGAAGATGCTGAGGGTGATTATCCAAATCTAGGAGAAGGTTTACGGATCATCGGAGATCCGGGAAATTATTGCGATGTAAAAATTCACAAAGACGATATTCATGAATTTGTCGATAGATATAACAATTATCAAAAGAGTCGAGGACTTTAATTATTTTTTTAAACCGTACGATCCGGTATATGGGAAATAACGATTAACTTCAACTACTTCTCCAGCCACATCCTCTCCCCATCCGTTTCAATTACTATATCCCCATCCGTATCAGTTCTTAATATCTTAATCGCTTTATCACTTAATAACTTAATCACTTCCTCAGCGGGATGTCCGTAGGAGTTTTTTCCAACCGATATTGTTGCAATGCCACCCTCGACCAAATCATACATCTTTTCCGAAATTGAGTTCCTAGAACCGTGATGAGGTATTTTGATATAGTTAATGGAGTTTATCCCGTTTTCCGACAGGGTCGTGGCTAAAGAGTCTAATAATTCACTGCCGGCATCGCCTGTAAAAAGAAATTTGAAGCTCCCGAAAGATAAACTGGCCACAATTGAGAATTCGTTGGGATCAAGATTGGTTGTGTAGGCACCCAGAACACCGGACGAATTGTCAAATTGCCCCATTGTTAAATAGTTATGAAGCAAATTTTCAGCTAAAAACTCCTTTGATGGGTGAAGTATATCTATATGTATCATATTATACATGACCCGCAAACCTCTTACGGGGTTCACGACATCTACCCCCCTTGTAAGTACCCTATTTTTTAGCAATTCATAAGTTTGACTGCCAGCATTGAGGGAATTTGCCAAGATTTTCCCAACTTTATAACGCTCCGTCACTGCGATCAAACCCGTATAGTGGTCCGACTGCGGATGGGTCAATATGACCATCTCAATCGTTCTATCCCAAAATGGAATGTGTTTTGATAAACAATCAATAACTGTATTATCGGGCCCCCCGTCTATTAATATCTCAATACTCTTATTAATTATTAAGGTTGAGTCACCCTGTCCTACATTACAGGATATAATTTTTAAGTTATCGGAAGTTGAAAAAACAGAAAGCCAGATCACCAAGGCAGCAAGCAGTAAAAGAAAAATGGTGACTTTCCAAAGTTTGGACATATATGACTTATTGGGCTGATTTGACTTATACGACATATATTAAAAAAGGGAAACAACCCACAGAAACCAGCTTGTTAGCGGATAGCAAAGGTACAAGATAATTTTTCCCAATGGTTCCAAAATTGTACCGACTATACCTGCGACCATTCCGATAATTGTTAACGGTACAATAGTCCATAAAACCAAAACATTAATGAACGGCGACAGAATGTTAAATTGACCAAAAAAATAATAAAGAACCGGTACAACACCTATCTGTGCCGATAAAGTTGTCGACCAATTTTCATTGATGATCTTCGGTACAAATGAAAAGATCCTTTTTGTTTTCGGATAGAAAATAATGATCGATCCGGTAGCCAGCGTCGAAAGCCAAAAGCCAAGATCGAGGATCTAGATCGGTTTAAAAAACAAAAGCATCATCGCGGTAACCAGTAATATCCGTAAAGATTGGTATATCCGTCCCGTCTCAACCGCCAAAAACGCCATAGAACCCATTACAGTGGCTCTTACAATCGGAGCGTCAAAACCACTGATAAGCGCGTAAAGCCATATACCAATCAAGGCAAAGACTATCACTTTTCTTCTCGGCATAAAAACAATAAGCGATACGATGAGAAACTGGGAAACCATAGAGACATTCATTCCCGATGCGACAACAATATGAGCAGTCCCAGAGTTCTTTAGTTTTTCCCAAAGTGCTTCACCGATACCGGATTTTGATCCGATAACAACTCCTGCAACTATTGCCGAATGGTCGGCAGGCAATGACCTTTCGTAGAATGAGATCAGTTTTTGACGAAAGGTGAATAAAATTCCTCTTTTGTCGTTAATTTGGATCAATTTTGGCTTTTTAAGTTTTCCTTCTTCAACGACCCCCTCAACAACAAGCCTATCCCCGTAATAGACACGGGGGTAAAGAGGTAGATAGATCTTATATCCGGACAGCTTCAAATATTGCGAGTCGGAATAGATTACAGGTTCGGAAGATACGCGGGCAGATATACGGAGTTTGGTGCCGGTAGGATAATTTGGAAGACAGGAGAAGTAAAAGAAGATGCGAAAGAAAAAAATTATGATAAGACTTATTAAGCCAATAAGACGAATAGGACGAATGCTCATTACGGTAAATTTCTAACTAAGCACTATTTCTCAATTGGAAATTTGTATATATTGGATATTTGAAATTGGTATTTATTTTTAGGTTAATTAAAAAGTTGTTATCTTCTCTTTTATCTTCTCGTACGTTGTTTTTGGCAAAACACCTTTTGACAGAAGTTCTTCGGTGGTTGAGTACGGTCTTTGCTCAATGATCTTTTGCCCATAAACTTGGCCTATTCCCGGTAGTTTATCCAGTTCGGTGAATGTTGCAGTGTTAATGTTGGTCAAAGTACCACTTTCTGCCCCCAATACGCCTGATGCATTTTGATATCCCCCTCCAATATTAGCAGACTGACCATCCGATTGCTTATTGATTATTGTTTCCTGATCCTCCCCAATTGATTTTATGTAAATTTTCTGGCCATCAGCCAACATTGCTGCCCTATTTATGTATTTTTCAACCCATTCGCGATCGGCTTCTGCTGAAAGTCCTCCGCAGGCAGTCATAAGATTCTCAACCCTATCCCCTGTTTTGAACTTGTAAACTCCCGGGTTTTCAACCGAGCCTGCAATTTCGACAACTATTTCCGACACCTCTTCCTCAACTTTCGCAGATTCGCCTATAATCTCGATCTTGTCATTATTAAATAATGCAGTATTTTTTTGTAAAAATACACCCAGTCCGGACAGAATGAGCCCGAACAATGCGAGTACGACCGGAATTTTATTTTTATTCAAGTAATCTTCAAAATTAAAGAGTTTAAGTTTGGACAGAAAGTATGGTTTTTCGGACGGAGGATCAGACCCATCCCAACCGGATCGGGAATCGGTTTCGAGATCGCCGACATTTATGTAGCGTTTAGGCATTAATTAATATTAGCACCGGAGAAACAAATAAATGAAGAACTAAAGAAAGATGGTCGGGGGTAAAAAAATAATATTCAAAATTATCTGACTACAAAATTTACCAATCTACCGTGGACGTATATTTCCTTAATGACCTTTCCTTCCGCTAACCACTTTTGTACTACTTTGTTATATTTTGACTCCAATAGTACAAATTTTTCATCATCAATTTTATCTCTATCGATCTCTATCGTTCCCCGTAATTTTCCGTTTATCTGAATTGGGATCGTAATCTTTTCCTCAACAGTAAGCTTGGGATCGTACGAAGGCCAGAGTTGGGTATGGACACTGTAAGATTTACACGGATTATTAACAGATTTACGCTGATCGGATCCGTGCGAATCTATATTTTTATCTGTGCCAATCTTTCTGTCGCAGAGCAACAGCCATACCTCCTCTGCCAAATGCGGAGTGAAGGGAGCAAGAATTAAACAGAATTTTTCAGCATCGGATTTTGAAATGACACCTTCATCTTCCCAGGTATTTAATAATTCCATCAAGGTTGCGACAGCTGTATTAAACTTCAGATTTTCCAGATCTTCACTCACTTTCTTTATTGATTGATGTAGTTTGATAGATAGTTCCTTGGAACTTTTACCGACTTTGGAACTCTCACCCACTTTTTCATTGAACGCTTTCCATAGACGGTTTATAAACCTGTAACATCCCTCCAAAGATTCCTGACTCCAGACGACCATTTGGTCAAATGGTCCCATAAACATCTCATAAAGTCTTAGTGTGTCGGCACCATATTTTTCAACGATCGTGTCAGGATTTATCACATTTCCAAAAGATTTGCTCATTTTTCTCCCGTCCGACCCCAATACGATCCCGTGAGACCGTCTTTTTGCATACGGTTCGGAAGTCGGAACTACTCCTATATCGTATAAAAATTTATATATAAACCTTGAATACAAAAGGTGAAGGGTTGTATGTTCGTATCCTCCCTGATAAAAATCAACCGGCATCCAATACTTAAGCTTACGGTCATCAGCCAATATCTTACCGTTATTAGGGTCAAGGTAGCGAATAAAATACCAATTTGAACCTGCCCAGTTGGGCATGGTGTCCGTTTCGCGTTTTGCCGGACTCCCGCAGGCAGGACATTTCGTTTTTACGAAATTCAAATTATTTGCAAGAGGCGACTCCCCCGTTCCCGAGGGTTGGTATTTTTCCATAAAGGGCAAAGTCACAGGGAGATCGGATTCGGGTACGGGATACCAGCCAACGGGATTCCAGTTGTTAAATTGATGAGATTCTATCGGTCGCTCCACTCCCTCCAGAATGACATCATTCTTGTTTTTCATTTCTTCATTTCCACCTTTCTTTTGTTCTTCGGTAAAAAACGATTTTCCTTCTTTTACACAATTTTCGCAGTAGACCATGGGAATCGGTTCACCCCAGTAATGCTGGCGGGAAAATATCCAATCGTGGAGATGGTATGTTGTACTTTTCTTCCCCCACCCGCTTTTTTCTATATCAGAGAGTATCGAACTTATATCTTTTGGATAACTTAACCCATCCCATTTGCCGGAATTTATTATTTTACCCTCACCAGCATAAGCTTCCAAACTTTTATCTCCCCCATCAATAACACCAATGATCGGTAAATTAAATTTCTTAGCAAAAGCAAAATCACGCTCGTCATGAGCAGGGACGCCCATGATAGCGCCGGTTCCGTATTCATCAAGTACATAATCGGAGATATATATTGGAATATCTTTGCTATCGGCTGGATTTTTCGCTTTTAGACCAGAGTCAATGCCGGTTTTTTCGTTATGAGATCCTTCTTCGCTTCGCTCCTCAGGATGACAAGTGGAAGGTTCAGGATGACCGCCTAATTGAGATTGCTTCGACTCCACCCGTAATGACACACTATAACACTCTTCGAGATACTTAGTTACACTTCTTAAATACTTATCAGGTATATATTTAAGTAGTTTTTTCTTTGCATATCTGGGCGAAACAACCAGAAATGTTGAGCCATATAATGTATCCGGACGGGTTGTAAATACTTCAATTTGTAATTTGGAATTTGTAATTTGGAATTTTATCGACGATCCAGTCGATTTTCCTATCCAATTTTCCTGCTGGATGCGGATTCGGGGAGAAAAATCGATTTCGTTAAGATCGGATAACAATCTGTCGGCGTATTTTGTAATCCGCAACAGCCACTGCTTCTGCATTCTTTTTTCTGTCTGGTTGCCGCATCGCTCGTGCTTACCATCAGCCATTACTTCCTCGTCAGCAAGGTTCGTCTTACAAAAAGGACACCAATTTACCGGAACCTCGCTTCTGTAGGCTAAACCGTTCTTAAAAAGCTGAATAAAGATCCACTGAGTCCATTTGTAGTAAGCCGGGTCGGTGGTATTAACTTCCCTATCCCAATCGAAAGATAGCCCAAGGTTTTTACATTGTTTTCTGAAGTTATCAATGTTTTCCTTTACGGTAACCGAAGGGTGTATTCCTGTTTTTATTGCATAATTTTCTGCCGGAAGTCCAAACGCATCCCAACCCATCGGATACAGTACGTTGTACCCTTCCATCCTTTTTTTTCGTGAGTAAGCGTCCATTGAAGCCCAGCTTCTTACATGACCAACATGGAGCCCTGCACCGGAAGGGTACGGAAACTCTACAAGCTGGTAAAATTTCTTTCTCTTTTTGTCAAAGTCAACAGCCTTGTAAATTCCGGTTTTTTCCCAAACATCCTGCCAGTGTTTTTCAATAATCTTATGATCGTACTTTTTAGCTGTCATAATATGATTATAACAAAAAATACCAATAATTAGAGAGATATGACTGAATTAACTTATAGTTATTGTTTTTCAGGAGATTTATTGAGATTTGGGATTGATGCATTTGAATTTGCTTCTTTGACGGATGAAGTATATTTAACTGTCATCTTTTAAAATATTTACAACCCATAATTATTCAGGTTATTTACACGATTATAATAGATCGACCAAGCACTTATAATAAAGTGACAATATCAACCGATAAAACATCCAATCAAAACTACTGGCATTCCGGCATTTTGACTGCCATATAAATATTGTCTGGACCTATATTTATGGGTAATTGAGTAAAAGGGGCTTGACAATATATAAAATAGTTGTACGGAAAACTGTTATCTTAAATATACCTGGAATATTGATGCAAAAATTTGCGGGGAATTTTGAAGGTGTGATCCAGAAGTAAAGATATATAGATATTAAGTATAGAAATTTATAGTAATATAACTATAAATATATAGGAATACAGAAGGGAAATATAAGTAATTTCAAATTAACTTAATTAACCTAATTAAACCAAATCAAAAAGTACCTAATTCAAATATCCAATATATACAGATTCCCAATTGGTTATTGGTGTTCTTGACGAAGTCTTAAGCACCGCTTATTGGTGCACATTGGTAATTATTGGACGTTGCTTGCCTGGAGCTTTATTAGAAATTTGAAGCACTCAAACCACTTAGACACTCTTTATATCCCCCTCAAATTCCCATAAAGACATCTACTTTATTTGAGTCAACATGCATTACGGCGTCACGGATTTGTATTGTTGATTTTTTGTCATCGATTGTAATGTATTCTATATAATCCTTTATAAGCGAGATAAAATTAGCATGATAGGACAGCACATCAAATCTTCCTTTGTCATTATTGGATGTAACCGTCTTAACAGTTCCTGTAAAAATAATGCCGTCTCTCGACTTAATTGTTAGAATAAGCGGCTTGGTCTGCATTTTTTATATCTGAAATACCACCAATATATAAAAATTGTTCTTCCGAGACTTTATCATATTTACCCATAATTATTGAGTTTACATCTTTAACGGTCGTTTCAAGGGGAACATAATTCCCCTTCTCTTCTTTTTGTGCTTCAGCTACAAAAAAATTCTGAGTCATATAGTATTTGATCCTTTTTGCCCTTCTATAAGTGATCTGGTCCTCTTTCGATAACTCGGATTCACCGACAAGAGACACTATCCTCTCCAAACTTTCTGCACGTTTTAATATATTTCTTGCATTGATCGCTACTTCATAGTGAAATTCTCCTACAATTCCGGGTTCCAAATTCCCTGATGAGGATGCCAAAATATCAATAGCCGGCACCAGACCTTGCTGGTAAACATTTCTTGAAAGAACAACTATTGATTCCAGGTATGGAAAGATCGACTGCACCGAGTAATCCAGAAGATCGTCGGATGGAACATAAATAGCTTCGATAGATGTGATATGAGCTTTGTCGGTAGACACAAGGCGCTCGTGGAATAATCCCATTTCGGATTCTAAAGTCGCCTGATATCCGTCTTCCGAAGGAATTATATTCATAAGAGTTGAAAGTTCATTGCCGGCCTGGGCAAACCTGAATAGATTATCTATAAAGAAAAGTACATCTGAACCTACAACATCTCTGTAGAATTCCGCAAGGCGTACGCTTGCAAAAGCCGTTAAGAACCTGATGGCTGCATTTTTTCCCATCGTACCGAATATTAATGAAGACAGATGCATAGAATTTGTTTTCTGCAAAGCTTCATATAACTCAAGTCCCTCTCTTGACCTCTCACCTACTCCCGCAAACACCGAAACGGATTTGCCTTCCGAAGTACCGACAATATTATGCAGTATCTCGGTAAGCAACATTGTTTTTCCAACTCCGGCTCCTCCGAAAAGTCCCATCTTCCCACCTTTCATCAATGGGCAAAAGAGATCGATAACTTTTATTCCTGTTTGAAGGATTGATATATCCGAGATGGGATTTATGGAACTGCTGTAATCGTGATAGATAGGCTCAAGTTTTTCGTAAACGATCTTTCCCTTGCCATCCAAAGGACTACCAAAAAGATCGACCACTCTACCCAAAAGACCCTTCCCTACGGGGAACATTATCGGCTTACCGGAATTTACAACCCTCATTCCCCGTACAAGATCCTTTGAATTTCCCAAGATAAAACAAAAAAAAGAATTTGTTTTGGAGGATATATAAACCTGCATCCGTATCGAAGGGTCTTCCTCGGCCACCAAGACATCATTGATAGCGGGCGAGTCACCAATAAACTCTAATTCCGCGATATTTCCCTTAACACCTATAACTTTTCCGTAATTCTTCTTCATAATATTTTTAGGTTCCTTGAATCATTTAAGCATCCTAAGTTCCCATCAATCCTGCGACAACATTTAATTGTTTCTTATTGAAATTATTATGCATTATCCGATTTTTATCAAACTCCAGCTTATTCATTTCAGTTTCCGTATTTGTACTCGCTTTGTCCATTGCCACAAATCTAGATGCGAATTTTGACAGCTGAGACTCTTTCATCGATTGCTGAAAAAGTGATGAGAATATTTGTGTCTCAAAAAAGATCAGAATCTTCTCTAAAGTCGGTTCGAAAATATAGTATTCTTTCTTCTTACCATCATCTCCTTCATCCGACAGCTCTATTTTTGCACTAACCGAAAGCATTGTTGATTCCTGAGATATAATGTTTCTGAATTTTCCGTAAAAAACATGGATCTGCTCGTATTGAACGATATGTTTAATGATCTCATATAATTTATCATTGTCGTCGCCAAAATCAGGATAATCAAAATACGTATACGGTTTTCCGATGTTTTCCGAAAGAAATAATTGGAAACCATATTTCCCGATTATAGTGATCTCACTCTGAGTTTCTCTTGCCTCCTTTATAAACATCCTGTAGGTATCAGGAACAATACTTCCATATAAACCTGTATTGGCAGACATCAGGACGGCAACATTCTTCCCGTTATGCGGTATAAAGGTGATCTGTTTTGATTTGCCTCTGTTTTTCGCCAATGCAAAAGTCTCCCTCGAATACCACTTCCGCACTTTCTCAAATATCCCGTTTACCTCCTCCTGATATATACGGTTCCGGAGCACCGTATCGCGGATCTTTTTCATCCTGATAGAGGCAATCTCTTCGTAGGCATTGATAAGATCACCCAAAGCCTGAAGGTTTTTAATATTTTCTTTTATGTCGATTAAAGTTGACATACCTATATAAATCTCTAATTTCTAAGTACTCTAATTACTAAATAAATCCCAATCAAATTCATTATTGGTGCTTGGACATTAATCAGATCAATCAGGCAATTAGAGCAATTAGTTTAATCTTGGTCCAAGCGGTTATTTAATCTCCGCCAATAGCTGAATTATATTCGACTGCGATGATTTCATACTATCAACGAGATGATTAAATGACGGTGAATTCAAAATCACATTCTCAGATTCTTTCCTAAATTGCTCATTTGACATAAATAGATTCGTGAGTTTTCTCAGTTCCAGTTTCAAACCATTAACATCCTTTTCCTGCCAATAACCTGCCCAAACTGTTGTAAACATTAAAATACTTAAAGAGTAAGGTCTTGGAGAAATTGATGCTTGTTCAAAAATTCCCGATATCTTATCTCCCAACAATAACATTTTCTGAGATTCTTCGGACAACTCGGCACCGAAATGCATAAACTCCTTCATTTTTTCGTATGAGACCATAAAACTTGTTAATTTTCTTGACAATTCTCTCAAAAGAGGCGTCTGGGCTTGCCTTCCAACCCTGGTAACGGAAAGAAACGGATTTATCGGGGGACGTTTTCCTTGATTGAAATAGTCTCTATCAAAGTAGAGGTGACCATCGGTCATGGCCATTAAATTTGTTTGAATATAACCGGAAAAATCTCCCATCACCATTTCTGCTATAGGCATACATGTTATAGATGCTTCCCCCGTCATTCCTTTTGCTCCCTGAATTATAAAGTTGCCTGCCCGCTCAAGAAGCCTTGAATGAAGGTAAAATATATCTCCCGGATATGAATTCCTACCGGGAAATCTGCCTGCCAGAAGCGATATCTCACGGTAATATTTGGCATGTGCCGTCAGGTCATCAAACGTCACGTAAACATCTTGCCCCTTGTCCCTGAAATATTCAGCTATCGTCATGGCAACATACGGTGTTAGATATATTAGTCCGGAGGGGTCATCAGGATAGGAGGCAATTGTAATGATCTTGTCAGCAATGTTCTTATCCTTTACAAATTTATTAAAAAGGATCACATCTGTTCTTTTTTTTGCTATCGCGGCATAAACACACACCGTACCTTTCTGAGCCTGGGTTAAGATACTTTGTAGAATAAATTGAGTTTTGTTGGTCTTCCTGTCCCCGATCACAAGCTCCCGCTGGCCCATACCGAGAGGGAGCATAAGATCAACGATCGCTACACCCGTTTCAAATGATCTATTGATGTTCTTTCTACGGTCGATCCCCGGGGGTTCGGATTCTATTATTCTATTTTCGATTTCATTGGTCTTCTCAAAAGTTATCATATCCTTGGGCGACATCACACTGCCAAAGAGGTGACTCCCAATATTGATTTTCAAAGTCTGCCCTGTTCTGGCAACTTTTGTGCCTACTTTGATATAACCTTTGGAAAGCACAATTATTTCGACTAAATTCCTGTCGGTTGAAAATACTTGACCCACTTCTCCATTTTCAAACACGACCACTTCGGAAAGCTTGGCTCCCGGAAGTCCGTCGCAAAAGATGATCGAGCTTGAGATACGCTTAACAAAACCTATCTCACCCGTCGTGTTCAGAAATTGTTCAAAAGTATCCATACCTTAATAAATTTCTAATTATTCTGTGTCGTAGATAAGAGAAATTGTTCGATATTGACCCAATTTCAAATTAAGTTCCAACATTAATTCCTGGTTTATTAATCCCGGTTAACGTCACATTTTCGAGTTCAGCCGAAATCCTTTTCCTCAAAGACAAGTCAAGATATTTTCCCCGGTATGAAAGTTGTACACCCCCAAGTGTTGACGTGTTTAACAAAATATCGATAACGATCCTTTCGTCAACATTTCCCTTAATCCATGTTGATACCGTTTCGACAAACGATGAACTGGGTTCAAAATTCATACTTGCGGTTAACACAGGAATTTCTTGAAGATCATTTTTCAGGTCTTTAATGTATTTCGATATATCTATATCTTTTGATTCTTGCAGTAGGATATCCGACACCCAATTTCTTATATCATTACGAATAGTATTGTCATACTTATTTGTAGTCTGATACAGTGAATTTTCTAACAAATACAGCTCTCCCCGCAAAATATCGAGGTCATCTTTGGTACGGAGTTTGGTTAACAGTTGCGACACCATACAATATAATGCAAACGATACCGATTAAGTACTAATGCATCGAATATCTACTAATCAGAAAATAACAAATTGGTAGGTATTAGTAGCATTAGTTCAAAATTCGTTGATTAGTTTTACATCTGTTGGTTTCATTCAAAAAATCCCAGCTTCTTTGCTTCTTCAAGCGATTTAATAACAAGGTCTTCCTGTTCTTTTTTGCTTAATGATTTTCCAAGAACTTTGAGACTGACCTGCTTAATGATATCTACCCCAAGTTTGTCTATTTGAGACAGTATTCCCTTCTTATATTCCGACACTTCGGCTTCATAGCCTTTGTATAAGTTCTGCAGGGAGTTGTTCACTGTCTTTGATGCGTTTTTCATCTCGTTTTCCGCATCCGAAACAACCTTAGTCAGCCCCATATCAAGCCGTGCTTTTACATCTTTACCTATATTTCCGATAAATGTTTCGTACGTTTGTGAGAACTTTCCCGCCACGATCTGATAATCTTTAAGATTGGCCGATAGCATTTGCTGAAACGATGCGGTAAGTATATTTTTCTCCTGTTCACTTATTCCCTGAATACTCATTATTATCTCCGATGCCTTCTTATTTGCCGCATCAATAATATCCTTCGCTTGAACATTGACCGAAGTCAAGGCACCTTTTTCAAGATCTGATTTTTCTTTCTTGAGAGCTTCCAACTCTTTTGCTAAGGATCTTAAGTTACTTAAATTCCTTAAGTGAAGAAAGACAAAGACAACAAGAAGAAGACCGAGAGCGGAGATAAGAGCAATCAAAACATATGTCAATTCAGTTTCCATGGACAGATATACTAACTTTAGATTATTAGGTATAAATTTACAAGGTGATTCAGAATACTGAAACAAATTCTAAGTACGAAACACTAAATCCTAAACAAATAACAAATTCCAAATTTCAAATTTCAAAAACAGACGAAGTGCAGAATTTATCCATTGTCACTCCGTATTTACCAGCCCGCCGAAATGGAGGGATACGGAATCTATACAAAATATTCGTATAGATTCCCGCATGCGCGGGAATGACAATGTAAGAAACTTGTATCTTCTTTAATTCGTAGGTATTGGTAGCATTAGTAATTATTCGTTGATAAGTATTATATTTTTGTAAATACTTGTAAAAACAGGCACGAAAGCACTTGAAATATCGGATAATACAACAAAATGAAATATCAGTTGTATCTTATGGAGATCTTGTAGGAGTAACCGCAACTGTCGTAACCTGCGGAGTTTGCGTCAGATCAACCGGACTTCCTGTAATATCCTCCGTATCTGTTTTTGGCGAAATATTTATAATACTTGCCTCAATTATCTTCTTTTCGGAAGGTCTGTATAAATATATCTTTTTTGAGTTTGCATAAATTAATACTTTATCGCCATTTTGCGCCTCGGCAAAAAAGGGCTGGCTCTTTAATGTATCCGCATCCGTTACCGTAGCCACGGTAGGATTTTCGTCTTGTGGAAGTCTTATCAACTTTCCAACTTCAGAAAGTAATATATCTACATCCTTTTGCGATTCCATAACATCCTGTTCCGTAGAAATTCCCAAAAGCTCAGGCTTTGTTCTCGCAATGTAAATCGTCCCTCCGATCGCTGCCAAAATAAGAATGACAACCAAAAAAACCTTGGGGTATTTTGTAAAAAATTTGAATAGAAGCTTAAAAGGAAACACTAAAATCTTAAAAATAACGGAGACAATGCCGGTAAAATTATTACTGCTCCCCTTTTCGGTCTTACCCGTTTCAACTTCTTCCATTTTTTCTTCACTTTCTTCTTCCTTTTCCTCGTTTACGAAATCCTTTTCTTCGTCTGCCATTAATTGGAGTATTAACATAACAATAAGTAAGAAGCAAGAAGCATATTGGTAATTAGTAGTTAGTAGATAGTTGACAGCACGTAAATGGAGAGAGACTTAAGACACTGTGTTTCAAATTATTGATTATTGATTATTAATTTCTATTGCCTAACGCCCAGTTTCTAGCACCTTTTCTTTCATATATAATGTATTAATGGTCAAACGGGTTTTAGTGTTTTTTTTAAAAACGCTTTTTATATCGCTTGCCATTTTTTCCACCTACTATTATTTTTTCCTCAAGCCTAATATCGAACTCGCGCAAATTAGAAGTGAAACTATAAAAATTTTGTCTCTTCATAAAGACACCCTCATCCAAAACAGGATCGCATATATTACACTAACCCAACTCGATCCGGACTCCGCAAACTTCAATGCCGAAAAGGTAAGTGCCGTAAACACCCTTAAAACTACGCGGGAGAAAGGATTATCCGACATTGAAAATTATAAAGTTATTCCTAATGTGAACAAAGAATTATACAATCGTCTCCCCTATCTTCTTTCCGACCTAAAAAGGGTTTATGAAGAGCAAAATGAGATTCTTGATAAGGTCTATACCACGAAATCTTATGATGAAGGACTTACCATTTTAAAATCCGAAAAAGCCGTTAAACTTCTGACGATGCAAACCAACCTCATATTGGAATATGAATATTGGATAGAGAAACTTGAATTATGAAGTATGAATTAAGAATTATGGAAATAAGATTTTGAATATTATTATATACTCCTCTTACTCGAGTTTGCAGCTCTTCGTAAGAGATTATATATTCAAAAACTCTCATTAGTACCTACAGACTCGAGTTGTTTGACTATAACCCATAACGCATTATTCATTATTCATTCTCCGCTCCTCAATTCCGTTGCATTTAGTTCTTCAAAAATGTCGTCTTCCGTCACTGTTTCAGGTATTTCATTATCCACCTCTGCGGATTCCGTTGCTTGATCCTCCTTTGTACCTGCCGATTCTGTTGTTGTTAAAGGTATCAAATCCAAGATAAATAAGTCATCGGCATTCAAGCCAAATTCTTTTTCGCTGCCCTGACCGCCTAAAATTATCTTTCCATTTCTTACTTTCGGGTATTTTGATGCAATACCGGTTGTAACATCAACAGCCCTATTTTTACTCACAGAATAAACGGCCGATCTCCAGGTACCCGTTATATCCTTACGGGCGTAAATTATATAATCCCCTTCAATTCCGGGATTTACGGAAGTGTCACCGCTTGTGAGTTGAGTAATTTTCATCCCATCGAAATTAAATATCTGCCAACTGTCGAAAAACCAGCCTTCCCAAACCACTTCCCCCCTATCGGATACTTTCGGATTTTGATTATTGCCTGAAGATGTGATTTGGGTTGTTGTTCCGGATGAAAGATCGTATAAAAAAACTTGCCAATTCCCATTCACCGCCTGCCCCATCCAGGTAATATAATCCCCCGCAAAGTCGGGTGATTCGTTAGCGTAAGCCGAACCCGTAATGAAATGCTTTTCTCCGTTACTTACATAATAAACCTGCATCACTGCGTTTTTTTCAACTTCCGAACCAACCAAAAGTGTATCGTTTGACTCACTTTCTGGCGTCACAATTTGTGCAAAAACGGGACGAAGTCCTAAAAAGAGACTTATTGAAACTATAATCGGAATTAACCAGGATTTTACAATATTCATAAACATATAAGAATTTAAAGGATATTAAAGGACAATACTCAAAATTCTGCCTCAATCGGCCCAGAAAATTCCTCTCTCAATTCCCGTCGTAAAGAAATTTCCGTGCCGCAAGAGATCTCCCGCTCCGGGGCGGGTATCCACTTGCGGATATGAGCTTGCATTATACCCATCAAGATCGGCAGGAGTATCACGTCTGATTTTAAAACAATAAGTGTGCGCTTCGGCATTACCGTTATACTGCACATTAAAGTCCCATTCCATATCTTCTCCTACTGCCACAGCATACGGATTTGTTGTTGTTGGGTCCGATTCAACATACCTTCCTGCGCGATCGGAAACTCCGATATTAAGATCTCCCGCCGTCGGAGGGTCGGTTGAAGACAAAGCGGTTCCGTCGGTAATACTTGCATTATCATAATACCGCCAGATCCCACTTCCGCTTATTGCATCAACATCCGTCCAGCTTGAAATCGCGCTACAGCTTGAACCTTCTCCATACTGGAGTATAAATCCCTCCAAACTTGCAGAAAGAGCAGCGTCTCCGACAACCATCGTAATTCTGATCCTTATATTGTCTCCCGGATCTATCGGGTCGTTTGCATAAGGAATTGAAGTTAAAGGAGAATTTTCTCCAAGGTCGGGACTTCCCCAAGGATCTGTTGGGTCGAGTGCGGAATTATCAACATACATCCTCCAATCGTTTTGGGTAATAGTTGGATCTATGATCGGAGTGTAGGTAATAATGATTATACCGTCATATCCTGCCCCGCTTTCTGCCGACGGAGTACCTGCTGTCCTGTAATTTACTGAGCCTGCTCCACCACCACCCCTCTTCCCTCCATCACCGCCGTAAACAACAGAATTTACTGTTTGTCGTGTACCACCGCCACCTCCACCTGA
>Ga0209727_1001278_pt1 | contig 21369 bp, 19 predicted proteins | sample RifGroC1_FD_183995 | JGI IMG/M metagenome (GOLD analysis project Ga0209727, IMG submission 183995) | Groundwater microbial communities from Rifle, Colorado, USA - Groundwater C1 (SPAdes) (version 2) | ecosystem: Environmental > Aquatic > Deep subsurface > Groundwater | place: Rifle, Colorado...
TTTTCACATATCCACGCCCCTGACAAGTTGGGCAGGATTCACAAAGCAAATGTTCTAAAGACTCGCGTGTTCTTTTACGCGTCATTTCAACCAAACCAAGCTCAGAAACCTGAGTAATTTTGGTTTTAGCATGGTCGCGCTCTAGCATTTTCTCAAACTGTCGCATGACTTCGGCACGATGCTCGGCTTCTTGCATGTCAATAAAATCAATAATGATGATACCACCCAGATTCCGCAAACGAAGTTGGCGTGCGATTACCTGTGTTGCTTCCATATTAGTTTTAAATACAGTGTCTTCTAAACTACGACCACCTACATACGAACCAGTATTTACATCGATCGTGGTCATCGCTTCCGTCTGGTCAATCATCAAATAACCACCAGACTTCAATGCGACACGCGTCTGTAATGCTTTTTGGATGTCTTCTTCAACGTTATATAAATCAAATAACGGTTTTTCACCAGGATAATGGATTAAGCGGTTTTCAATAGAAGGCACAAACTCATGGACAAATTCACTCAACTTGCCATGAATTTCCCGTGAATCGACATATATCTTGGCAGTTTCATCGCTAGCTAAATCACGAACAATACGTTGAGGTAGAGGGAGTTCTTCGAATATCAGCTCTGGTGTAGAAACTTCTTTTTGTTTGCGTTGAATAAATTCCCATAATTTACTCAGATAACACATATCCTGAGCAATTGAGGCTTCATCCACACCTTCTGCTGCGGTTCGTACAATCACACTACCGGGTAGTTTATGTTCAGTCTGAATATGCTCAATTATACCGCGTAAACGATCACGCTCTTCTTCTTGTTCAATGCGTTGCGATACACCAATATGATTTCCATATGGCATCAACACCAAATAACGTGAAGGTATTGAAAGGTCTGTGCTCAGGCGTGCGCCTTTAGTCCCCAACATATCTTTCATCACTTGAACAGTAAGGGTCTGCCCAGGATGCAAAAGCTCGAAAACATTTGGCGTAGGCTGTGAACGCGGCCAAACCATGTCGTTGATATGTAGAAATGCTGTACGAGATAAACCAATATCCACAAAAGCAGCTTGCATGCCTGGTAACACACGCACAACTTTACCTTTATAGATATTCCCCACGAGACCACGTTTCACAGTACGTTCGACAAATAACTCGTTTACTGTACCGTTTTCAATTAAAGCTACACGACATTCCATCGGCGTAACATTAATCAGCAATTCTTCTGCCATAACCAACTCAAAACTTTTATAAAAATTCTTATACCCGAAAGTGTATTAGCCAAATGCCTTAACGCTTTCTAATAACTGTGCTGTCTCATGTAAAGGCAAACCCACAACATTGCTATAACTTCCTCTTATTTGAGGAATAAATCGCGCAGCAATACCTTGAATAGCATATGCCCCTGCTTTACCTATAGGTTCACCCGTGTCCCAATACGCTTCCATTGCGCTTGAGCTAAGCTGCATAAACTCAACCTGAGTACGTACCACATCACTTAACATTTTAGATCGAGATGCAACACATATGCCTGAATATACGTCATGCCATTGACCTGATAACTGAGTCCAAATCTCAAAAGCATGCTGTTTTGAATCAGGCTTACCAATAATTTTACCTGCAAAACTCAAACTGGTATCAGCAGCGATCACAATTGCATCAGGATACAGAGTTAAAATAGCTTGGGCTTTTTCACGAGCCAAGCGTTCAACATAACACTTAACGCTTTCATCAGGATAAACCGTCTCATCCACATCAGGACTATGAACCTTAAAGTCCAAGCCCAGTTGTGTTAACAGCTCCTGCCGTCGAGGCGAGCTTGACGCAAGAATTATATTCGCCATTTATGTAAACAGTAATACACAACAGGCCATGCCAAAGTTGTCGTCAAAATAGGTTGCCAATGACGAGCAATTGAGAAATGAGTACCTGAAATAGTCTGACTAATCCATAAAAACAACAAATGCGCGATAATCGCAAGTATCGCAATTACCCATGAATTGCCAAAAGTGAGAATACGTCTTTCGCGAATAAAATAACGTGTTCCAAACGTAATGAACACAAAACTAAGTGCGTTCAATCCCAGTGGTGCATCGAGCAATAGATCAGTAAAAATCCCCATTGCAAACGCAAACCACACTCCACACCAAACAGGCTGATAAAGAATCCAAAACAACATGATCATCATCATGATTGGCGGACGCCAACCCGCTGCTTCATATGAAATTGGATAGATGAGCAGTACTGAACCAATCAAAATCGAAATAATGATCATCCAAAGAGGATCTTTACGTTTCTCATAATTTAGTCTAGCGATCGGCATAAGGCTGCTCCTTCGCTAAAGACTCTGAAAACAGAATCACAACATGATGACCACTGGCCAATTGTGCTGCTGGTTGAACACCAATCTCAGCGAATTCACCCGATGTATGACGACTCACTTTGGACACTGTTCCGACTAAATAACCCGCAGGAAAGTGTTCACCTAAACCTGAACTAAAGACCTTATCCCCGATTTTAATATTGGCACTGGTTGGGACATAATCCATTTTGAGTTGACCCAAATCACCTTTACCAGACACGATCGCTCGCATCCCCGTACGCTCTAAGCGAACAGACAATGAATGTTCTTTATCGGAAAGCAACATGACGCGTGAACTATGCGGATAGACATCAACCAACTGCCCCATAATCCCTTTATCATCCAAAACTGTTTGTCCAACTTTTAGATGATCAACAGAACCACGGTTGATAATAATAATGTGACGTAATGGATCAGCATCTGTTCCAATCACTTCTGCAATCTGCATACGCCCATCAATAATTAATGGCGTATCCAAAAGCCCTCTTAAACGGTTATTTTCCGCAGAGAGTTCAGATAGTTTCTGTAATCGAACTTGAGCTTGTAGAAGTTCAGCTTGCATTGCGGTATTTTCACGGCGCAATTGGGCTTCTGATTTGGTTTGTTGGTTAAGCCATTCTCTCGACAGTACAGGATAGCTTGCCAGCGCATAAATTGGATTATACGCGGCATACAAGACATCCCTTGCAGGTTGAATCACATAAGGCATGCGCCAGTCAAAGAACAGCACAACCAAGCATGTAATTACCGCAATGACAAATGAGCGAAAAGATGGCGGTTGTCTTGAAAAAAGATTCGGTTGCACCGCCTAGTCCTTATGATTTAGCCAACAAAAAGCATGTCATGGTTTGGATTATCAAAGAATTCTAAAACTTTACCGCCACCACGTGTCACGCAAGTTAAAGGATCTTCTGCAACAACAACAGGAAGACCAGTTTCTTGAGCAAGAAGCTTGTCTAAGTTGCGAAGCAATGCACCACCACCAGTCAACACGATACCACGCTCTGCGATATCCGAAGAAAGTTCAGGAGGAGTCTGTTCAAGAGCTGACTTAACTGCACTTACAATGCTTTGTAATGGATCAGCAATCGCTTGGGTAATTTCATCAGAAGTTACAGTGATAGCACGAGGTACACCTTCAGCCAAGTTACGACCACGTACTTCGATTTCAAGTGTTTTGCCATCTGTTACAGCCATGCCGACTTCTTTCTTGATGACTTCAGCCGTTGTTTCCCCAATCACGCAACCATGTGCTTTACGAACATAATTAATGATTTGTTCATCAAATACATCGCCACCAATACGAAGTGAATCTGCGTAGACGCAACCTTGTAGCGAGATAATTGCGATTTCAGTGGTACCACCACCTACATCTACAACCATCGAACCACATGCTTGCTCAACTGGCATACCTGCACCGATCGCTGCTGCCATTGGCTCTTCGATCAAGCGTACATCGCGAGCACCAGCATTAAATACTGCTTCACGGATCGCACGACGCTCAACCAAAGTTGATTTGCATGGCACACACACCACAACACGTGGCGCAGGTGGGAACAAACGCTTTTCATGTACTTTGCCGATGAACTGATTCAACATGGTTTCAGTTACTTCGAAATCAGCAATTACACCGTCTTTCATAGGACGAATTGCTGATATATTCGCTGGTGTACGACCTAACATTTGTTTAGCATCAAGACCTACAGCAGCAACAATTTTTTGCGAACCGCTATGGCGAATTGCCACCACAGTTGGTTCATTTAATATAATGCCACGGCCTGGTGCATAAATAAGTGTATTTGCAGTACCTAAATCAATGGCTAAATCCGGCGAAAACAGGCCAATTAGTCGTTTTAGAATCACGGGGGCGTTCTCAATTAAACTTTGTATGGATGCAAGGTGGCAACTTTAACGAAATGTGATGCTTTGAACAAGTCAATCGCTTATTATAACGCACGATATTTTGCAATTTTTTGATACTGAATTAGGTAAAGTTATGTCTACATCATCTGATGCTCAGCAGACAACGGACTTAAATGCACAGACCGTTTCAGCAATCGCGCACCTTGCTCGCTTATCACTAAGCGACTCGCAATCTACTGAATATGCTGAAAGTTTAAATAAAATCCTTGGTATGATGGAAAGCTTAAAAGGCATTAATACCGATAATGTTGAGCCTTTAAAGAGCCCATTTGACAATCCTCAGCCTTTACGTGCCGATGTGGTCACCGAAACGAATCATCGTGATGAATATCAGGCTGTAGCCCCTGCTACAGAAGCAGGTCTATACCTTGTCCCTCGCGTAATTGAATAATTTCTATTCAATTAACTCATATTTTATATTTAGAATGTAAAGAAATTTTTCATATGACAGATTTACATCGATTATCCATCCGTGAACTCTCTGAAGGCTTAAAACAAGCCCAATTTTCGTCACGTGAATTGACTGAACATTATTTAAAACGTATTGCCAAAATTGACGCAAAAGTAAAGAGTTATGTGACGGTTACAGCAGAACAGGCCTTAGCAGAAGCGGATGCCGCAGATGCTGCTTTGAAAGCAGGTCATGCACATGCACTCGCAGGCATTCCACTTGCTCATAAAGATATTTTTTGTACTCAAGGGATCAAAACCACTGCGGGTTCAAAAATGCTCGATAACTTCATTTCACCTTATGACGCAACTGTGGTTGCTAAAGCTAAGGCTGCAGGTCTTGTGACTTTAGGTAAGGTGAATATGGATGAATTCGCTATGGGTTCAACGTCAGAAAGCTCGTACTTTGGTGCAACAGGTAACCCTTGGGCATTAGATCATGTTCCAGGTGGTTCATCAGGTGGTTCTGCAGCAGCTGTGGCAGCGGATTTAGCGCCTATTGCGACGGGTACTGATACAGGTGGTTCTATTCGCCAACCTGCTTCATTCTGCGGCTTAACTGGTTTAAAACCGACTTATGGCCGTGTATCTCGCTTTGGTATGATTGCGTATGCATCATCATTGGATCAAGGTGGTCCAATGGCACGCTCAGCAGAAGACTGTGCATACTTGATGAATGTGATTGCTGGTCATGATGCTAAAGACTCAACTTCTGTAGACAAAGAAGTCGATGACTACGTTGCTAACCTAAATGGTACAGCGGTTAAAGGTTTACGCATCGGTATTCCAAAGCAATACTTCAATGTCGCTGGTTTGGATGCAGACGTGAAAGCCCGCGTTGAAGAATCATTGAAAAAGCTTGAGGAAATGGGTGCGACTTTGGTTGAGATTGATCTCAACATGACTGAAGCCTACGTTCCGACTTACTATTTGATCGCACCTGCGGAAGCGTCATCAAACTTGTCACGTTACGATGGTGTTCGTTATGGCTACCGTTGTGAAAATCCAAAAGACATTTTAGACCTCTACAAACGTTCACGTTCAGAAGGTTTTGGTGCTGAAGTACAACGCCGTATTTTGATCGGCACTTATGCTCTGTCTGCAGGTTACTACGATGCTTACTATGTGAAAGCACAGAAAGTACGTCGTTTAATCCAACAAGACTTCCTCAAAGCATTTGAAAATGTCGATGTGATTGCAGCGCCATCTGCACCAACGACTGCGTACAAAATCGGTGCGAACCTTAGTCCAACTGAAATGTACTTAGGCGATATCTACACCCTTGCTGTGAACTTGGCAGGTCTACCAGCCATCAATGCACCTGTAGGTTTTGATAAAGACAGCTTGCCTGTTGGTTTACAGTTGATTGGTAACTACTGGTCAGAATCACAATTGCTTTCGATTGTGCATCAATATCAACAAAACACAGACTGGCATACCAAACGTGCGGCAATTGCTGAGGAGAATGCATAATGGCTGAAGCTCAAAAGTTGAAATTAATTGACGGTTGGGAAGTCGTTATCGGGATTGAGATCCACACGCAGTTGGCGACCAAGTCTAAAATCTTCTCTGGTTCATCAACTGAATTTGGTCAAGACCCAAATACACAAGCCAGCCTTGTTGATTTGGCGATGCCGGGTGTATTACCTGTATTGAATGCCGAAGTCGTTGATCTTGCGATTCGCTTTGGCTTGGGGATCGATGCGTATATCGATCAAGCATCTGTATTTGCACGTAAGAACTACTTTTATCCAGATTCTCCAAAAGGCTATCAAATCAGCCAAATGGATAACCCAATCGTAGGCTTAGGTCATATCGACATCCAACTTGAGGATGGCACTGTAAAACGCATTGGTGTGACTCGTGCTCATCTTGAAGAAGATGCAGGTAAATCAATTCATGACCAATTCGAAGGGATGTCAGGGATTGACTTAAACCGTGCAGGTACACCATTACTTGAAATCGTGTCTGAACCTGACATGCGTTCCGTTGAAGAAGCAGTTGCTTATATCAAAGCCATTCACACCCTTGTGCGTTGGTTAGGTATTTCTGACGGGAACATGGCTGAAGGCTCTTTCCGTGCTGACTGTAACGTGTCTTTACGTCGTCCAGGTCAACCTTTCGGCACACGTTGCGAGTTAAAAAACCTCAACTCATTCCGTTTCATTGAACAAGCGATCAATGTTGAAATTGAACGTCAAATGGAAATCTTGGAATACGGCGGCGAGATTGATCAAGAGACTCGTTTGTTCGATCCAAACAAGATGGAAACTCGCTCAATGCGTTCAAAAGAAGAAGCGAACGACTATCGCTACTTCCCAGATCCAGATTTATTGCCAGTAATCATTGCCGACGCGCAGATCGAAGCTGCACGTGCCGCCCTGCCAGAACTGCCCGCTGCTCGTCGTGCGCGCTTTATCGCTGACTTCGGTGTAACTGAATACGATGCACATGTATTGACGCTGTCACGCGAAATGGCGGACTTCTACGAGGCTGTTGTAGCTGCTGCTGGCGGTGCGAAACAAGGTAAAGTTTCAGCAAACTGGGTGATGGGTGAATTCTCAGGTGCTTTAAACAAAGCGGGCCTAGAATTGGCAGACTCTCCTGTTTCTGCTGAACAATTGGGTGGCATGATCGCACGTATTGTCGATAACACCATTAACGGCAAAATCGCGAAGCAAGTGTTTGGCTTTATGTGGGAAGCAGAAGGAAAATCTGCGGATGATATTATTGCTGAAAAAGGCTTGAAGCAAGAAACTGATACAGGCGCGATTGAAGCGATCATCAAAGAAGTTCTTGCAGCCAATGAAAAAATGGTTGAAGAGTACAAGTCTGGTAAGGAAAAAGCCTTTAACGGTCTAGTCGGTCAAGTCATGAAAGCTGCAAAAGGTAAAGCCAACCCAGCTCAAGTAAATGAATTAATGAAGAAATTGATTAGTTAAGCTGATCTAATTTCAAAAGAAAACCCGCTTTAGAGCGGGTTTTCTTTTTTTATTTCAACGAAATCAGATTCATCATATCTGTCATTTTGCTCTCTTTTAATAAAAAAATCTTCAACACCATAAAAATGTAAACTAAGATTACTATCTACATACAAACTAAAACCATAATTCTGGAAGCGCATAGAATTAATTTTACATCTTTTTTCAGTTTTTACATTTTCGTTAACTTTTAAGTCATTGCGATAAACACACTTAACATTAACAATAAAACCATCAATATTTCTACGTATAATAATATATTCATAACAAATCGTAGTTGCATAATTAGAAACATCAACAGGGTTAAATAAACAAATGATCTCATTAAAATTTAAGAATTTTTCTTTGACTAGTTCCCAACCACTAAAAAAACATTCATCAGACTCAATAAACTCTGAGTAACAGCTTTTATTTAAAATAGCATAAAAATAAATAGATTCCCCAAAAACCTGAAAATCTCCTTTAAGCAATTGGCTATCTAATTTATAAAATTTAGCTATTACCAACAAATCAACATTTAACTCATCACCACGTTCTAAATTTTTAAATGGCATATGCTCTAAAAATGAATAATAAGATAAATACCATCTATATTCATCAAATGATGTATAAGCATTCAAAAACAAAAGTTGTTGTAGTTTTGGTGGAATAAGAGCTCTAAGAATATTTGTATATTGCTTTTCTAAAGCATAATCTCCCCACTCTTCAATTTTATCAACCTCATTTGGTGATCTATCAATTTTTGAGTTTATCAATTTAAATAATTGGTATAAACATATATAATATTGACTTAACTCTTGGTTTTGTAAAATTTTATGTCTTTTACAATCTAAATCTAACTCGTAATCATCTACAAAAATAGATCTGTAAATTTTATCAACTTTACTCTTACCATTTTCATCTAAAGAACATAATTGATCCTGTTGATACTTAAACTGATTTAATAAACTAAAAAAAAGACTATCAAATTGCTGAAGATTTTGAGTTTTTTGGATTAACCTCTGCGAGTTCGCAGAATCCTGCTGTGCCTTACGACTTAATGCAAGTTCTTCCGAATTGAAATCCAAAGATTTTTTATTTTGATAAACAGTATACAAAATCAAGCAAATACTTAAAAAGGTTAAAATTGGATTTAGAGTTCCTCCTATAAAATCTCCAAAAGTTCCCCAATCACTAATCCGACTAGAGTTATCATTTTCCGTGAAATTTAAAGAATCATTAATTAGACTACTAAAAACAAACCAATTACTTATTAAGTCTGGACTATCTTCGTCTAAGGATTTTAAAACAAAACTTCCACCCTTACTTACATCCAATATTTGTTCAAAATATGGTAAGTAAAGCTTTTTAACCAAAAAAAAGCATAAATAAGCAATTATCCCACCAGTTATAATTACGATAATAATTTTAAAAATATCTATTTTTAATTTAGTCTGTTGCTGTAATCTATTAGAGATATTATCAAACCAACTCTTTGTTTCATAAAAAAAGTTGAATTTTTTTTCAATTCCCCAGAAAGCTAGCACCATCAAAATCAAAGAAAGGATAAATAATATAAACATATGATATTTAGTAAGTTATGAATTATTAATAATTTTAAATAAAAAATTTTTTTTAGCAATGAATAATACAAGGAAAATTGATTGCTCTATGCCCGCAATCAATTTTCTCTAATATATAAATATCGTTCACCTCACTACTTGCGAAAATCGATCTTGTTCATTGTAGCTATATCTAGCTAAACTATCGTTCGCTTAAAACACCCAACTTATTCCAGATATCAGGCGTTAAAAAAGTCGTGACTAACTTATTTAAATCAATATAACGCAATGTGCCTTGCAACTGCTGTCTGACCGCTGGGTCTTTGACAATATCCTGCCCCGCACTCTGACCTAACTGTTGAAAAGCCTCACTAACCGCCTGAATACCTTCAGCCTGAATCACCGCCTTAGTCTGAGTCGAACACTGCTCCACAATCACACGCTGTAAAACCTGTGCTAACTTCTGATCTAACTGATTCTTTTGCTCAGGCGTGACACTACTAAAACCCTTTAAATCAGGATGCGCTGCTAAAGCCGTAAATGTCCATTGCAACACCGTGGTTTTATCTGCTGCTGTCGTGGCTTTCACCAAACAATCACTGAGCTGATCAACTGTTGGCCCTGCCCCTGCTATAACTATTTGCGTTGTCCCCAACACAGCCGCAGCCATCAATATAGAACGACTCAAATGAGAAATTTTACGGCGAGCAAAAATATAAACACGAGACATAAGCGCAGTTCCAAAAAGCAATCTGTCTCTTTGTAGCATGTACTCGCTAGATCATCTGTTATGACGCTGTAAATTGCGTAAGCCCAAACCTTTAAAACTTAGGCAAAATGTAAAACTAAAACTTAACCTTGTCCTTGATAATCCCAATGTGCAGGAATATTTGGCTGCTGTGGTGCTTTGTTTAGATCAATATTGAGATTGCGACTACCCTTAAATGATTTTTCACCTGAATCCGATGCTGGTGATACTTCTAAACTATAACGATAACGGAATTGCCACAACATCGGTTTAATCGGACGAATATCTAGACTCAAACTATCCTCATCGTGGCATTTCCCTTTAGAAGTGTCATAATCTCGCTCAGAGAAACACGCCCGAATCATGCGATTAAAACTAAAAGGATAATTTTCAATAAAGCGATGTGTCTGCCCTAAATCCTTTAACTCATAAAAATTAGCACGCTCAATCCCTGCGCCACCACCTGAATACATTTCTGAAAAGGTATCAATCTGAGCAATCGCATAACGGTTTTCAGTCATTGGAAATAGTTTAGGAAAAATATATTGGCTAGTCCGTGCCATTTCCTCAGAGGGTGCTAATTGTATACGCCACTGATGGGTTAATTTAAGTCCAGTTGTCGATAGACGAAATTGCGCAATATCACTTCCTGACAATAGCCATAGATTTTGATCTACTGTTTTTAAACTGCGCCATTGCGCTTGCTGTTGGCAGAGATCTTTAAGTTGTTCACAAATTTGCGTCTGCTCAACCTGACTGAGTTGTCCTTTTTTAAGCTCTAATATCTGTAATGGCGCAGCAAAAATTGAAGAACTAAAACAACTAAATGAAACCGTTAAAATCAACCTACTTAAATGAATTTTATTATTCAGCATGATATTTCCTTAGGCTATTTTTATTGATGTAACGCTTTATTTTACAACAGCTTCGATTTTATCTAGTTCCCATACCCCGCCCGCAGCAAGCCCTTTACACATGCCTGTCCACATATCTTTAGTGTGTACAAATTTCTGACCATCCCATACCCACTCATCACTTGACCAACAATCCCCGATGCCACGACCTTTCTGAGCACTCTGAATTATACCTTCATAAAAATCCGAGGCATGTTCCGTCACAAAAGTTGCTTTACCCGTGAGTGATTCATCTAACACCCAAGCACCATATCCTTCGTTATACGCTCCACGCCAACAGATCGTCATCGCCAAAACTTTATGATTTGTGAGTTTGTAGAATTGAATTGCTTGGGGTTTCGATCCATCAGAATCGTAATCATAAAGTCCATTACAGAAATCATCTTCTTTGGGTGATGGTTGAGCAGCCATTAAGATTTGGTGAATGGCGGCATAACGTTTATGTGTTGGTTCTAAAGTTAAATATGGCTGATCTGAGGTTTTTACTTGTTTCAATGTGAGTTTGGGTTGAGCAGATAACACTTTTGATTCATCAGCTTTGCCTTGTTTAATTAGCGCCCCAACCGTACCGACTCGCTTTTGAAAATCATCCATTTTCAATAATGCAGCAGTCATACCTGTATCAGAGATACGCCATTGGACATTGGCATTTTTAAATACAATATCTGTCTTTTGTTTGGCTTGATGCAGCAATTCATTGACCTGAGCGGCAGTGAGTTTTCCCATGATTGGGAAGTCCGCACCATCAACAGTCACTTGCCCTAAATCTTTTCCATTCACATAAAAACGTAAATTCTTAAGTTTAGCTGGAGATAGAGATTCTTGCTCCAAATTACCTAACGCAAATTCAGCACTGACAGCTTGCTTTGCTCCAGCCTTACGTGTCAGTAAGAGTGATGCAGGCTGAGTTTGATCATTGCTATATTCATCCGAATAGCCTGTTGCTCGGCATGTTCCTGTATTGGTACAATATATTTCCCAATCCTGATGTGAAAATGAAATTCCTTTGATTTCCTGCGCAAAAGCAGGACAACTTAGCGCCACAAAACAGCAAACAGAAAGTATATTTTTCATCGGATTCATTTTTTATCACTCGTATTTTTATAAAGTATGGTAAAGCGTTTAAATGACTACGGCACCCTTGTGTTAAATCATATTATTGCAGAAGATAGAAGATTCAAACTACGTTGATTTGACCAAATTTTAAAAATGAAATTATTATGCTCTATTTCCACGATTTTATTACTGTTGTCTGCTCCAATAACTCACGCTGGAGTCAGTCAATTTGAACCAATTTTTCCTCAATTTTCAAATACGATAAAACAACGCCAAGCAATGAATCAAATATATGCATTGGGTGAAGTCTCCTTTAGCAATGATGTTCGCGTTCCTTTTTATGGTGTTACCGCGCCTAATCCCTTCGATGATGGACTGTTAAAAGACTTTAAATCGTGTACAGCAAAAAGCTGTCATTTTGATTTTAAGCTAGATGCTAATCTGGCAAAGCAACTTAAATTGGTCGGACTACCTGAAATTGGTGCTGTGCTCGTCCCAAAAGACTGGCAAGATATCGAAGCAAACGCAGGGGCAAATGGTACAGGTTCAGCATTGCTAATGAGCACGAATCAAAAACAAGCGATTGAACTATATGATTCTTCAGTTTGTGTTGGTTGCGGTATGCCCTACGCAACTCTTTATTTTCCAAACCTTTTAAAAGAAAGCATTGAGAATGAATTTGGCGGTTATAAAGACACACAAAAGTTAATTCATGTAGTACATCCATCCAAATACGTTGCTTTCTTTAGTTATCAGATTCCGAAGATGAATAACAAAACCCATGGCATAGCGAAATATCGTGATGATAGCGATTTTAACTTTCAAGAAATCAAAGTTACCCTAGATAAATCTCAACAACATTTGGTTGGACCAATTTTAAACTTCTATCACTTTACGCATTAGTAGTAGACGCATTTTCTAATACTTGGCTCGCTTTAAGTAAATCCAAAAAATGTGCTACTCGAACATTATTATCTTTGGCTCTATAAATTGCATAGATCGGTGCAATACAAGGTTTCTTGGCTTCCAAAGGACGGTAAATAATTTGTTTATTCCAAAAGTCTTGAATCGAAGCCGGTACGATTGAGAGTCCAATCCCTGCTGCGATCAGGTTGAGACTTGATGTCAAACGTGGGGCTTCTTGGACAATATTCGGGCTAAAACCTGCCTGATAGCAATTTGCCAAAATATTATCGAATAAGTCTTGCCCTGCTAAACGGCGGTAAAGTACAAATTCATATGGTTCCAAATCAAGTAAGCGAATCGCACCGTTTTTTTCTACCAATGAATGATTGCTTGGTAAAGCCACGATTAGCGGTTCATCTAACACATGGAGACTTTGCACATCTTTATGAATGGGCGCTGGCTTCCGTAGAAATACAATATCTAGTTTTTCATTAATCACCGCATCTGTTAATGCACTACTGCTGTCTTCTTCTAAATGAATGGCCACAGTAGGAAACTCTTCACGAAACTGGCGTAACAACGCAGGTAAAAATGAATGTAATCCTGCTGAATTGGTAAAGCCAATATTAATCTGACCTTCGAGACCCTGTGCAATATTTCTGACTCTTTTAGGAATTGACTGGGCATGTGCCAAAATTGTAATCGCTTCTTGATATAAGACCTTTCCTGCTTCTGTAACTTCTACACCACGAGGTAAACGTTTTAATAAAGCGGTATTGAGTTCTTCTTCTAAACTTTTGATTAAACGAGTTAATGGTGGTTGTTGCATATGCAGACGAACAGCAGCTTTTGAAATATTACTTTCTTCAACCACAGCAACGAATGCTTGAAGCTTATGAATATCCATTAAACATACCTTAAAAGTATAGATGATGTAAAAAATAGCATTTGTAAATATACCACTATTCAACCATCCTATCATGAGTAAAAGAGATGAGGAGGTGTCCCGATGAAAGCCGAAGCAATATCAATGGAGCGTGAACCAGTATCAGAAGCGCCTGATTGCAAGGCATTATTTACGGGATTTATGCAGTTAGGATTAATGGGATTCGGTGGGGTACTACCCTTAGCCCATCGCATTATTGTTGAAGATAAAAAATGGATAGATGAAGGAAAATTTACAGATTTACTTGGCGTATGTCAGTTACTTCCTGGCGGTAATATTATCAATATGTCAGTTGCGATAGGCATGGAATTCCAAGGTATTAAAGGTGCTATCAGTTCTGTACTAGGCTTAATTTCAGCGCCAACAGCGATTGTCTTGATCATTTACCAAGTCTATGAGCATTTCCAATATTTAACTGCAGTACAACACATGATCCAAGGACTAGCGGCAGCTGCCGCAGGCTTATTGTTTGCCACAGGATTTAAAATGTTACGCCCCATTTTAAAAAGCTATCTCACCGTTTTGACGATTGCATTGACCTTGGTATTTATGCTGCTAATCAAACTTCCTTTGGCACTGACTTTATTTATCTTAGTTGCGATTAATTTGTTGGTACTTGGAGTGAAAAAATCATGATCTTATGGACATTAGTGATCGTCTTTACACAACTCTCTGTACTAGCTTTTGGTGGTGGTAATGCCATCCTTCCTGAAATGCAGCATCAAGTTGTAACCGTACATCAATGGATGACTGCGGAACAATTTAGTTCGCTTTTTGCAATGGCACAGGCTGCACCCGGCCCCAATATGATGATCGTGCCGCTAGTTGGTTGGCATGTCGCTGGTCCAGCGGGTCTATTGGTTACATCCTTAGCGAAGTTTGGTCCATCATCTATTATCACAGTGTATGTGCTCAAATTTTGGCAACGCTTTAAGAACCATCCTTTACGAGCAAGATTTGAAAAAGCCTTAAAGCCAATTACAGTCGGTTTAGTCTTAGTCAGTGCATGGCTAATTGCAGATGCTTCTGCACAAAATGCCTTACTGATCTTAATTGTGATCTTGACTGCAATTCTTGGGATGTTTAAAAAAGTTCATCCTTTGTGGGTCATGGCATTAGGTGCTGGATTAGGAATTTGTCTACTTTAAGCGATAAAAAAACCTGCACGAAGCAGGTTTTTTCTTTGTAGTATCTAGTCTTTATCAAGAATTGATTCAAAAGCTTTTAGACGCTTATGAATCGATAATAGTTCAATAATCGTTTTCCATGAACTGATCAGGTATTGGAATGATTCACGGACTTTATCAAAAATATTACTGATTTGGTTAATCAAACCAAGCGTCATTTTTCCAGATGCGATTGCAGGGAATAATACGACAAGGCTATATAAAATATCGAGTTGCTTGTACCAAATTGCCACTAAGTTAAAGTAGGCATAATGAAAGTAAAGTCTAAAGTAATTGACTCGTACCTTACTAAATAACTCTTTTAACGTAACAGGATCAGCACGATTCTCATGGTCTTCACCATAGACTAACTCTTTACGATAAGCAGCTTCAACCTTCTGATTATTGAATTGCAAACCAGGAAGTTTCTGCCCGACTAACATTAGAATAACTGTACCAGCAATCGCCCATACAACAGCCGCCCACACCAAAGAATGTTCAATTTCCCCCACGATCGGTAAGACTGGAACTTTCTGCGAGATTTGGAACAACAAAGGTAAGAAGGCAATCAGTACCATCACTGACTTAATTAACTCCACCCCTAAGTCTTCCATGATGGTCGCAAAGCGCATGGTATCTTCTTGTATACGCTGTGAAGCACCTTCTACATGTCGCAGCTTATCCCAGTTGGCAGTGTAGTATTCATTCATTGCTGTGCGCCAACGGAATACGTAGTGACTGGTAAAAAATGCATTAATGACTGCAAATGTGACTGCCACCATCGCGATATAAAGGAAGGTCAATGTGCCTTTGTAAAGATCATTGATGTCACCACCACCATCGCTGAGCATTTTTTGGATCATGTCCCAGAATGGACCATACCATGCGTTAATCGCAACACTCACCTGAACACCAAACCAGATATTAAAAAGAATGAATGCCGACCCCCAAATCGACCACTTTTGCCATTTATTATCAGATAGAAATCGCCAAAAGGCAGCGAATAATGCTGTTGATACTAAAAACCAAATATAGAACCAAATAAAAGCTGCGGACCAAAAGCGACTCACGCCAATTGGTAATTCAGCTTCAGCATAACCTTTCGGAAAACCCAAGTACTCTCCCCATCCATGCCCACCTGTGTACCAAAGCAGCATGTTGAGCGCTAACCATACAATCACCGATATAAAAAAAAGGCGTGGGTTAGGAAAAAATGATTTAAACATCGTGTTTAACAATCCTTGTGGTGTTACTTATGACGTCGATGCGTCATCCTATAATGCAAAACTTAAATTTGTTTAATAAAAAGTTTAATGAATTGTAGTTATTTACCTGTTTTCTTGATTTTTTCATAGCTTTTTGTAGAGGATTTACAAATTGTTTTATAAGAAAACATCTGCCAGCAAACCAAGCCTTATCTTGTATTGATTTACTGACAGTAAAATAGCAAATTAAGGTGCTACAGAATCAATTTTTAGTGCAAAATCTTGCTGAGCTTGAGTAGCTGAATTTTGCTTACTTTGAATTGTCCATTGAATATCCGCAAGTTTAGCCTGTGCTGCATCAATCCCAGCTTGCATAGTCATTTCACGACCTTTCACATCAAAGATATGTGCCTTTTCACGTATATCAGGTTGAATCACGACATCCGCATCTTTCAATTCTTCTTCGGCTAATCGCCCTTGCATGATATTAATATTTTGATTGAACAAACCCCACACATTGGTAGTTTCGGTATGAATTGGCTGCGCCAAAATATCTACAGCAATCACAATATCCGCACCTAGTTCCCGTGCTACTTCAACTGGGACAGGACTCACTAGCCCACCATCAACATACTCGACATTACGAATCTTAGTCGGCACAAACATACTTGGAATAGAAGTCGATGCACGCACGGCTTGCCCTGTATTGCCATAGTTAAATACGGTTTTCGTCCCATTTTTGAGTTCAGTTGCAACCACATACATTGGAATTTTTAACTTTTGTAGCGGTGTGTTAAGCACTTGTTGATTGACATAATCTTCAACTTTTTTACCATCAAAGAAACCTTTGAGGCTCACATTTACATCACGTACATCATTGGCTTTAAGTTTGAGTGCAATATCTCTCAATTCAGCTGCGCTTTTACCACTGGCATATATTGAACCCACGATACTGCCTGCGCTTGTACCTACAATCAAATCAGGTCGGATACCTTGCTGTTCAAGCACTTCGATCACTCCGATATGAGCATATCCTCTCGCACCACCACTTCCTAATACCAGCGCAATGACAGGACGTTTCTGTTGTTTTTTGATCGCAGCAAAAGGTTGACTCATGGTTTGTACCTGAGCATCTTCTACAACAGGTCGTAGATGTGATGTGGTTTGGCAACCCACCACAAACATCATCGATAGTCCTAGAGTCAATAATTTAAGCTGTTTCATCTGCATTTGATGCCATATTCACTTTATATCTCTCTCAAATTTTACTCCGAGCGATTTTTAAAAGCTGTATCAATTCTTTGCTGACTGATTTCTATGCCACATAAAAAAAGCTCCTTTACAGGAGCTTTTTATCAATTTACCAAATATCGGAATCGACTTTTTTCTTCAATTCAGGATAGTTATCAATCTTAAACTCAGGTTCTTTAATCCCTTTTTTAAGCTGAGAGGTATAATCTTTCAATAAAATCAATGCTATCGGAGTCAGCAATAGAATTGCGATCAGGTTAATAGTTGCCATCAATCCCATCGATAAATCTGCCATAGACCAAACCAACGGAACGCTAGTGATTGCACCGAAGTACACCATAACCAATACTAAAATACGGAAAATCAGCATAATTTTAGGATTGTTATTGATGAACTGCACATTACTTTCCGCATATGCATAGTTACCAATAATCGACGTAAAGGCAAATAAGAACAGAATAATAGCGAGGAAACCACCGCCCCAACTGCCAATCTGACTCTCAAGCGCTTTTTGCGTTAAAGTTACGCCCTCAAAACCTGCTTCGTGATACATGCCTGACACCATAATGATAATCGCAGTACATGAACACACAACAAAGGTATCTACAAAGACACCTAGCATTTGCACTAAACCTTGGTTTACTGGATGTTTTACATCTGATGCAGCAGCAGCATTTGGGGCAGAACCCATACCTGCTTCATTTGAGAACAAACCACGTTTAATCCCCATCATCATTGCCATAGAAATCATAGCACCGAAGAAACCACCAGCTGCTGCTTCAAACTCAAAAGCTTTTGTGAAAATAAGTTTAAAGATTTCTGGCAACATTGGCAGATTGATGATAGCGATGTACAAAGCTACGATAATGTAAAGCAATGCCATGAATGGCACGATACCTTCAGCAACTTTTGCGATACGTTTAATACCACCAAAAATAATCAATGCTGTCATTGTCACTAGTCCAATGCCAACCCATGAGATTTCTAGGTCTAAACCACCCAAATCTAAAGTTAGATTGGCCTTATCCCATCCCCAAGCATGAGAAGTTGCACCAATAATCGCATTTGCCTGAACAGCATTAAACACAAACCCATAAGCTAAAATGAGAGAAAGTGCGAAAACAATCCCTAACCATTTTTGCTTTAAACCTTGAGTAATGTAATACGCAGGTCCACCACGGAATTGTTTGTTTTGATGGTCTCGTACCTTAAATAACTGTGCAAGCGATGACTCCACAAACGCAGAACTCATGCCTAAGAATGCAGTAAACCACATCCAAAACACCGCACCTGGACCACCTATCGCAATCGCAATCGCAACGCCAGCAACGTTACCCACCCCTACACGACTTGCCAGTCCTGTAACGAATGCCTGAAACGGTGTGATCCCGTGCTCATCCACACATTCTTTACGGCTGCCTTTCATGACACGAATACTGTGTAAAAATAAGCGAAGCTGTACCGCACCTGTGATTAACGTGTAAAACACACCCACTGCAACCAACAAGACAACCAAGAAATTCCAGAGCGGATCATTAAAGAATTGCACCCACGACATCAGCGTGGCATTTAATTGTTCATTCATCACTTATTCGCTTTGATAAATTATATGTATATCAAACACATATACGATAAAAATGGATGAATCAAAAAAGCCCCACATGGGGCTTTTGATCCGACTTAGGCAAAGAATTTCAAGATAACTTGAATTACTGTTGCGTTAATTAAATCGACAAAGAATGCACCACATAATGGAACAATTAAGAACGCTTTATGAGAAGGTCCATACATATTAGTAATGGCTTGCATGTTTGCAACCGCAGTTGGTGTTGCCCCCATACCAAAACCACAGTGACCCGCAGCAAGAACAGCGGCATCATAGTTTTTACCCATCACACGGAAGGTTACAAAGGCTGCATATAGAGCCATAGTAATGGTTTGAGCACCTAAAATAACAACCAGTGGCCCAGCCAAATCTGCCAATTGCCATAACTTCAACGAAAGCAATGCCATTGCCAAATACAATGAAAGCGACGCATTACCAAACACATCAATTGCACGATCAAAAATATCAATTTTCAATACGCTTTCAAGAATATTTCGGAGAATAACACCACCACCAAGCGCCCAAACAAAGGTTGGTAACTCGAACCATGTCCCTTTGCTATAACCCGTCATAAACTCAGCAAATGCAAGACAGGCAGCGAACATACCCAATGTTGTGATTGCATTATCTGCTGTAATTAAACGTACTTGATGTGGGTTTTCAAATGGAGCAAGTTCATCAGGATGTTTATCAAGATGCGTATCGCGATCTTTGATTTCTAATAAACTTTTTTCATGTGCAAGGCTATAACGATTGATCAATAATTTAGCCAGTGGACCACCAATGATCCCACCAATAATTAGACCAAATGTCGCACTTGCCATTCCTAGTGCTAATGCACCTTGAATCCCATGTTGGGTTTCAAGAATTTCACCCCAAGCACCAGCAGTACCATGACCACCTGTGAGCGTGATCGAACCAGCGATCAAACCAACCAATGGATCAATACCTAACAATGACGCAAGACTCATACCTACCGCATTTTGTACTGCGATAAAAGAAGCCACACAGATCAAGAATATAACGAGTCCAATACCACCCTCACGAAGCTTCATAAAATTAGCACTTAGACCAATTGAAGCAAAGAAGATCAGCATAAAACTTGTTTGCAATTGACTGCTGAAAACAATGCTATATCCCCACATTGAGTGCACCAGCAAAGATACAACTGCTGCAACCAAACCACCTGCGACAGGCTCTGGGATGTTGTAACGTCTTAAGAAGTCAATTTTATTAACGAGCAGACGCCCTAATAACAAGACGATAACCGCCGAAATTAGGGTATAAAAACCATTGAAAGTAAATTCCATATCTTCTTCCGTTTATTTCATTAGTTTTTAGATAGTTTTTCCATCACACAACTAATAAAACAGTAACTCTCAAAATGAGTGAAAACTCAATCAAGTTAATAAAAAACATACAGTTCTTTGTAAGAACCCAGCCTGTATTAACAGATGATTTTCACGGATGATTACACCTATAGGATAGGTTAGAAGTTATAGCGAGCCATTGCTCCTACACGGTTATCCTTACCTTTTTGACCATTGAAGGTTTTGCGTTCGCCATAGATATACTCTAAACCGAACGTGATTGGCGTAACAGGCGAAAACATTACATTCAACCAACCTTGTTGTAGCGTTTTGTTTTGCGCAGTATCTAGCAATGCATATTGAGCAAATGCATTGTTATCTTTAGCAAACATCGCGCCATACGCCAAAGTGCTACGAACTTTTGGCGTGATCTGATACGTTGTGCCCACAGTCACAGCATCAAATTCATTGAGATTTAAATCATAATTTGTCGGATTCACATTGAACGCATTATTGGTGTAAAGCAAAAATTTGCTGTCACCTTTCACATGTGAGTAATCAAGCATCGCTTGCAAAGAATCTGTAAATTTGTATTTTGCACCCAGCGCAATCCCCCAACCTAAGTCAGATTCATTTGCACTGAGTTGGTGATAATCTTTATCAAAGGCTTCTTTACTACGCACCTCTGTCAAAAGTGCACGAGCTGAAGTTGTCCCCTTACCCTCTGCAAAATCGTATTTGATTTTCGAGCTAAAAGCAGGTGCACGATTATCGTCGCTACCTTTTTCTAGAGCAATCGCATAACTCGTGACAGGATTCAAAGAACCACTGTAGCGAACCATTGGAGTTCGATATGTACCAATACCTAAAGGTGAATTGAAATCAAGCATCTCAGGTTGCAGATCTGTCGCCAAGAATGTTGATGTAGTTTGACCAAACAACCAGTCGTTATAAGTCAAATACGCATGGCGGATACGGATTGTATCGTTGTTAGTTCCACCGCGAAAA
>Ga0209727_1001279_pt1 | contig 21363 bp, 15 predicted proteins | sample RifGroC1_FD_183995 | JGI IMG/M metagenome (GOLD analysis project Ga0209727, IMG submission 183995) | Groundwater microbial communities from Rifle, Colorado, USA - Groundwater C1 (SPAdes) (version 2) | ecosystem: Environmental > Aquatic > Deep subsurface > Groundwater | place: Rifle, Colorado...
CTGCCCGCAGCCGTCGACCGGGCCTCCGAGTCGGGCGCGATAATCGCCAGCGTCGCCTTCGGGAGCACCGAGGGGAGCCCCCTTGCTCCCGCGCCGAACGGGGCGCTTTCGGGAGGCGCGTCATCCGAAGGCGCGTTATCCGAAGGCGCGTCATCCGGAGGCGCGTCATCCGGAGGCGCGTCATCCGGAGGCGCGTCATCCGGAGGCGCGGGAATCGTAAGCTCGCGTCGGGAACAGCCCCTGCGCGACGCGGCGGCGAGGACGGGAGGAATCTTCCTGGACGGGGATTCGCGCGATGCCGCCGACCGGCTCGTCGCCTTCATCGGGAGCCTATCCTCGGGCGGGACGGTCGCCGGTTCGCGCCGGGAAAGCGTTTCCCGAAGGGCTGAGTTCATCGTCCTCGCCTTGCTGCTGTTCGGTGCCTCCAAATTCGCGGAAAGCGGCCCGAGGAGGAAACCATGAACTTTTCCCGGGTCTCCCGGCTTTTCTACTTGGCCGCGCTCGTCCTCCTGCTGCCTTCGTGTTCTTTTGTCGCCTCCCGCCTTGCCATGCTCGAGGGCGGGGCTTACGCTTCGCGCGGCCTGAGCCGGGAGGCGCTCGCCGCTTACCTGCGCGCGGGCGCAGATGCGTCGGCGGCTCCCTATGCCCAATATGCCCTCGGTTGCGTCTACCTGGAACTGGGCGAGACGGAAGCCGCCGTCGCCCGCTTCGCCGAGGCGGAGGAATTGTCCGCGGCGACGTCTCCGGACCGTGAACTGGCGTACCGGGCTCGCTACAACGGAGGAGTGGCGCGCTTCCGCGCGGGCGACATCTCCGCGGCTGCGGCCTATTTCAAGCGTGCCTTGGAGGCCGACGGAAGCAGGAAAGAAGCGAAGCGCAACCTTGAGCTTTGCCAGCGCCTGCTTGCCCGCAGAAAGTCGTCCGCGGCCTCGGCGGCGCCGGCGGAGGACGCGCGGAGCCCCTCCAAGCCGAATGCGCTCTTCGATTTCATCCGGGAGAAGGAGAGCGATAAATGGAAGAGCCGGGAATGGAAAGCGGAATCCAGGGCCGCGGCGGATTATTGACCATGCGCCGCCTGAGCCGATCCATCGTTCCCTGCATGCTGTCGCTTCTCCTGCCCCTCGGCGCGGCGGCCGAATCCGGAAGCGCGGAGGCGCTGGAACTCATCGTGTCGACCCGTCCCGAGCGGCCCGCGGCGGATTCATCGATGGTCATATCCATTTTGGTCAACCATCCCCGCCCTGCCGAGGTCGTCGTTTCCGTTCCGGACTTGCCTGCCTCGGTGGGCCTGGAGAGGTACTCGACCCTGTCCCGTTCCGTCGAAGGCCCATCCGGCGACGAGGAACATTGGTCGGCCGTGGAACTGAGCCTGTTCCTCCGGTTCCCGGGAGAGGCGCTCATTCCGCCGATAGGCATCTCCGTGCCCGGCAAGGCCGCGCGGACGGAAGCGATGGAGTTGCTGATAGCCGGCAAGCTTTCGGCGCCTCCGCAGGCTCCCACGCTCGCCTGGAGGGGGGTACCGGACCGGGCCGTCGCGGGAAAGCCCTTCACGGCCGGACTGGTCGGGACGGATTTCGGCAACCCGGCAGAGTTGGAAAGCGTCGTCGCAGTGCAGGAGAACGCCCTCGTCCAAAGCCTGGAAAGGGGGGACAGCGGCGCGGTCCTCCGGTTCCGGATCACGCCCCTGGCCGCGGGATCCGTCGAGTTGCCCTCCGTCCTCGTCCGGTCGGGAAACGCCGAAGTCCGTTCGCCCTCCCGCAGCGTCCGGGTCGCTGCGGCTCCTTCCGGTCAGGCGCCCGCGCAGGCGCCAGCTATGGCGCCCGCGCAGGCGCCAGCTTCCGCCTCCGCCGCCGAAACCGGCGGCGCACGGGTCCCCGGAGCGCGCCCGCTCCGGAAGGCCGAGCCCGTCGACTTCGATGCTTTTCCCCTCGGTACCGCTCCGGCTTTCCTCGCGCGGGAACAGGCCGCGCGGCTGGATCCTGCCCGCACCGCCTGGCGCTCAGGAGACGGCGCCTATTCCCTGGCGCTGCTCCGCGCGGGGGAACGGGATTCGCCGGCGGGTTTCCTGCTTTCCGGCACGCGCCGCGCCGCGGAAAGCGCCCTCGGTATCGACCGCGCCGCGGACGAACGGTTCGCCCCTCCCGTTATCCTCATCCCGCTTTCCATCGTCTCGCTGTCCGCGGCGCTGTCCGCCCTGCTTGCCCGCAGGCGCGGGCGACGCCGGTGGACGGGGGCGGCCGTCCTTATCGCCCTACCCCTGTTTCTGCTATCTTCGACTTACGCGCTGTGGTCCCGTATCGATTCCAAAGGATTCCTCGGTTCGGGGGCGCGGGTCGTGCTGCGGTCCTGCTTTTCGTATCGGGTTCCCTACGAGAGGAGCGGTCCGGTTGATGAATTCTCTTCCGGCTGGACTGCCCGCGTGCTTTCCGTCGCGGATTCCTGGGCCTACATCGAGACCGCAGACGGACGCGCCGGTTGGATCGACAGATCGAAATTGCTATTTTATTAGGCCGGGGGAGACGAATGGATTTCGGGGACATACTCGATGATTGGGACAAGAAGACGGCCAAACCAGTCGGCAAGAAGGGTATACGCGAGGCTTCACGCGCGGCGGACGGGACCTCGGGCGAGGGGAGCGGCAACCCCGCCGTAGGCAACCCCGCCGCCGTAGGCAAACCCGCCGCTGTAGGCAAACCCGCCGCCGCCGGCGGCTCCGCATCGAAGCGTCCAGCGCCCAAGCGGGCGAGCGAGACCGCCGTCGATCCCCTGACAGCCTGGCTCCGATTGAACCCCGTGAGCGACAAGGACGCCGAGGAGCAGCACCGGGACGGCGGGGAGGAGAACGCGTCCCGCGCCTCCGCCGAAAGGAGGAGGCGCCTTCGCGCGAAGAATCCCGACGCGACCATCGATCTTCATGGATTGACGCGCGACGAAGCATGGCTCCGCCTTTCGGCATTCTTCGCGGATGCCCGAAGGATGGGGGCTGAGAAGGTGCTGGTGGTGCACGGGAAGGGCAATCATTCGGAAGGAGAGTCCGTGCTGAAGCGGACTACCCGGGAATTCGTGGAACGTTGCCCTTTCGCGGGGGAGAGCGGTCAGGCGGAAGTGCGGCTGGGCGGCTCAGGCGCGACCTGGGTGGCGTTGAAGGGGAATCAGGATCAGCGTTCGCGGTAGATGATGCGGCCGCGGCTCAGGTCGTAGGGGGAGAGGGCTACCTTGACTCGATCGCCGGGAACGATACGGATGTAATGTTTTCTCATTTTTCCGGAAAGATGGGCGAGAATCAGATGCCCGTTTTGTTTGTCCAGTTCGACGCGGAACATCGTATTCGGCAGAGCTTCGCGAACGACGCCTTCCACCTCGATAGCTTCTTCTTTCGCCACAACTTCTCCTTCGGTCGAATACGTTCGCGCCCGAAGGCGGGAATACGGAAATTGCGTGACTTCCCAAGAAAATTTGCTTTTGGAAGTAACGTCCATATAATGCTATAGGCAATCGACCGCCTTTGTCAACCGGAACGGCCTCCCGGGTTCCGGTATCGGCGCGGCTGACGGTTGACAAAATCATTCGCCTGCGGCACAGTACGCGGACTTTTCGGTCACGTGGATCGAGCAGGGAGGAGGGACCGGCATGGATCAGAACTTCGTCGAACGGATGAGGAAATCCTTGATCGATCTCAAGACGGAAATCATATCCGTTCTGATCGCGAGCAACGCCGATTTCAAGGAAATAGTCGAAGGCATGGATCCGAAGGATTTCGCCGACATCGCGTCGGACGATATCGACCGGAAAATGATCGAGGCTATCGGAACCCAGGACTTGAAACGCCTGAGGCTCATCGATTCGGCCATCACCCGAATCAATCAGGGAAAGTACGGGCTCTGCATCAAATGCGCCAAACGCATACCGGTGGAGCGGCTCGAGGCCATTCCGTACGCGCTCATGTGCGTGGAGTGCAAGAACGCCGACGAGAGGCGGAACCGATAGGAGCTCCTCCCCGGGATTCCGCTTTCGAGCCTCAGAGGGGAAAGTCCTTCCAGATTTTCCTTCCGACGAGGCCGACTTCGGTCGAATAGCCCGCGGCGCGCAGCGTTCCGCGGGCTTCTTCATAATACCCTCCCAGATGCGAGGGTGCGTGGGCGTCCGCGGCGACGATCACGCGGACGGAGCGTGAGCGCAATTCGTCCAGCATCCAACTTGCCGGGTACGCCTCGGCGATGCTCCCGCGGTTCATGCCTCCGGTGTTCACCTCGACGATGAAACCCCCGCGCGCGATGGCCTCGATGGCTTCCATCGCAGCCTCCCGATAGGCCGGACCTTTTTCGTCGAAGCGGCGCCCGCCCCGGTTGTTCTTCTTGACCAGGTCCAGATGGCCGATGATATCGAAGCCGCCGGCCTCCGCCATTTCGGCCATGGCCTTCCAATACGCCCGCGCGACGGCCGTCGGATCGCCGTCGTAGCCTTCATCAGCTCCCGCTTCCCATTCTTCCCGGGAACCGTCGACCGTGAAGGGCTTGCTTCCGTTTTCCGGGAAAAGGTAGTGCACCGAACCTATCGAATAATCCAGGCCGAGGGAATCGAAGCGGCCGTCGGCGGGCCCGCAGCGTCCCCGGATATAGTCGATCTCCAGGCCGAGGAACACATCGAGCCGGCCGCTCCAGCGTTCGCGCGCCTCGCGGACTGTCCGCGCGTATTCTCCGAGCCGCTCTCCGGGCAGGTGCCAGGACGGCGACTCCTCGGGGAAGAGCTCGGGAAGGGGCGCGTGGGCGCTGAAGCCGATGGCCTGAAGCCCGATGCGCGCCGCTTCCGCGCACATGGATTCCACGTCGGCCTTGCCGTCGCAGAAAAGCGTATGGGTATGGAGGCAGGATCCCTTCATGCGTCCGCCTTGATAAAATATTCCGCCGCGGCGCGGAAACGTACGAATGCGGGGGCGATCGCCTCGAGGGCGTCGGCCGATTCCGCTTCCAGGGCATCCTTCGCCGCGAGTTCCAGGACCGCTGCGGCGGCGCCGAGTTCCTTGGCGGAAAGGTTCAGTGCGCTTCCCTTGATCGTATGCGCTTCGCGGCGCAACAGCTCCCAATCGCCGGCCTCCAGCGCTTTCCGCATCGCGGGAAGCTGGGCGGAGGTCCGCTCCAGGTATTTTACCAGCAGGCCCTTGACGGTATCGGTCCTGCCGAGGAAGGTCTCCACGAGTTCCGCTGCGTCCAGGATGCGCAAGGCCGGCGCGGCTTCCTCCGGTTCATCGATTTCCGCGATTTCCTCCAGCTCCTCCAACTCTTCCAGCTCCTCCAGCTCCTCGGCTTCGTCCTGGTTTTCAAGCTCTTCCAGCTCCTCCGGCTCGCCGTCAGCGGGAGGCGCGGCGTCGGCGCGCGCCGACGCGGTGCGCGCCGCGTCGAGCCAGCGCACGACGGATTTTTCGATATCCGCCCGCTTGAAGGGTTTGACGAGGATGTCGTCCATACCCGCTTCCAGGCAGCGTTCGCGTTCATCGGAAAGCGCGCTCGCGGTAACCGCGATGACGGGGTTGGAGAATCCGCCTTCCCTGAGTTTCTTCACGGCTTCGTAGCCGTTCATCCGCGGCATCTGGATGTCCATGAAGACCAGGTCGAAGGCGGTCCCGCCGGGAGCCTCGGATTCCGCCACCGCCTCGACCGCTTCGATTCCGTCGTTCGCTATGCTCGCCGCCAGCCCGAGCTTTTCCAGTATCACGGCGAACAGTTTCTGGTTGATGGGGTGATCCTCGACCACGAGCACCCGGCGCTTGCCGGCGGCCGACGCGGGGGATTCCGGACTGAACGAGGCGGAGAAATCGAAGTTCGCGCGCAGGGGCGCCGAATCCTGCAATCGCATAGGCTCTCCGTCCGGAATCCGCGCCTCCTCCCCGGCAGCGGCGGCCAGGTCCATCTCCGCCGCGTTCGTCGCCGCGATCGCCTCGGCTATTTCCGACCGCTTGATCGGCTTGTTGATGTACGCGTTGAACCATTGCAGGAGGGTCATCTTCGCGTCCGCGCCGAGGGTGCCCTGGGGCACCATCAGCACGAGCCGTGCGGAATTTATCGAGGTGGCCTTGTTGATCTCGGCGGCCAGGCGCCATCCGTCCATACCCGGCATGACCATGTCGATGAAACAGACGGCGAAGGGGCGCCCGGCGGCCGCGGCCGCCTCCATCTTGCGCAGGGCTTCGTCTCCAGCGGACGCCTCCTCGATGTGGGCGCAGCCGAAATCCGCCAGGTAGGCCGCCGTGACCCGCCGGGACTCGGCGCGGTCATCGACTATGAGCACGCGCTCGTCTGCATCCACGATCCGCGAAGGCCGCGGCGTCTCGAAGGCGGAACGCTCCATCGGGATGGCGAAATGGAAGACCGACCCGCCCCCTTCGTTCGCATGCATGCCTATCTCTCCGCCCATCTGCTGCACCAAATGGCGGGAGATCGCCAGACCTAGTCCCGTCCCCCCGAATCGGCGCGTGGTGGACGCATCTCCCTGGAAGAAGGTGGTGAACAGTCGCGGACGAAGCTCGGGGGGGACGCCGACCCCGCTGTCGGCCACGGAGATGAGTACGGCCTCGCGACCGGCGAGTTCGCTCCTGCGGACTGAAACGACGATGCCGCCTTCGCGGGTGAATTTGACCGCGTTCTTGACGAGGTTGACGACTATCTGCCGCACGCGTCCCGCGTCGCCGCGTATGAGGACCGGGATGTCGGAGGCTATGTCGATCGTCATCTCCAAACCCTTCTTGTGGGCTTCCAGGCAGATGAGGTCCACCGCTTGCTCGAGCGTGGCTTCCAGGCTGAAGTCCGCGCGTTCAAGGTCGAGCTTTCCGGCTTCGATCTTGGAATAATCCAGGATGTCGTTGATAAGCGAAAGGAGGACGTCCGCGGAGAACTTCACCTGCCGCGCGTATTCCGCCTGTTCCTGGTCCAGGCGCGTGTCCTGCAGGAGTTCGGTCATCCCTATGATCGTCTGGATCGGCGTGCGGATCTCGTGGCTCATGTTGGCCAGGAATTGGCTCTTGGTTTCCGTCGCCCGCTCCGCGCTCTCCTTCGCCTCCAGCAGGCGTCTCTCCTCCTGTTTCTGCTCGGTCGAGTCCTCTACGCTGCAGCCGACGAAAGGGCCCCGCGACGAGGGGGGCGCTTCTTCCTGCTTCGGCACCGCCCAGGCTCTGAGCTTCAGCCAGCGGGAATCGCCCGAGGAGGTCCTGAATGCGGTTTCGAAGACGACGGAGCGGGTCGAGCCGGTGACGAGCCGGGAAAAATGGTACGAGAAGCGGAACGCGTCGCGCGTCCGCAGGAATTCGGTGAACGGCTCGTCCATAGCCGCCACGTTCCTTCCCGAGATCGCCTCGAAGGTGAGGCGGAAGTTTTCGTTCGCTTCTACGATGAAGCCGTCCTCGTCCATGAGGGCGATCGCGGAACTCGATTCCGAAAAGAGCCGGTGATATGGATTCGTGCTGTCCGATCTGTCTTCCATTTCGACTGCCTAGAAGTTGGGACGAAGGATTTCCATCGCCTTCCTGAAGATGGCTTCGGGTTTGAGGGGTTTGACCAGGTAGCTTTTGACTCCCATCTGGAATGCCTTGACGACCGCATCCCGCTTGGTGACCGCGGACAGGACGATGATCCGGTGGTCTATGTCCCTCGCCTTCAGATCGTCGAGGACCTGGAATCCGTTCACCTTCGGCATCATGAGGTCGAGGAAGACGAGGTCGAATTTTTCCGTGTCCGCGACCGCGAGGAACTCGTCGCCGTCGGAATACGGCAGGAGCGTCGCGCCGATCTCGGAAAAAGTGGACTTCAGCAGCTCCTGTATTACGAAATCGTCGTCAACCGCGGCGATCCTGAGGTTTTTGCCGAGCTCCTTGACCTCTTCCAGGACGAGCGCCTTCCTGGATTCGGCGTCGAATTTGAGCTGCATGTTCCCCGTATGCGCATCCCCGGTGGCCGAGAGGACCCGGTCTCCGATGATCTCTGCCTTCTTGGCGCCGAACTCCAATTTGGAGTCCAGTTCGGACAGCAGCCCATCCAGGGCGAACTGCAGGTTCGCGACCACTTCTATATCCTCAAGTTCCTTCCGGCCCGTGAAGAACTGCCGGATGAAGTTGGAGTTCGTCAGGATGCGGATATTGCGATGGCGGGCGCGGGAAGCGAGAAGTATCGTTTCCACCATCTTCTGGAGGTTGGGGCCGTCCGCGTAGCCCAGGTTGAGGTCGCTGAGCATCACGATGACCTTGGGGACGCGGATCTCGTACAGCTCCAAAAGCTCGGCGATCTTGAAGCGGAGAAGGTCCAGCTTTTCTCGGTTGAGTCCCTGGGCGATCTCGACGAATATGATGTCCTCGTTGACGTGGGCTTCGATGATGCAGGGCGTCTTGTCAATCTCGAACTCGATGCCCAGGATGTCGGACATGGTCGAGAAAAGCGCGTCGATGCGGATCGGTTTGGTGAATACTTTCTTGACGTTATAATTCACCAATTCGATGATCTTGCGCTGGTCGAGCGTCTGTGCGGTGACGATGACGGGAATCACCGCGGTGTTGGGATTGCGCTTTTTTTCCTCGAGCAGGGAGATGCAGGTTTGCCTGCTCATGTGGTAGTCCATGATGACCAGATCCGGCTGCAGGCCCCTGATTTTCGATATGCCATCAAGGCCGTTGATAGCGACGCTCGCGTCTATGCCGTTCTCCTCAAGCTTCGCGCGCAGATATTCCCGCATGAGCGGCGATTCGTCGATTACGAGCACTTGTTTCATATTGTCTCCACCTCCGTATTGTACGGTAGGGAGTTCGGGGATGCAATAAGCCCGGGAAGCTCCCGGATGCAGTCGAGCCCGGCTTCTGGCTTCGTGGCGCTTCCCGTATTAGAATGAATGTACGGATTATCCAGGAGGCAATTTATGCCCAAACGAGCGATCGTTTTGTTGGCTGAAGGTTTCGAGGACGTGGAGGCGGTCACCCCCGTGGATTGGCTCAGGCGGGTCGGCGTCGAAGTCGTCGTAGCGAGCGTCTCATCATCCGCCAAGGCGGTCGGATTGGAAGGGCGGATCGTCAAGAGCGCGCGCGGTCTGTCGATACTCGCGGACGCTTCGGTCTCCGATCTCGCGGCGAGCTCCCGGTTCTGGAGCGCCGCCCATTGGGATGCGGTGGTCATACCCGGCGGCATGCCGGGGGCGTCCAACATCGCCTCCTCCACGGCCTGTATCTCACTCATCAAGGAAGCGGCCTCGACCGGAAAGATAGTCGCCGCCATCTGCGCGGCGCCCGCGGTGGTGCTCGGTCCTTTCGGCCTGCTGGAAGGCCGGAAATTCACTTGTTTCCCCGGCATGGAGAAGGAAGTCTCGGGCGCCATCTGGTCCGATCAGCGGGTCGTGGTGGACGGGAACTTCATCACGAGCCGCGCCGCGGGTACCGCCGGAGAATGGGCCCGGGCAATCGCCGCCGCCCTTTTCGGCGAAGAAGCCGCCGCGAAACTCACGAATTCCGTGCTGTTAAAGTAGCCAGTCCCCGCGCTTGTTACCGGCTGCCGGATTTCCGGATACCGGATACCGGATTTTCAGCGATAGGCTACTTACCCCGGGGGAGACGGGCGCCGCCGATCCTGCGCAGGCGCTTTTCGTCAAGGCGCGTGCCGGGTACGGCAAGGGTTTCGCGGGCTATGCGGTTGCCCAGGCCGGCGCACTCGGAGAGGGGCCGGTCCCGGATCCAGGCAGCCAGGAAGCCGGCCGCGAAGGCGTCGCCGGCGCCGGTGTCGTCGTAGGGAACGGCCGATAGCGTGGGCGCCTCGTGGGTCGCGCCGCCCGCGAACACCACGGCGCCGCGGTGGCCGCGCTTCACGACGACGACGGGGAACGGACCCGCCTCCGTCATGCGCAGAAGGTCCCGGAAGCGATCACCGTCTTCTTCGCCGTCGTCGGCGGAATCCTTTCCGCCGAAGGCGGCCCGCGCCAGGGTCCAGGCTTCGGCTTCGTTCAGGAACAGGATGAGGGGCTGGCGTTCGGCGAGCGCCAGGATGGTCAGCGCGTATTCCGCGGCGACGGAACTGGAGCCCGCGTCCAGGGCGACCACCGTTCCGTATCGATCGGCCAGTTCGAAGGCCCGGTCCACCAAGGCCTTCCGCGGAAGTATGAAGCCGTCCACGACCAGGACTTTCGCTTCTTTGATCAACGTCTCGTCCAAGTGTTCGGCCTGGAGATCCAGGGCGGCGGAAGGGCATGCCGCGATAGCTGCCGGGCCGTCGCGCCGGCGGATGACCGCGCAAGCTCCCGTCGGCGAGGCGGAGCGGATCAAATGCGCGGCGACGCCGGCCCTCCGGAGATCCGCTTCGAACTGGCGGGCGAAACGGTCGCTTCCGCCCTTCGCCCTGGAGCCGACGCAGCCGATGAAGGCGGATTCCACCCCCAGCAGGGCCGAAATCTTGGCGACGTTCGCCGCGCCCCCTCCCGCGCTCGCGGAGGGCGAGGGCAGGGCGACCGCGATTTCGGAGAAGCGCTGGTAGTCCACATGGATCGCGGTGCCGGGCGTCAGCCCCAGGGCGGACGGGATGTCCTCGTCGACGACCGCCACCAGGTCTACGAGGGCATTCCCGACGGCGACGAGTTCGCGCGTACCGCGCACCGGGATTTCCGCTATGCCTTAGCCAGAATGGAAGCGAGGGCCGGATTCTTGACCAGGTCGGCCTTCAGGCCTTCCGCGCGCGCCTTGTTCACGTAGTCCCCGTGCTGGAAGGTGTAGGTGAATTTGGTGTGGAGATCGTAGCTGCCTTCCATGAGGGCGTAGGCGTCTTCGGTCATGACGAGCTCCTCGTCGGTCGGGATGACGAAGATGCGGACCTTGGAACCGGCTCCCGTGATCTCGGTCTCTGCGTTGCGGGAACGGGCGATCTTGTTCTTGGCGGGATCGTAGACGATGCCGATGCCCTGAAGGCCGTCCAGCATCTTCTCCCGCATGAAGGGCGCCATCTCGCCGACGCCGGCCGTGAAGACCAGAGCGTCGACGCGTCCGAGCGTGGCGGCGTAGGCACCGATGTACTTCTTTACCCGCTGGCCCTCGATCTGCTGGGCCAGGACGGCGCGTTCCTCGCCTTTCTCCACGGCGGCCTGGATGTCGCGCCGGTCGGTGTACTTGCCCGTGATCCCGAAGAGTCCGGATTTTTTGTTCAAGGCCGATTCCGCTTCGGCGGCGGTGAGGCCGGCCGTACGCATCATGTAGAAGGGGACGGCGGGATCCACGTCGCCTGAGCGGGTGCCCATCACGAGTCCTTCCAAGGGCGAAAGGCCCATCGACGTGTCGAAGGAACAGCCGTCCTTGACGGCGTTGATGGACGAACCGTTGCCGATATGCGCGATGATGAGATTCGTCTTGTGGAAGTCCTGGCCGAGCAGGACCGCCGCGCGTTTGGAGGTGTAGAGGAAGGATGTTCCGTGGAAGCCGTAGCGGCGGACCGCGTACTTCTCGTACCACTCGTAGGGGAGAGCATAGATATAGCTGGCGGGAGGCATGGTCTGGTGCCAGGCGGTATCCATCACCGCGCAATGGGGAACGTTCGGGAGCACTTTTTTGGCGGCCTCCACGCCCATGATGTTGGCGGGATTGTGCAGGGGCGCCAGGTCCGAAACCTCGCGGAAGGTCTTCATGATGTCGTCGTCGACGATGACCGACTTGGTGAACTTGGAGCCGCCGTGCACGATGCGGTGGCCGACCGCCTTGATCATATCCATGTCGTGGATGACGCCGTGCTCGGGATCGGTCAGAGTCTTGATGATGAGGTCGACCGCGACCGTGTGATCGGGACATTCGTGTTTGGTGGTGTATTCGTCTTTGCCCTTGGCCATGTGGGTGATGAAAGCGCCTTCCAGCGTGACGCGTTCCACGATGCCGACCGCGAGGACGTCCTGTGCGTCCCAATCGTAGACCTGATATTTGGCGGATGACGAACCGCAATTGAGGGTGAGGATGACCATTGTTAACCTCCGATAGGTATAGAGAAAAAAATTGAAGATCTTCCAAAAGTCAGGGACTTTTGGAAGACCAACCTAATATATAAGGCAGTATTTTTGTTATTCTAATTATTGTAAATATATACAATTGAAGCAAAAATACTGCAAGAGGCAATTTCATAAGTAACCGACTTATGAAATTGCCTCAATTGTTAAAGCGATTGTCGCACATAGCGGGATTCAGAGCAAGTCGCTCCGTCCCGCGGCCTTGGCCGCTTCGACGATTTCCTTGACGCGCTGGCTCTCCCCCTTGCGGCAGACGAGGACCGAGCCGGGGCTCCCGTCCGCGCCGGACCGCACGACGACGATGAGGTCCTCTACGCCGCAAAGGGCCACGGGGAGGTCGGAATCGACGAAGCATCTTGAGGCATTCGAACTGAAGACCGGCGCGACCGGTTCCCTTGCGGCCGGTTCCCGGGCAGCCCCGGAGGCTGCGGAGGCTTCGGCCTGTTCCTTCGGGCCTGCTTCCTTGGCGCGCGCGTAATCGTCCCAACAGCCGATATCGGTCCAGTCGAAGGAAGCGGCGATCACCGCCGCCGAGGCGCACTTCTCGGCGATTGCGTAATCGAATGAGATGCCCTTCACCGCCGCGTAGGCCTGGTCCAGGCCGGTCCAGGACGAAAGGACGGCCACCCCATCGCGGCGTTCGTAGTCCTGCGGGCGCGGGGCGGCGAGTGCCGCGAAGGGCGCCAGCGTCTCCGGAGAGTTCCGTTCGAATTCTTCCATCAGGAAGTCCACCGAAAATCCGAACATACCCGAATTCCAGTAGAATTTTCCTGAGGCGAGGAAGCGTTCGGCCGTAGCGCGGTCGGGTTTCTCCCGGAAAGAAGCTAACGAAAAAGCGCGGCCGGCCGCGTCGGCGGAAGGCAGGGCGGCGGCGGTTTCCACGTAGCCGAATCCGGTCTCGGGTCCTGCGGGAGGGATGCCGAAGACGACGAGCTTCCCCTCGGCCGCCAGCGCGTCCGCGGCGCGGGCGTCGGTCACGAAGGATGCCAGGGGGCCGATGATGTGGTCGCTGGTGACCACCAGGGCGCGCCGTCCCTTTCCTTTGGTCCGCAGAAGGTAGGTCGCCGCGCAGGCGATCGCGGGCGCCGTGTTGCGCGCGACCTTTTCGCCGATGAGCGCGACCCGTTCCCGGTCGCTGGCGGGGTAGGCGGCACAGGCGCGCGCGACCCGGTCGAGGTGCGCTGCGCCGGCAACTACGACCACCGAGCCGTCCGTGCCGGAAAGGCAGGCGAAGGCGCGTTCCAGCGCGGCTTGGAAGAAGGAGGATCCTCCGGGGAGCGATAGGAACTGCTTGGGTTTTCGGGAGCTGCTCGCGGGCCAGAGGCGGGTTCCCGAGCCTCCCGCCATGATGACGATATCGGTGAACATGTACCGAGTATAGCCGCTCGCGGCGCGTGTCCGCAAGCTTGCGGCGGCGGGCGGAAGGCGTTATGCTCCGGATCATGTCCGATATCGATGACGGGAATTCCCGGAGCGAATGGTTCCGGGACGCTTCATTCTGGGAACGCTTCGCGCCGGTCCTGTTCGACGAGAACCGCTGGGCCGAGGTTCCCTCCGTCGCCGACGGGCTGGCCCGCCTCTCGGGCGTACGGCCGCGCCGCGAGGACGACGGGAAAAAGGCCCGGGTTCTGGACCTATGCTGCGGTACGGGACGGATCGCGGTGGAGCTGGCTGTCCGCGGTTATTCGGTGACCGGCGTCGACATCACCGCCTCCTACCTGGAGGCCGCGCGGGAGAGCGCACGGGCAGCGGGCGTCAAGCTGGAACTCGTGCGTGAGGACGTCAGGCGTTACGGTTCCCCGGTCCCCTTCGACCTTGCAGTGAACCTGTACATCTCCTTCGGCTATTTCGCTGACCGTGCCGACGACCTCGCCTTCGCCAGGGCGGCGCGCGCCTGCCTTGCGGACGGCGGCCGCTTCGTGGTGGAAGCTCTCGGCAAGGAAGTCGCCATCCGGGATTTTACGGAAGGGGAGTGGTTCGAACGGGGCGGCGGCCTGGTGCTCACCGAGTACGAGGCGGTGGATTCCTGGGCTTCAATCCGCAACCGCTGGATCTTCATCAAGGACGGCGAGCGCTTCGAGCGCAGCTTCGACCAGCGCCTGTATTCCGCCGTGGAACTCCGCGCGTTGTTGCTGGAGGCCGGATTTTCGTCCGTCGCCTGCTTCGGCGACTGGGACGGCTCCCCTTACGACAGGAAGGCGCGCGTGCTTATCGCCGTCGCGGTGAATTAGGGTCGCCGGCGGCGTCCGGCTCCCGGGGTCGCCGGCTGCCGGGGTCGCCGAGAGCGCGGAAGGTAGGATGCCGAGTAGATTATGAGGGCCGCCCATACAAGCACGAACGCGAATAACCGTTCCGCGGGAAAGGGCTCGCCGAACGCCAGGACCCCGAGCGCCAGCTGCAACGTGGGTGAAATGTATTGGATGAATCCGAGCACCGAAAGCGGAAGCAGTTTGGCACCGACGGCGAAGGCGAGCAAGGGGAGCGCGGTCACGATGCCCGAGAAGGCTAAAAGGGCGAGGACGGGGAACGAATGGTTCAATACGGATTCCCCCGACGCCCCGCGGAACGCGAGGTACGCCAGCGCCAACGGAGCCAGCGCCAGGGTTTCGGCGCCGAGGGCCTCAAGCGGATCAAGGCCGGCCGCTTTCTTGGCCAGGCCGTACAGGGAGAAACTGACGGCGAGAACCAATGAAATCCAGGGGATGGAGCCCGTGGACGCGGACAGTGCGACCACTCCCGCGGAGGCGAGGGCGAAGGAGAACCAACGCAGGCGCGTCAGCCGTTCGCGGAAGAAGATCGTCCCGAAAAACACGTTGACCAGCGGATTGATGTAGTAGCCGAGCGAAGCTTCGACGGTACGGCCGGAATTGACGGCCCAGATATATAGGCCCCAGTTGATTCCGATAAGCGCCGCCGAAAGCAGGAGGGTAATTCGGGCTTTCGCGTCCGCGAAGATGCGTGGCCACGCCGGATTTCCGCGCAACGCGAGGACGATCCAAATAAAGGCGAGGGAGAATACCACTCGGCAGGCGAGGATGCTCGCGGCATCGACGGCGGAAAGGGCTTTCCAATAGAGGGGGAGCAGTCCCCAGATCGCGAAGGCCGTGAAGGCGTAAGGCACGCCGCGGCGTACGGAGTCGTCGTTTTCGCTCATATCCGCGATTGTAGCGGATCCGCGCAGTTCGCGGTACCGCCGGCAGGAAGAAGTGGTCTTCCTCTTCCTGCCGGCTACCACTTCCTCTACTTAATAAGTATGAACTCCACCCTGCGGTTCTTCCACCAGTCGGCGCGTTCTTCCCATTTTGCCACGGGCCTGGTGCCGCCCATGCCGATCGCCGAGAGCCTGCCGCCGTCAACGCCGTACTTCACCAGTTCGGCCAGGACCGCCTTGGCGCGCCGTTCGCTCAGCGGCTGCAGTTCGTTCTTTTCTTCGGCCGGCGTCCTGACCACCGGGTTGGCGTGCCCCTCCACCTTGACCTTGTAGTCCTTGAACTTGTTCAGGATGGTGGCGATGCGCTTGAGCACGCGGATATTGTTGTCCACCGTCTCCTGGGGGAGGCCGACGAAGTCAGGCTCGTTCTCCCTGAAGATGATGGAAGGAACCTTGATCTTAAGGACATTGCCTTCCCTGATCACGAGGACGTCGACGCCGATCACCGCTTCCGTCTTGCCTTTGTTGCCCAGGACGTCGATGACCGTCAGGATGCCTTGGTAGTCGGTAGCGGCCTGCACGAGCTCGCCCTTATTCGACCTTCCGTCCCAGACTATGCGGCTCGTGGGCGTGCCCTTGCCCTCCACCTTGTAGAAGGTCTGGTAGGGAGGCTGGGGTTCGTTGATCTCCAGACTCCACGAGTCTATCGCGGACGCGTCCTTGGCGATGAGGCCGATGGCCAGTTCGTCTTCCACGCCGTCGTTGTCGGGGCTGAACCAGCGGGGCTCCGATGCGAGCGCGAGCGTCGGGGACGACGCGTCCACGAGGATGGGGCCGGCCGTCGCGGTCGCGAGGTCGCCCTTCAGGTAGGCGACGGAAAGCCGCGCGTTCATGCGACCTTCACGCACCGTGCCAGCATCGTCCTTGCCGTCCCAGGCGACGCTCTCCGGCAGGCCGGCGTCGTCTCCGGATAGGACGCGGCGGACGGCGAGGTTCTCGTCGATCAGTTCGATCTTCCAGGACTCGATCCCTTCCTTAAGTGCGACGACGAGGGCGAAGCGGATCCCGTCGGCTGCACCGTCCCCGTTGGGGGACACGCCGTTGGCCGAGGCGGTGAGGAATGCCCTGGTCGCCCTGTTGTCGACGGCGATCCCTTCGACATTGCGTTCCGTCTTGTTGCCCGCAGGGTCCGTCGATCGCACCGACAGCCGGTAGTTGCCGTCGGCGACGACGTTCCCCGCTTCGTCCTTGCCGTTCCACGCCAAGGCGGGAGCCTCGCCCTTCCACTTCCAGGAGGCAAGGACAATGCCCTTCGCTCCCGTCACGAACGCTTCCCATTCATCGTCGCCTTTCGTGCGCACGGCGATGGGGAGCTCGTCCTTGCGCCCGTCGCCGTTCGGAGAGAACAGGCGATACGCCAGCGAGAGTTCCAGCTCCGGAGCGGCGTTGTCCAGGACGAGGCCTCCGATCGCCTGCTCCGTCCGGTTGCCCGCGGCGTCCGTTGAACGCACGACATAGCGGTAGGTTCCGTCCGGGGCTATCTTGCCGGAGCCGTCCTTTCCGTCCCAGTCAAGGTTCTTGGCTGTACCCTTCCAGGTCCAGGAGCGTACCTGAGCTGAATCGCGCTCCATTTCCATCGCGCTTTCCCAGAACTCCGATCCTTCTGTCTTCTGCGCTATGCGCAAAAGGTCCTTGGAACCGTCGCCGTCGGGGGAGAAGGCGCTGTCCGTGACCGACAGCTCGATGCGCGGGGCTACCGTGTCCAGCGTGAGCGTTTCAACCGAAGCCGCGCGGACGTTCCCGGCGAGGTCTCGGCCTTCCGCCGCGAGCGCGTAGACTGCGTCCGGCGCTATGTTGCCCGCGTCATCCTTTCCGTCCCATTCGAAGTCGCCGGCCTTTCCCGTCCAGCGCCAGGTCCTGATCGTGCCGCCTTTCGGATTCCGTATCCGCGCCGTCCATTCATCGTCCCCTTCCCGCGTCGCGCGGGCGAAGGCGAGGGTGTCCTTTTGCTTGTCGCCGTTCGGCGAGAAGGCGGTTTCGCGGGCGGAAAGTTCGATCGCGGGGGCGGTGACGTCCAACGCGAAGGGCGCGGATTGGGCGACCGGGCGGTTGCCCATCGCGTAGCGTATTTCCGCGCGGGCGGTGTACATCCCCTCTTTCGCGACCGCGTTCTTGGCGTCTTTTCCGTTCCATACGACGCTCGCCGGCAGCGTGTCGCCGCCTTCGAAGCTCCTGACCGGATTCTGGGCTAAATCGAGGACTTCGATTTTCCAGGAGACGATGCCCTCGGCGACCTTCACCTGCGGGGCGAGGGCGATCAGGTCTTTGGCTCCGTCGCCGTTCGGCGAGAAGGCGCGGAGATCGGAGGTCAGCAGAACCGGGGTGTCGGCGGTGGAAAGCGAGAAGGCGACAGGCGCGGAGGCTCCGGAGTTACCCGCCCGGTCGGTGGCGGAAATACGGTAGGAGTATTCTCCGTCAGGGGAGAGTTTGCCCGAGTCGTCCCGTCCGTCCCATACGGCCTGGGCCGGGGGCGTGCCGGTGAAGGAGAAGCCGCGCACCGGTACGCCGTTCCGTGCGATTTCTCCCTTCCATTCGGGCTCCTCGCCCGCCGTCTGCGCGATAACCATTTCATCCAGGTTGCCGTCGCCGTTGGGCGAAAATACCGGGAATACGGCGCTGGCGACCGCCCGGGGCGGCGTGAGGTCCAGCTCTATGGCCGGGGATTCGGCGACCGACAGGTAGCCGTTCCTGTAGGACAGCGACAGCCGGGCGCGGTAGGTTCCTTCAGCCAGGCGTCCCTTCGCGTCGTCCTCGCCTCCGAAGACAGTCCTCTCGGGAGGGGCCATCAGGCCGGAGAAAGTCCTGCGGACCGCGTCGCGGGCGTCGACGAGTTCGATCTTCCAGGCTTCCGCGAGGGCCGCCTTTTCAGCGGTCGCGCGGAGGGGAAGCTCGTCCCTGATTCCGTCGTCGTTCGGGGAATAGTGCGTGTAGTCGATGGCGAGGGAGGCAACCGGGCGGCTCGTGTCCACTATAATGCCTTCCGCGCGGGCGGAGGCCTTGTTTCCCGCCCGATCCGTCGCCCCTATTTCGTAGGAATACGCGCCGTCGGCGACGGTCCTTCCCGCGTCGTCCTTTCCGTCCCATTCGAAGGCGGCCGGTGCGGCGTTCTCCCAGACCAGGGTGCGCGCCGTCTTGCCGGAAGCGTCCCTTATCGAGGCCGCCCAGCGGTCTTCCCGGGATCCGGACTGCGACAGGGCGAAGGAATCCTTGCGGCTGTCGCCGTCGGGGGAGAAAGTTCGCAGGCTCTCGGTTTCGGGACGGAGGACATTGACCAAGGGCGCGGCGACGTCGATGACGAAGACGGGCGAACGGGCCTTGGCCACGTAACCGTTGAGGTAGCGGATCGTGATCGCGCCGTAGTATCGGCCTTCGGCGACGCGGGCGGAGGCGTCCGACATGCCGTCGAAGACGAGCCGGGCGGGAACGTCGTTCCCGCCGGAGAAGGTCCGCCGGACGATGGCAGACTCGTCGATCACCTCGATGGTCCACGAAACGAGGCCGTCGCGCACGGGCACCCCGGGGCTGAAGGCGAGTTCGTCCTTGATTCCGTCGCCGTTGGGGGAAATCCAGCCCTCGTCGATCACGACGTTCACGGGGGGGCGCACCGTATCCACGATTATGTTGTCCAGGCCGGCGGCGCCCGAGTTGAGCGCGCGGTCGGTCGCCGCGATCGCATAGCGGTACACTCCGTCGGGCACGACCGCTCCCGCGTCGTCCCGCCCGTCCCATTCGAAGGAAATCGGATCGCCGTCCTTGATGTCGTAGGTCCTTACCTTCGCGCCCGAGGCGTTCAGGACGGCGGCGGTCCAGAGCTCTTCCTTGGAACCGGACTGGACCAGGGGGAATACGTCCTTGCTGCCGTCCCCGTCGGGGGACAGGATGTGGATGCTTTCCTCGGGATTTTCGACCGTGATCGCGGGCGGGGTATTGTCCACGATGACTTCGAAGCGGGCTGTTTCGGCCGCGTTGCCGTTGTCGTCGGTCGCTTTTACGACGAAGGAATAGGGACCGTCGGGAGCGACGGCGCCCGAATCCAAGTTCCCGTCCCAGCGGAGCTCGGAGGGAATCTCAACGCCCGATTTCACGTCGGCCAGGCGGGCCATGATGTCCCGGATGCCTTCGTTCTCCGCGCGGCGTTCCTTGTTGCGTATGGTCCTGACCAGATCTCCCTTCCCGTCGCGGATCTCGAAGGCCCAGCCCGCCACGTAGCGGCGGTCGGTGATGGAAAGCGGGAAGACGAGATCGTCGACCTTGCCGTCCGCGTTCGGGGAAATCCAGCGCGTCTCCGCGTAGCCGACCTTTATGACGGGCGCCTCACGGTCCACGAGGCCCAGGGTCACCACCGCGCCCGTCCCGATGGCCCAGATGCCTTCGTACAGCGGCCGGGCGGCCAGGCTGGCCGCGACTTCGCCCTGCGAAAGCGCGGATGCGGGATCCTCGCTCTTCTTGCCGGCGAGGGCGAAGTTGAGGGTGAGGCCGAAGGACGGAATGGGCGAGGCCGCCTTGCCGTCCAGGGTTTCGCTCAGGTCGAATCCGTACGAGCTGGAAATGGAGGCGATGCCTGCGATGCCGGCTTCCAGACCTATGCGGCCCGCCAGGTCGGTGAAGCCCGGCGCCCCGAGGTCGGCCTTGACGCCGATGGAGAAATCCTTCTCCCTGATCAGGCCGAAGGCTACGCCCGCGGTGGGCGTGAAGGCGGTCGGCGCCCATCCCTTGCCGAGGCCGCCGAGCGTGATGGCCCAGCGCAGGTCCTTCATGAAGGCGACGTCGCCGACATCGCTCGCTACGCCGAGGTCCAGCGCTAGGCTCCAGTCCGTGCCGAAGGAGGCGCCGAGGCCCGCGCCCACGGTCAGGCGGGGAAACAGCTCCTTGGCGGCCGTCGCTTCGATTCCGCCGAAGGTCCCGACCGGGTAGGCGTCGAAGGGGCTGGACAGCAGGCGTACGGCTCCTCCGAAGACGCCGAACTTGGTGGGCAAGGTAACGCCGAGGTTCGCCGCATGGCCGAGCCCCGATTCGGAGCCGAGGCCGGGCAGGGCCAGGTAGCCCGCGTCGATCATGGTCCGCTGCTCTGTGCCCGCCGCCGCCGGATTCATGGCCGAGGCCGCCGATCCCCCGCGCGAGGTAGTGAAGGCGCCCGCTCCCGCGAAGCCGGGAGAAGCGAGATCCTGGACGGTCTCCGATCCGAGGGGGCGATCAGCCGCGGAAAGCGGCAGGGCCAAGGCGGCGAGGACTGCGAAAAGGGCGATGCTGGTATGCGAACGCATGGGAGGACCTCCGGCGAATATTTTCGGACTAACAGCGGTAACGGAGAACGGGCTTGCGCGCGGCGGCGGTTTCGTCCAGGCGGCCGACCGGCGTGTCGTGCGGCGCGTTCTTGAGCAGATCCGGATCGGACTTGGCTTCCTCCGCTATCTTCAGGAGCACCTCGGCGAAGGCGTCCAGGGTTTTCTTGGTCTCGGTCTCCGTCGGCTCCACCATGAGGGCTTCCTTCACAATGAGGGGGAAGTAGATGGTCGGCGGATGGTAGCCGTAATCGATGAGGCGCTTGGCGACGTCCAGGGTATGGACGCCGGGCGCGAGCTCGCCGGAGGACACGAATTCGTGCATGGACCTCCGACCCTCCCCGTAGGCGACCGGATAGGCCGACTCAACGAGCACCCGCAGGTAATTCGCGTTCAGCACCGCGTTCTCGGCCACCCGGCGCAGGCCGTCGGCTCCGAGGGTCCGGATATAGGCGTAGGCGCGGACGAGGACGCCGAAGTTCCCGTGGAAGGCTTTGAGCCGGCCTATCGAATGCTTCGGAACGGAGAAGGAATAGCCTTCGGTCGTCCTGACCGCGACTGGGCCTACCAGGAAGTCCTCCAGCGCGGCGCCGACGCCGACCGCGCCCGCGCCGGGGCCGCCGCCGCCGTGGGGAGTGGCGAAGGTCTTGTGCAGGTTGAAGTGCATCACGTCGAAGCCGAGCTCGGCCGGCTTCAGCACGCCGACCAGCGCGTTCATGTTGGCCCCGTCGCCGTACACGAGCCCTCCCGCGTCGTGGACGACCTTCACGATGCGTTCGATGTTCCTCTCGAAAAGGCCGAGGGTGCTGGGGTTGGTGATCATCAGGCCCGCGACCGTCGCCGCCGCCTCGCCGGAGCAGGCGGCTTCCA